>Ga0209186_1001142_pt1 | contig 20093 bp, 16 predicted proteins | sample SidtaG_FD_187426 | JGI IMG/M metagenome (GOLD analysis project Ga0209186, IMG submission 187426) | Marine algal microbial communities from Sidmouth, United Kingdom - Sidmouth_Male2 metaG (SPAdes) (version 2) | ecosystem: Host-associated > Algae > Red algae > Unclassified | place: Sidmouth...
GGATCGCCAGAATCCTCGCCCGGCAATATCCCGGTTCAAGGTCAGCGCTGTGATCAGTGCCACCAGGATCATGACAGGCACCTGAAATATTACAAACGTAAATGTGTCAGCTACCGATTGCCGAAATTTGTCATCTTCCTGGTTCACGCCACCGGTATCGGGTTGAATATCGAAAGTCAGCCGCTGGAAATTGTCAGAGCCTGAAAAAACCCTTTGCTCAAAGTTAATACTTTGCCCGTCAGTAACTGAAAACCCGATGTTGATAAACATTGGGGCAAACGTGAAAAGAGCGAACACCAACATGTTTGGCAACAGAAAAAGATAAGGCAAACCGATGGCACCGGCAGTGCGCTGGGTAAGCTCCAAAGGCCAGCCCAGTGCACTCATAAAGCGCGAACCGATACTTCCGGAGGGCCGAAGAACAACCAGCCCCACCAACAGATAGATTGCTATACCAACAGGCCACCGGCTACCCGCAAACGCATTGATAATGGCATCAAGCATCAGCGGTATCTGGATATTCTAGTGGCGGCGCCATCAACCCTGCGTTGATGGGACACAGCCACCGTCGAATATTTACTCGGCAATCTTCGCTGCAACATCGGCATCGATAGCAGTGTATGCCTCATCAAGTGTGATTTCACCCGTGATTGCTTGCGTGATGTAATCAGGCACAACCGAGTAGATGACGAAATTCTTCGGATAGCCCTGGAACGTGTACGCTTGAGGTGTTGTCTCGGCGGCCTTGCCTGCATTCGCTGCAAACACGGCTAAGGCTTGTGCAACTGCCGGAGAGGTATCGCCGTAGTCGACACCGGTTTGCTGCAAGCCCTGATGCGCAGAGATATTCTTGGTAGCCGCGGCAAATTTCTCGGCGTTATCTTCCTGTGCAAGAAAATCAATGAACATGGCAGCCGCCTCAGGCGATTCTGTTGACTTGAAAGCAGTTATGGCCGACCCGCCTGGCATGGCACCACATCCGCCAGTACCGCACGGTATAGGCACAGCCTGCCATTCAAAATCTTTGACATTATCAGCATAGTTGCTGATCATCCACGAACCAGACATGTGCATGGCAACTTCGCCAGAAAGAAACAAAGGTGCGGCATTCTGATATTGCGTTCCAGATCCGGCAGGCCAGCCTTCAGCCGGCATAAGGCCCTCTTCATGCCAACCGACAAATGTCTCGGCGAACGATTTGAAACCCTCGTCGACAAGGATGGGTTCTCCGTTGTTATCAAAGAATTTTGCACCGAAGGAAAACGCGGGGCCGGCCATACGGTGTGCAGTTCGATCCATTGCCAGACCCGCATTGATACCCAACTCGGTTTTGACTTGACGCAACGCCTCCGCCCAGTCATCCCAGGTTGCACCATCGGCTGGAATATCGACACCTGCATCATCGAACATTGTGACATTGATAAATGGACCGGTAACAGTCAGCTGTGTCATCCAGCCATATATGCCATCATCCTCGCCACCAGGCTTGCGGAACCACGGAAGAACTGCAGAATAGTTTTTTTGCCAGCTCTCAGTATCAACGTACTCGGTAAGATCGAGGTAGAATTCGTTAAAGCCGCCCAGGTTGGTCACACGGGCCAGATCGGGCGCAGCATCGGTCTGTAGCTGATTTTCCAACTGATCGCGAATAATGTCGTAACCCACGGTCTCGGTTACAACGCTATGCCCTGATTCGGCCTTGAACGCTTCAGCCAGCTCTTCAAGCACTTCGCATTCGTTTGCGTCCTGATAACACAGGAACTTGATTTCATCGGCAACTACAGGCGTTACTCCCAGCAGACCTGCGGCTGCGAGGGCCAAAGTACAGTGGGCGCTTATTCTGGTCATGAGTGAATTCCTCTAGTGTGTTGTGGTGTATTTATACGTCTTGAAAATCATGCTAACGCCTCTGGCCGGTACCCAATGGCGTTGCAGGAGCTCGATTTGGAACACGACCATGTATTTGTGGCAGTGAGCAGGTTTCCATATGCGGGAGCACCAATCGTCCAAAATGCTCGCATTCTTCCAGATGCGGATAGCCGGAGAAAATAAAGGCACGAATCCCCATCGCTTTATATTCTTCGATAGCACTCAGTATTTGTTCGGGACTACCAACAAGTGCGGCGCCGCATCCGGAACGTGCACGTCCTACACCGGTCCACAGATGAGGTTCTACGTAGCCCTCCACATCTGCCAATGCTCGATTTCTGGCTTGAAGGGAGACGCCCAGTGATGATGCATCCTGAGCACGCTCGCGAATTAGCTGACCTTGCTCGTCATCCAGTTTCGACACCAGCATGCGCGCATGCTCTCTTGCTTCCTGTTCGGTTTCCCTGACAATCATGTGCACACGTAATCCATAGTCCAGAACACGACCGTGGGCAGCGGCACAGGCGTTGACCGCAATCATTCGCTCGGCTAGCGCTTCCTTTTTTTCCGGCCACATAAGATACACATCGCAATGTTCCCCACAAAGATTGAGCGCAGGCGGCGAGTAGCCGCCAAAATACAACAATGGACCTCCATTGGTTTGATAAGGTTTGACGGGGTCTGACGTTAAATCTTCAAACTGGTAAATCTCACCTTTGAAATTGATCTCCTCCTTTGTCCAGGCCTGCTTGAGAATCTCGACAACTTCGTGCGATCGCTGATAACGGTAAGCACTGTCCTCTTTCTGGCCAGGAAAATCCGAAGAAATAATATTGACCGTCAGTCGCCCCTCAAGCATATGATCGAGAGTCGCCAATGTCCGCGCCAGCATAATGGGCTGTGTTTCACCGCATCGTATGGCTGCAAGCATATTGATGTTGCTGGTCAATGGTGCGTTGCCAGCAACAAACGTGAGCGTGTCCTGCCCTACCTGATAGGACGAGGGACACAGGATATTTCGAAAACCCAACTCGTCAGCGCGCTTGACGATGGCCGAGGTATTTTTCCAGCTGCTTCTCAAATCATCGTCTGGTACGCCCAGATAGTGGTAGTCATCGGAGCACAGTGGCGCAAACCATGACACTTCAGCGGTGGACACATCAGCAGATCTGACGGGCACAACGGTCATTCCACATTCTCCCAGGACTTGCCGGAAATGTATCAATCGTGTATCAATAAGTCAAACCATTGTACAAAGCACAGTTGGATAGTGTTGCGATATGTCATCTGATCTACAGACACCATCTTCAGCCAAGCAAGGCACATTGCCGCTCGCAGACCAGATCGCGGAGATGCTGGTAAGAGACATTCACACTGGTATCCTGTCCGATGGTGATCGATTACCACCAGAGCGCCGCATGTCGCAAAAGCTGGGTATTGCCGTCGGAACACTGAGAAAAGCACTGGCAGAACTCGAACGTCGCGGTCTGTTAAAGCGCGTACAGGGATCCGGCAATTACATCAATCATCCTGTCAATGTGGAGAATGTCTATGCACTTTTCAGATTAGAAAAAATCCACGGGCCCGCAAATCCCTCTGCACAACTTTTGGGTGTTGAAAGAATTCGTAAACCTGCCACTGTTATGTTACCCGGAAGCTGCGCTCATGCGTTTCGCTTTACGCGCATACGTCATCTGGACGATACGGTGGCCGCACTTGAAGAGATATGGCTGGACGGACGAATAACCAACGAGATAGACACAGCCAAAATCGGCCACTCACTCTACCGGTTCTATCTTGAACATCTGGACTTGCGCATCACTCGCGCGGAAGATCGAGTCGGTGTTGCACTGCTGCCACAATGGGCTCCTGAAATTTTCAACGAGCATAAAAACAAGCACTGGGGTTTTATTGAACGCTTATCGCGTGATCAATATGGCTTGATTGCAGAGTACTCGCGTACCTGGTTTGATCCTTCCGAGGTACGATTTGTCGCGCGCTAGTCACTATTGCACCGACAACGTCATAGAAACAGGATTCTGGAATATGAGGTCGCCTCGCTAGTAGTCCCAACTTCGCGCGCCCACATTAAGCGGTTGTAACGAATTATTACACAAGCTTAATTTCGCTTTAGTTGTGGCTAAATACTGCGCATAAAATTTGTCAATAGCCCTGTAAAACCACATGACTGTTCGGATCATATCTGTACATGAGCAATAAAGGCTAGTACCTTCTACCGTCCGTATTTCATTAATCAGAGGAAAACAGAATGTCAGTTGCAAAGGTTACAGAGATTATTGCTTCATCAAGCAAAGGGTTTGATGATGCTGTGTCTCAGGGTGTGAAAAGAGCCAGCAAAACACTTAAAGGGGTTAAAAGTGTCTGGATCAAGGATCAGAAAGCCGTCGTTGAAAATGGCAAGATCACAGAATACCGCGTCACCATGAAAGTCTCTTTCGTCCTCAAAGGCTGAGGAGATTGCGTAGTCAATTAATTATTGCTGCGCCAGACCCTTAGTAGTCCGGCTGTACCTCCGTGCACACGGGGATACAGCCTCAGGGCTCGTGAAACAGAAGCACACCCGCAACTACGCGCCAGAGACGCGACGCCGGCGGCCATTGCTGCCAGTTCTGCCCGGTGCAGCCTGACCGGATCCGCCCTGACCACGACGCCCACCACTGTTACCACCCGGACGATGCCCAGACGGCGCGCCTCCGTTTCTGCCAGCACCTGGGCCTCTGCCCTGGCCTGTTCTATTGCCTCCCCGTTGTCCACCACCACCTTGTCGAATGGGCTCGGCACGAATACTTGGATCAGGCTCAAATCCCTCAATTCGAACACGCGGGATGCTCTTGCCGATCAGGCGTTCAATGCCCGCAAGCAATTTGTCTTCATCGATACAAACCAGAGATACCGCTTTGCCTGCCTTGCCAGCACGCGCTGTACGACCGATGCGGTGGACATAGTCTTCCGGAACATTTGGCAACTCGAAATTGACAACGTTGGGAAGTTGGTCAATATCCAGACCACGTGCCGCAATGTCGGTAGCGACCAATACCTTGATTTTTCCGGCCTTGAATCCTGCCAGTGCTTTGGTACGAGCGCCTTGACTCTTGTTGCCGTGAATAGCAGCAGCGGAATGCCCGTCTTTGCCCAGTTGCTCGGCAAGTCGATTGGCACCGTGCTTTGTTCGTGTAAAAACGAGAATCTGGGACCAGTTTTCATCGGAGATGAGTTTTGATAGCAATTCACGCTTACGCACTTTGTCCAGCTTGTAGACCTGTTGATCAATCCGATCTGCTGTGGCGTTTTGAGGAGCAACTTCAACCAGTTGAGGGTCGTTAAGAATTTTGGCAGCAAGTTGCTTGATGTCCGATGAAAATGTCGCAGAAAACAACAGACTTTGTCGTTGCTCTTTGCCAGGCACCAGTTTAAGTACACGTTTTACATCATGTATGAAGCCCATATCAAGCATGCGATCCGCTTCGTCCAGCACTAGAATTTCTACCGTTGACAGATCGACCGTGCCTTGTCCAGCATGGTCGAGCAGGCGCCCCGGTGTAGCTATAAGAATATCGACACCACGACGTAGTTGACTGATTTGCGGATTAATGCTGACACCACCAAATACAACTGCGGACTTCAAGTTTAGGTGTTTGCCATACATCTGCACGCTTTCAGCGATCTGCGCTGCAAGTTCACGAGTGGGTGTCAGTATCAACGCGCGAACTGCGCCTCGCTTTCTGGACGGTGCAGGCTCTTGTTGTGACAGACGTTGCAGCAGTGGCAGAGTAAATCCGGCTGTTTTACCGGTGCCCGTCTGAGCGCTCGCCATGACATCGCCGCCGCGCAATACAATAGGTATAGCCTTGGACTGGATAGGAGTTGGATTGTTGTAGCCCTGTTCCGTAACGGCGCGTAGCACCTCGGATGACAGGCCTAGTTCTTCAAATGACATATAGATATTGTGTCTTGGTGTGGAATATCTGCGCCTGGGCAGCATCCACGGATAAGAAAACTACGCAACACGGCCTTTACGCAGCATTATTTGCTCACTGCATTACGGATGTTACGTCAGGCAGAAAATCGGAAAGGTACCGATACTCGGGGTTGAGCCTGGCAGAATCTGCGAGGCCATAGGCGTATAATGTGTCCTGGAACCTGAAACTATTCTTGAAGAAATGGAGAGGGTCTACTTTTGACACGCTTGTTGATGAGCGCACGTACTCTATACATACCTTGCACGATAAAGCTTTTAGTACTTTAGTTGTATAGGTTATAGACAAAGTTAATGTATGAAAGATGACTGAATCAAGATAACCAGGATAATAGTTGTGAATAGATGGATCATTCTGTACAGCCGAACTACCCAAACTAGGGCTTGACATACAGATTAATGTCATTTAGCGCCGTATTTAAGCCCCACCCCCCAAATCTGATCAAACTCAGCCGACCAAGGTCAAGACACAGACAACAAAACCATTGAAAAGTTTTCAGATAGCACTTTTCAGGTTTCGAAAATAAAAACTATTCGTTTTGGTTGTTCCTTCGCCTGTCCGGCAGGGACGGATCCGGGCGATGTACTGCTATTCAACCGACGAACAACGTTGCGGGGCAGGATGCAGGGACAATCGACATGCATAGATTATTGTTTTACGAGTCCTTATGCTATATACCCCAAGCGAAATCCGCCCCAGTGCTGTTTTTTAACGCGGATGGGCGCCGAACAATCGTACATCAGCACATGTTCGCCATTGCCCATATCGCGCCGATAAGTCTGCAATTGAAAGTTCTTTTTGTTTTGCCCACAAGACAGACCTGTTCTATCGTTAAATATTCTGCGGTTACGGCAATGCGCATTATTCCACTCTGGCTCGCCAGGTTTTTGCTTATAGGAAAATTTACGATTATGTGTCGGTAAAAAACCGTTTCTATCAACCGCTGCGCAAAATACAATCCGCTCGCTTGTATCGAGCAGGGTTTCCAGAATAGGCGCAACTACTCTATCCGTTAGCGTTACAAAATCTGTCATATGTTGTAGTGGATCAGAGTCAGGAATCGGTCGGTAATTTTCATCAAACAACTGTCTAAGGGTAATCGACCCATCACTCAAGGCTGCTTCGAAAAGCTCGGAGATCTCATTTGCTGTGTTAATGACGCTATCGATAATCATCCGGTCCCGTACTTGTCGACCACTACCTGCAATCAACTGAACAAGCGACTCGCTCATGTTCAATAAGCCTGCGATTCGTTGATCGGCTTGATGCAACGAGCTATTGGCATCCTGTATTTCCTGAGCAGCTGATTCGATTCTATCTCGCATGATTTCACATTGCGATAACGATTGACCCGCTGCATTGGCTATTCGTCCAACGCTTTCCTCCATCTGATTGGCCATCTCATTAAAGTCATGAACCGTCGTGTTGATAAAGGTAACGCCGTCACTTACTTTATCAGCGACTTCGCGGGCCTTCTCACCTGACTCGATTAGCGATCCAACATTGCTCGACACATCCTGCATGGTTTGATCAATAACACCGGCAGCACCCGATGTTTTACCCGCAAGCGTCTTCACCTCACCTGCTACCACTGCGAAACCTTTACCTGCGTCACCTGCACGTGCCGCCTCGATGGTTGCGTTCAAGGCAAGCAGATTGGTCAGCCTCGCCACTGTCTGTATGTCACCAGAAACCTTGCTGACACCGCTGAGACTTTTATTCAAGTCCACTAGCTGTGATTCGATAGCGCTGACACCGACAACCAGTTCACTGATGCGGGTCGTCGCAGCTTTCACGGTTGATTCGGATTCCACAGTGCCGGCCTGAACCTGCGAGGCCTGCTGGCTCGCCTGTGCACCAGCCTTGTCAATGTCTCTTGCCGCATCGGAAAGCTGCGCAGCTAATGTGGTAAGTTCACCCAGGTACCCAGCTTGCTTTGTTACACGCTGGAACACAGCGTCAACGTTTCCCGCCACATCAGCAAGCTCCAGGGTTAAGCTTTGAACCGACTTCAATACAGATTCGGCAAACTCATCAACCGGAATTGACTCTGCAGCCTTGCGAGCGTCAGCCGATTGTACTTGGGGTGGTTTTTGGGATGGTACTTTTACAGATCCGACCGTCACCGTCTGTCCTCTGAGAGTTTCGAAATTATTTCAACAGCATCGCGCACATTACGGGCCAGAATTTCATCAATCATGTGGTTACTAACCTGCTTGGGCCACGCACTGCTTATGCAGTAATGTTGTACCCAGCCCCCCCTGACGCGCCTGCAGACTGAGTTTTACGCCCCTCACTAATGACGACGATGCAAGCCATTGACCAAAGAGCTTCTAAACGATGACAACATTAAATATTCCGCCTGCATTAAATGGAGGCCAGCTTGTCGTAAAAGCGCTGGAAACACATGGGATAACTCGCGTATTTTGTGTGCCCGGTGAAAGTTACCTGCCAGTTCTGGATGCCTTGTACGATAGTGCTATTGAAACGACCGTATGTCGACATGAAGGCGGCGCCTCAATGATGGCTGAGGCCACCGGCAAGCTTGACGGCAGGCCGGGTATTTGCCTGGTGACACGTGGGCCGGGAGCAACCAACGCCTGTTCGGGAATTCATATCGCGTTACAGGATTCCACTCCCATGATTGTGTTGATTGGTCAGATTGGCATGCACATTCGTGAACGTGAAGCTTTCCAGGAAATCGACTATCGGCGTTTCCTGGGATCAAGCGTCAAATGGGTTGCAGAAATAGATAATGCCGAGCGCATAGAGGAATTTATCTCCAGAGCCTTCCATACGGCAACCTCTGGCAGACCTGGACCTGTGGCCCTGGTATTGCCCGAAACCACGTTATCAGCAACCGCTGTACCAGGTAATCTTGTCCCTTGGCAACCGTTGAAGACCTTTCCCGGTGATGTAGATGTGCAACGTCTGGCGGACATGATCAGCCATTCAAAAAAACCCATCATGATCCTGGGCGGATCGCGCTGGAACGAGCAGGCGGTTAAACAGATTCAGCAATTTTCTGAAAAATGGCAAATTGCAGTGGCTTGTTCGTTCCGACGACAGATGCTATTTGATCACCAGCATGCCAACTATGCTGGCGATGTCGGTATTGGCATTAACCCACAGCTTGCGCACACCATAAAACACAGCGACTTAATCATTCTGCTCGGCGGGCGATTCTCCGAAATGCCATCACAGGATTACACCCTGCTAAGCGTACCTTGCCCTGCCCAACCCCTCGTTCATATACATCCTGGTGCCGAAGAGCTGGGTCGGGTATATCGCGCCGATCTTTCGATCAATGCTTGCCCGACAACATTGGTCGCAGCGCTAGATAAATTACCTGTAAATGTTGATTCATCGGCGCGGCGCCAGAGCTTTGTCGCTCAAAGTCATGCTGACTATCTGGCCTGGTCGTCACCGAATATTACAACACCCGGCGATGTGCAGATGGCCAGCGTCATTCAGACCCTTCAAGACACATTACCTGACAATGCCATCATTACCAATGGCGCGGGCAACTACGCCAGCTGGATTCATCGCTTCTGGAAATTCCGCCACTACGGTTCACAACTTGCGCCTACCTCTGGAACCATGGGCTATGGGTTACCTGCCGCTATCGCTGGCAAGTTGCACCAGCCAGATCGCTGTGTTGTTGCCTTTGCCGGTGACGGATGTCTGCAGATGACACTGCAGGAAATCGCTACGGCAATGCAGTACCGGGCAAACATCATCATTATCGTTATTAACAATGGCATGTATGGCACCATCCGCATGCATCAGGAGCGCCATTTTCCAGGACGAGTGAGTGGTACCGATTTACATAATCCTGATTTTGCTGCATTAGCGATTGCCTATGGAGCAATGGGGCTAACTGTTGATCGTACTGATCAGTTTAACGCTGCGTTGGTGCAATCATTATCAGCATCAACGCCTGCACTCATTCATATCAAGACCAGTGCAGAGGCGATAACACCGACAACCACTTTGTCAGCTATCCGCAACAATTTCTGATATCGGTAGTGGCAGCATGCCCTCCCCCACATTGGTCTGTTGCCTGATGGGCGATTGGCCTATCAGAGTACGGCGCTGTGCTTCTGGCAAGGTGATAATGAGGCGGGGGATTTGTCTGGAGCTGATGTAACCAGCTGCCTATTGCCCGGCCGTGATACCTTATCGCCTACACGATGATATTCATTCGAGGAATTGGTTTTGAGTCAAATATTTGCACGCCTGGTCGCCATGATAGGAGCTGCCGCTATCCTGATGCGTCGTTGGAGCGGTGCTGATACTGCCATACCCGCCACTGGCGGTGCGCCCGATATCCCGGATGCCCGTGCTCAGAAAATTCCCACTCTGAAGATGCCGACAGCACGTGGCTGGAGCAATGGGCATATGCCGACTGTGGCAACGGGCTTGAAGGTCAATGCCTTTGCTTCGGGGCTGAAACATCCGCGCTGGATCTACATACTGCCCAACGATGATGTTCTGGTTGCCGAGGCGCTGCCCACGCCATGGGCGGTAAAAAGTGCGTTTGAATATGCGATGCTGAGCACAATGAAACGAGCCGCTGCGGTAGGCGAGTCAGCTAACCGCATTACGCTGTTTCGTGACGAAGATAAAGACGGTATAGGCGAAATACGCGAAACGTTTATCGCCAACCAGAATCAGCCTTTCGGCATGGCTCTGATTGATAACACCTTCTACATTGGCAATACCGATGGCCTGGTAGCTTTTGATTACACACACAACGCCACTAAACTTGAGGGCGCTGGTAAAAAAATTGTCGATTTCAAACCAGGCGGCCACTGGACGCGCAGCTTACTAGCCAACAAGGACGGCACAAAACTGTATGCCGGTGTTGGCTCGGAAAGTAATATCGCCGAGAACGGCATGGAAGCTGAAACTGGCCGTGCCGTGATCTATGAAATCGACCTTGGCAGCGGCAAAAGTCGACCATTCGCCAGCGGTCTTCGTAATCCGGTAGGGCTTGCATGGGAAGCCCACACCCAGGCTCTCTGGACTGTTGTCAATGAACGTGACGGCCTTGGTGACGAGGTTCCGCCGGACTACCTGACATCGGTTGTCGATGGTGGATTCTATGGCTGGCCTTACTGTTATTGGGGGCAAACCATTGATGATCGCGTCCCTCAAGATACCTCAAAGGTGGCTACTGCCCTAACACCTGATTTTGCACTGGGAGGCCATACGGCATCGCTGGGTTTATGTTGGTTGCCTGCTGGCACACTGAAAGGTTTTGATACCGACGGCATGGTGATTGGACAACACGGTTCCTGGAATCGCAGCACCTTGAGTGGCTACAAAGTAATCTTTGTACCTTTTGAAAACGGCACGCCTTCCGGGATGGCTCGCGATATCCTGACAGGGTTTCTATCACCTGATGAAAAAGTCTCTTACGGTCGGCCTGTTGGTGTCACTGTTGGCCCTGACAACAGTCTGCTGGTAGCTGATGATGTGGGTAATGTTGTCTGGCGAGTAGTCAGCGAATAGACATAGCTGCTGAAAGCAGCCTGAGCGGCCAGGTATGCATCAGCCAAAAGATGAAAACTGAGAAAGTACCGCTCGCATCATTAATGAATTTTTATCGCATAAGCCATCAATCACGTCGAAATGATGCTTGTCGGGCTCCTCAACCACCTGTGTTTGAACCCCCAGACCTCGCCACATATTCGCAAGCAATGCGTTTTGCCGGATAAATTCTGCACGCTCGCCAGCACCCACCCAGGCTGTAAGCGGCGCAGTGGTTATCGGTTGTTGAAAGACCGGGCTAACGTCGATGGCAGATTGGAAATCAAGACGCAAGTTATCGTTCAAACGCGTTTTTATCAGAGGGCGCAGATCGGTAATTCCGGAGATACTAAGCACATGCGACAGCCGCTGAACTACCTCTGCTGGCAACCCTGAATTCTCACACATCATGCTTTGTACAAGATGCCCACCCGCAGAGTGGCCGGACAGTATAATAGGTCCCTCTATCTGCCTGGCTGCCTTTGCAATGCCCATGGCAATATCCGACTGAATCATGTTAACGCTGACATCAGGACAAAGCCTGTAGGACAATATCGCGACCGTCCAGCCTGCCTCAAGTGGCCCTTTGGCAAGGTACGACCAGAATGATTTATCGCTCTTCTGCCAATACCCGCCATGAACAAACACGAAAAGGCCCTGCGCTTTATCGCTATTCCTTGAATCGGGCACGAACAAGTCATAACGCTGGCGAAGAGTGCTACCGTAGCTTAAATCGATCTCACCAGAATACTGATCTCGAAATTGTGCTGAACTGGTTTGCCAACGTGAGGGGTATTCTGAGCCATCCACTATGTTCTGAGTGTTTTCGTATGCGTCATCCCAATTTACAATAGCCTGCTCTATCATCGTTCCTGCCCTTGATTTAACCCTAGTGTTGCATAAAATTTCGAGTCCAGAAGCCTCTAGAGCTGTATATAAGGCGCTGCACGGAATTTTTACTGGATTGAGCCTAGTCACTCTAGGTGAGATCCAGGAAAAATGAGTACAGCGCCTTAGATGCTGCTATAGAGGTAGCGAAGCGGTTCTGGGCCGGAATTTTATGCAACACTAGGGTTAAATAGCTTGATTTTATGCCTGAAACGCCAGCTAGCTCATGAGCAACAACACTGTGATGCCAGATTACACCGTACTTATCGATGCGCAAACGCAAGCGTTTATTGAACATACGGAAAATGCTCTCCCGAAAGAGGCGACCAGATTAGAAATCTGGCAACAACGCGCTCTGTATGACGCCATGTGTCGAGAGTTATATGCAGGCTACCCTGCTGGTGTCACAAGCTCTGGTGTATCCTGTGGTGCTGACAGTAGTGCTGACAATAGACGTGACAATAAAACGCAAATACCCTTTAGACAGTATAAGCCACCCTCGGAATCAGACCTCAGAAATACTGCCAACATCATCTACCTGCATGGGGGAGGGTTTGTCGTTGGCAGTCTTGAAAGCCACGATGATGTGTGTGCAGAGATCTGTGGGCGAACCGGCAACTCGGTGATATCGGTAGATTACCGACTCTCACCTGAACACAAGCATCCGGCAGCACTTGACGATGTGATGGTAGTTATCGAGCACATCTATCAGACTCAGCAGCAATCCATCATCGTGTGTGGTGACAGCGCAGGTGCAAATCTGGCCGCAGCGGCGTGCCATGCTTATCGCAACAAACGAGACATTCATCAAGCCGTGCCTGAGATTATCGGCCAGTTACTGATCTACCCGGGATTGGGTGGAGATACTACTCAAGGATCGTATCTTACCCATGCAAATGCGCCGATGCTCAGCACAGATGATGTTCAGTTCTATGCCAGCATTAGATGTAGGAACGCAACACAGATGTTCGACCCCTTATTCGCCCCGCTACTCGATACCTCATTTAACAATCTACCACCTACCATTGTCTTCAGCGCCGAGTGCGATCCACTATGCGATGACGGTGATTCCTACTGCTCCAACATCCGGCTCGCCGGTGGCAGAGCTCATTGGTTCAAGGAGTCAGGGTTGGTTCATGGGTATCTTCGGGCTCGCCATACAGTAGAGCGTGCCAAGCGCAGTTTCGATCGCATAATAGAAGCAATAACTTATCTAGACAAAAAACAGTGGCCTTACTAGAAGGTTTGCTGTCAGTTTCACCCATCGAACGTCTGTGTGTGACGGCAGGTAATAACCATTTTTCACGACGTGGGGATAGTGAATCATGACAGGCTTTCTGTCGGAAAATAAGCACTGAAACCTATTGCCTATTGGTATTCGACTAGTTGACGGGGTATATGGGCTGTGTTTTTGATGAAGACCCAAAGCAGCATTTCCAGAAACGTATTAAACGAAAGGCTTGCATTACGTCCATTATTGTCGTTTCCTAGTAGGGATATTACTGCGACATCACACGTCATTTAATTGGCACGAGTCGCACTTTACATTGCTAACGGAGATTTATAAATCATGACAGACACGCTAGAGAAGCTAGGCAAACTGGTTACATCAGGCAGACTCGATCGCCGTACTTTCATGAAGCGCGCTGCGGCCATGGGCGCTAGCGTGGCCTTCTCAAACAGTATCCTCAGTCAGTCTGCAATGGCAGCCGAGCCTGTAAAAGGTGGATTGCTCAAGCTGGGAAGTTCTGGCGGCGAGTCCACCAACAGCCTGGACCCCGCAACATCTTCCAGCGCAGTGCCATTCCTGAATGGCCATCAATGGGGCGACCTGCTACTCGATATCGCAGACGATGGCAGCATAGAAAACCGATTGGCCGAAGAATATTCCTCATCGGCGGATGCAAAGACGTGGACATTCAAAATTCGGCAGGGTGTTGAGTTTCACAATGGCAAAACACTGACGCCAGCTGATGTGCTTGCCACCCTCGAGCGACATTCAGGCGAGGATACAAAATCAGGTGCATTAGGTGTCATGCGTAATATCGACAGCATGAAGGTTGACGGTAACACTGTGGTTGTTGGTCTTAAAGATGCAAACGCCGATCTACCTTTTCTAATGTCTGATTATCATCTTGTTGTTCAGCCAAATGGTGGCAAGGATGATCCGGCAGCGGCCATAGGCACAGGCCCTTACAAAATGGTCGTTAATGAACCGGGTGTACGCCACGGTTACGAAAAGAATACTAACGACTGGAAAAGTGATCGTGGCCACGCTGAGCAAGTCGAGATACTGGTTATCAACGACGACACTGCTAGAGTCGCAGCGCTTCAATCGGGTCAAGTGCACATGATCGAGCGTGTACCGCCTAAAATTGTCGAGCTGGTAAAGCGTATACCCAATGTACAGATAAAAGCGGCGCCCGGCCGTGGTCATTATGTTTTCAACATGTTCGCCAATACTGCACCATTTGATAATAATGATCTTCGCCTGGCACTCAAATACGCGATAGACCGGCAGGAGATGCTCGACAAAATCCTCTTTGGCTATGGTTCCATTGGCAACGATATGCCAATAAACTCAGCTTATCCCTACTTTGCCGAAGACATAGAACAACGCAGCTTCGACGCCGACAAAGCCGCATTCCATTACAAGAAATCAGGCCATTCCGGTCCCATCGTGCTGCGCACGGCTGACGGATCTTTCCCGGGCGCTGTTGATGCCTCGCAGCTTTTTCAGCAAAGCGCTGCGAAAGCCGGAATCACACTGGATGTCAAACGTGAGCCAAACGATGGTTACTGGTCTGAAGTCTGGAACAAGCAGCCGTTCTGCACATCGTACTGGGGCGGTCGTCCGACTCAGGATCAGATGTATTCAACTGCGTATCTATCAACCGCAGACTGGAACGACACGCGCTTCATCAATGAAGACTTTGACAAGATGTTGCTTAGCGCTCGCGGCGAGCTTGATGAGGCAAAACGCAAGCAGATCTATCGCGACATGGGTACGATGGTGCACAACGATGGCGGGCTTATCTGCCCCATGTTCAATGACTGGGTAGAGGGTGTTTCCGATGAAGTAGAAGGCTGGACTGTCAATGCCAACCAGACCATGATGAACGGGCAGGCCTTATCCCGCTGCTGGTTGAAAGCATAACGTCATGCGATCAAGGGATGCGCAACGCCATATTGCGCATCCTTTTACAAAATAAAATATCCGATGAGTTATTTACTAATCCTGGTGGCAAAGCGGCTTGCCATCAGTGCATTACTGTTACTGGCTGTATCGGCGCTTATATTTGCTGGCACCACTATCCTGCCCGGTGATGTTGCACAATCTATCCTTGGTCAATCTGCCACACCCGAAGCACTTGCCAATCTGCGTCGGGATATGGGGCTCAATGAGTCTGCCTTGTCACGATACATCAGCTGGCTGGGCGGCATTGTCCAGGGCGACCTGGGAAAAGCACTGACTAACGGTACTGATATTGCGGATGCCATCAGTAAACGCCTGTACAACACCGTGTTTCTGGCATCTGTGTCAGCGATCATTGCCGTACCCATTGCCATATTTCTTGGCCTCGTGGCAGTACGCTATAAAAACCGTTGGCCAGACAAGCTGATTTCAGGCTCTACACTAGCTTTCATATCGTTGCCCGAATTCTTCACAGGCTACCTGTTGATCTATTTCGTTGCCGTAAAGCTAGGCTGGTTTCCCAGCGTTGCCACTGTGTATGAGTCGATGAGCTTTACCGAAAGACTCACGGCGGTGGCACTACCCGCTGCAACGCTGACACTTGTGGTGTTAGCGCACATGATGCGCATGACACGCGCAGCCATTCTCAACGTCATGCAATCGGCCTACATTGAAACGGCAGAATTAAAAGGCCTGTCGCCATTGCGTATTATTGCCAGGCACGCCTTCCCTAACGCGATTGCACCTATCGTCAATGTTGTCATGCTAAACCTCGCCTACCTTGTAGTCGGTGTGGTAGTTGTCGAAGTCATATTTGTGTATCCAGGTATGGGGCAATATCTGGTCGATCATGTATCCAAACGGGATGTTCCTGTTGTGCAAGCGTGTGGTTTGATCTTCGCAGCCTTCTATATTGGTCTGAACATGATTGCCGATATTGTTTCAATCATCGCCAATCCACGCATTCGTCATCCCAGATAAGGCCTATCATTCATCGTGTTTAGTCGCATTCCACTCAGCGCCATTGCAGGACTCGTATTGACGTCCTTGTTTTTACTGGCGGCAATCTTCGCACCCTGGATAGCGCCACACGATCTGGGGGATACAGTGGGTGGTGTCTGGGAACCCTCCTCATCAGAATTCTGGCTCGGTACCGACAATCTGGGCCGCGATTTGCTATCCCGCATGATCTATGGGGCGCGTACCACTATTTTCATAGCGCTCATGGCAACGGCTTTGTCATTCACACTTGGCTCAGTCCTTGGTCTTGGCGCGGCGGTCATTGGTGGCTGGCTGGATCAGGTACTTTCACGCTTTGTTGATTTGCTGATGTCAATTCCAACGCTGATTTTTGCCCTTGTGGTTCTTTCTGTGCTTCCCGCCAATCTCATCACCTTGATACTTGTCATGGGCATTCTGGATGCTACGCGTGTTTTTCGATTGGCCCGCGCTGTAGCGGTTGATATCAACGTTATGGAATACGTAGAGGCTGCAAGGCTTCGTGGCGAAGGAAAAATCTGGATTGTCTTTCGTGAAATTCTTCCCAATGCGCTGACACCGCTTATCGCCGAACTCGGTCTACGGTTTATCTTTCAGGTCCTTTTCCTCTCCGCCCTATCCTTTCTGGGACTTGGTGTTGAGCCACCTGATGCCGACTGGGGAGGGATGGTCAAAGAGAATAAAGATGGCATTATCTTTGGTATACCCGCCGCTTTAATCCCGGCAGCGGCCATTGCCATACTCGCTATATCGGTGAATCTGATTGCTGACTGGGTATTAAATCGCACAACCGATCTCAAGGGTGGACGTAGTGGCCAATAGTCAATTAATTAACGAGCCACTTCTGCACATTCAAAATCTGCGTATTTCGGCACTGGCATACCCATCGGACGCAGCACCCTATCTGGTAAACATCGTGGACGATGTCTCCTTCACTCTTGGCAAAGGACGTGTACTGGGACTCATTGGCGAATCCGGCGCCGGCAAGTCAACGATAGGTCTGGCGGCAATGGCTTATGGTCGCGGCGGTGTTCATATCAGTGGTGGACAGATTCTGCTAAATGGAATAGACATTAGTGCTGCCAGTAAAAAGTCTTTGCGTAAGGTTCGAGGCATGCAAGTTTGCTACGTCTCCCAATCGGCTGCCGCCGGGTTCAATCCGGCACATCGTCTGATCGATCAGGTCATTGAAGCCTCGTTGCTCAATCGCACGGCTTCCAGAGACGAGGCACTGGCTCGTGCGACTGCGCTGTTTGACACTCTTGGACTCCCAGATCCCGAAAACATCGGTCGACGATATCCTCATCAAGTCTCGGGAGGACAGTTGCAACGGGTGATGACTGCCATGGCATTGTGTGCACAACCTGATCTTATCGTTTTCGATGAGCCCACCACAGCATTGGATGTCACTACGCAGATAGATGTGCTTGCAGCGATTAAGCGCGCTATTAAAAAAACCGGCGTCGCCGCTTTGTATATCTCACACGATCTGGCTGTTGTCGCCCAGGTCAGTGATGAAATCATGGTGCTGAGGAACGGTCAATGCGTTGAACACGGTGATACCCGTAGCATTATCGAAACTCCACAACAGAACTACACCCGCGAGCTTGTCAATGTGCGCAGCATCGATCATCAGGAAAAAAAGCCTGACGCCACCGCCTTGTTACGTGTTGAGAATGTCACCGCCATGTATCCCGGTGCTGATGTCGAGGTTCTGCAAGATGTATCGGTCGAGCTGAGTGCGGGCCAGACACTGGCTATCGTGGGGGAGTCCGGATCAGGAAAATCAACACTTGCCCGACTTATAACCGGTTTGCTACCACCAACAAAAGGCTCGGTAACTTTTGATGGCGACATTTTGCCACCTGCCTTGAAACAGCGTAGTCGCGAACAGCTTCGGCAACTACAAATGATCTATCAAATGGCGGATGTGGCTATGAACCCTCGCCATACCATCAGCACCATTATTGGGAGACCATTAACCTACTATTTCAATCTCAAGGGTCGGGCTCGCAAACAGCGCGTTGCACAGCTACTGGATGATATAGAAATGGGTGATGGTTTTGCAGATCGATACCCGGCCGAACTCTCCGGCGGCCAGAAACAACGGGTCTGCATTGCTCGTGCTCTGGCCGCCAAACCCCGGCTGATCATCTGTGATGAGGTGACCAGCGCGCTGGATCCGCTGGTAGCCGATGGCATTCTAAAATTGCTGTTAAACCTGCAGCAACGTGAAAATGTAGCCTACCTTTTCATTACACATGATTTAGCGACGGTCCGCGCGATTGCCGACTCCATAGCTGTCATGTACCAGGGGCAGCGAGTACGTTATGGGCCCAAAAGCATCGTTCTGACACCACCCTATGATGCCTATACAGATGTATTGTTGTCATCGGTGCCGCAGATGAAGGCTGGTTGGCTTGATACTGCCATTAAGGAAAGAGCGGACAGAGCGTGACGTCTATTATTCAGTGACGCTCAGATATGCATGGCAAACATCGCCTCAAAACACCTGTTACACGTTACACCAGTGTGAAATATTGTTACGGACAGTGTTTCCATTTTGTAAAAGCAATATAATAGGGCTTCACATTTCTACTCGGAATAAGCTTATATCATGCTAGGCAGAATGAACACGAACAAATATCTTGCTACCACAATCGTGGTTGGTGCCTTGTTTCATTCCCCGTTGTCTTTGGCACAGGATGACAATGCATCAATGTTCGATGGCTGGAGTGGAACAGCGACTCTGGGGGCGACTAGCTCAACCGGTAATGCAGACTCAAGCAACATCAATGGCTCTATCCGTTTGGGTAAGACAGTAGACCGTTGGGAACATCTGGTATTCGGCACTATTTTCAAAGGTACTTCGTCTCTCGTTATTGTTGAAACAGATGATCTTGGCAACCCTGTCATCGGGGATGATGGCCGACCACAGCGTACGATCGTTAAAGGTGATAACTCAGACAGACTCGCATTAGGATACCAGCCGAAGTTCTATTACCGACCAAATACCTATTTTTTCGGTATTCTGGACTATGAACAGGACAAACCTGGAAATATAGACTCAGCAACTCGCCAGATACTGGGTGTAGGTTATGAGTTTTACCGCAACGAGACAGGCTTCCTGAGTGCCGAGCTAGGTTTCGGCAACAAGAACACCGATCTGGTCTTTGGTGAAGATATCGATGGTGGTATCGGTTACCTGGGTCTGAATTTCCTCAGCCGCATTAACGATAACATCACGTTCAACGCTGATGTGCGAAGCGATTTCGGCAGCGACAATACGTTCGTCGAAATTGGCTTGGGTGTAGCTTTCAAGATTTCCGAAAAACTGGCATTTAAAATCGCACACTTTTCACGAAGCAACAGCGACCTGACCTCTGGAGACAGCCCTGTCGACTCCAACAGCGACAGCGTAACCAGCCTCAATCTCGTTATCGATATCTAAACAGCAGCACGAGCGGATACGTTACACCTAACGCGTGTACCGTATCCGATTTTAGGACTTGGTCCATGGAAGAAGTACAGATGTCCGATAGTGAGATTGCTAAGGGGGTACTTTTGATAATTCCTGGAATCTCTCGGACCGAGTTAACGAGATGAAT
>Ga0209186_1001146_pt1 | contig 20028 bp, 27 predicted proteins | sample SidtaG_FD_187426 | JGI IMG/M metagenome (GOLD analysis project Ga0209186, IMG submission 187426) | Marine algal microbial communities from Sidmouth, United Kingdom - Sidmouth_Male2 metaG (SPAdes) (version 2) | ecosystem: Host-associated > Algae > Red algae > Unclassified | place: Sidmouth...
GAGACCGCGACAGACGTCCAACACCACACAATCTGTCACGTTTTCGCGACAACGCGGTGCGCGACGGCCGCGGCGGCTTCCGGCGCTTCCAGCAGGATCGCGGATGACGACGATCGCACTCATCCGTGGATCTGGGCTGCCAGTCTCGTCGAAAACCTTGTCGACGATCGATTCTCAAATTCCATCGAAATCGACCCTGAACGCAACAGCAGAACACCGTGAGAAAATTGAGGGCAATCAGCCTGTGGCATTTGATTGTACAGACTTGCGGCTCACTGGAACGGCCGGCTTTCCACCTGGATTGAGCGCCGATGCATCGCTGGATCTTCGTGGAAGCGAAGCTGCTGGTCTCTGGCACACGGCGAGTCATGGGTCAGTCAATTTTGTGGGTGTCCCGGCTCGTCTGCCTCACTCGCTTCGGTTAGCACTGTGAAGGGTTGCGGCCCTCATCGCGGGTTTTGAAGTCCGGGGCACCTTTTTCAGCGAAAGATGTGTGGCGCAGCGCTCGACCCCGCTCTGTGCTGTCTCACAGCGTGCAGGAAGTGGGGCAACAAGTTGAAGGCTCTGTCTGAGAAAAGGCTAGACCGAAGGCGCCCATTGGGTGACGCTCCTAGGAGACTTCTGAGAATTTCCAGTGACACCAGTGAGCCAATCGGAGGCCATGACGGCGGCAACAATCAATGCAAGAATTCTCAGCCTGCACGCATTGTGCGAACCACGTGTGTGAACGGGGGCGGTTGTCTTGCCACTACCACAGAATGTGTTCCACACGCGTGGAAACTGGGCCTTGTCGCGCATTCACGTACGTAATGATATGGAAACTCGAAAACCACATTTCCCGTCCTTTACTGCGACCGCTGGTGCTGGCGAAGAATGGGCGCTCGCGTGTGCTGACCCCGAACCAGTCCGATTATTTTCAGGTCGCACCTCCGCGCAGAGCAGCTTTCGAATAGAATTTTGCGACATGTCACTTGTGCGGGTCACTGTCAGTCTGGGCGGAGTGATGGGTTTTGTGTGGAACGACTGTAGACATGGAATGTCCACATAGATGTATAGTGAGCCTCTCTGACGTCCCTTGTGCAAGAATATGCGACCAAGGAAATGTGCTACCACATATGCTCGCTTTTTCACAGATCATACAAATTGTGTACTCGATTAGTGTATGGAGCGGCTATCACTTCCCGTACCACATTCCAAACGGCGCGATCCCAGTCAGGACGGAAGCATAGAACCTGCTCCTTGTGAAAATTAGCTGATGACATAGCCCGACCACGGAAAGTCATACGTCGCGGGATGTCACACAAACACAAGAACACGCGCACAACATGCGCTTGAAGACACACGCTCTTCAGGACTGAACTACACAGACAAAATAGGAAACAACACAAAAACAACTCCGACTGCCACAAAGGATCAAGAAGTTTCGAAAGCAGCACACGACTCGATCTTGTAGTGGTTACTGCCCTCGAAGCCGACGGGGTATAGCCCCGTCGGAAAGCCCAGCACAGGATGCGGAGCGGAGCAAAGGAGAAACAACACAACCGCATGGATCACAGGGATCGAAGCGCATCAGAACGCCGGAAGTAACGCAAATGCAACGCTGATTGATTCGAAGACGCAGGATAACCCAAAAACATACACTCATATACCCTCAGCAGCAAGATGCAAGACGTGCAAAATCCCGACACCCGAACCCCATCATAAAGGGACCGGTACCCAGCGGGCCACGGTCTCAGGCACGGGCCTCTAGTGGCCCGTGCCCAGCATCCTCGACAACCCTTCCACTGGAAGAGAACCCCCGCCCGTCTCGGGGCAGAAGCCGAAAAGTCCCTAAGACTTCCTAGATCTCGGGATTTTCCCAAGGTAAGTACCTCAGGACTTAACCCATGACTATTCAAATTTCCTGGACAGAATTCCAGGGGGATATCATCCGTGGCCGAGATCTGATCTTGGTCCGGCTTACGCTCGGACTGCTGAAGCTTCCACAAGCTTCCCGGTCCCTCCAGACGGCCCGGATTCGAGGAGACACTTGTCTCCCTCGGCTGTGTCAGGCCCCTTCATGGGGTCCGACTGGGTGCTCATCACCCCACACATCCCCAGAGGGGTCGTTACGTGTGTGCCCGTCGGGCTCCCTGGACACCCGCTCAAGGGGGGCGTCACACGCTACCCCTCTAGGGCGCGAAACGTGGTGGTTCGCGACCCGTCCCCGGTTCATACCGGGGCCCGTGTCACTCTCTGACAGGGGGCTTCCCCCAGAGAGCGCTCCGTGTTCCATAAAGTCTCCTTCAATTCGGACATGAAACGAAGAAAGTTGATGACACGCCTTACAAGGTGGCCGTCACGCATATGTTTGTCAAGTACGCAGAACTTGTGGACCGCCTGGTCGGCCGCCCATGACGGTGGCGGAGGGGGAGGAGGCGGAGCGCCTGTGGCGCGAACGTGTCCTAGACATCCTGACACCGGTGTTGGGAAAGGTTTTTAGGAAGAGTTGCATCAGCTCCTGGCACACGTCCTGGATGCGATCAAGCTGCACGGAGCCATCAAGAATGGCGAAAAGAGCTCCAATCAGAAGCTCTACGGTAACGAAAAGAGGCGCTACTGCAGGAACAACAAGGATGAGGACCACTTCCGCGCACAGCTGCTGCGCGTCGCTCAGAGGTCGATGGAGATCAAGGAGCGGCAAGCCCGCGAGGACGCGGAGTTTGATGAGTGGTTTGACGACGGTGGCAACGACATCAGCACGCTGGAAACCTCGGTTTTCAACTCCAGCGTCGGCCCCACGGGCGGGAAGGTGACGTCTCGCCGCTCGAGGACTATCACCCTGCACGATTTGGCCGTTTGGCCTAGCCTCAGCGCTGTTGGCTCGGCACTCAGAAATCCTATCGCCACGGCCACCGCGCGCACAGCCAACTCCTGAGCGTTTCCCCTCAGATACCCATGTTGCGTCGGCGGGAACCCCAAGAAGCACCTGCGCGCCGCCCCACTCTACCGCTGGTTCTCCTGGTTTGAAGCTGGCCTACTACCTTCCGGGATATTCTACCTGCTTCTTGAGGTACGGGGAGGTGCACTCCATTGTGCGCGCGGCGGCCGGGGAAGCCGTGGGCATTGTGGTGGTAGCGGGGGTGGAAATTTGCGAGTCCATGTCGGGCTGCCCCCTCGTGGGGGGTGGGTTTACGCGTCTGTGCTCGTCGATGGAAGTGGACGATGAGTGGCGGGCGCTGCGTGCCATCCCACTAAAGTATGTCTTGCGGTTTGAGCACATCGTGCCTGACCAAGACCATACAACCCGAGACCACGGCATCACCGCCACCCCTGCGACCGCACCCGACACTGCTCACCACCGGCGGGAGGCCCGCTTCTTTTTCAATCACTTTTATCCATGGCCCTCAACATTCTCTGCTCTATTTGTCTGTTTACAACCCCATGGTGGTCGTGTCGTCTTGTGTTTCTCTCAGTAGCGCCTCCACACCAGTGACACGCAGTCCTAAGTGTGGCGAGAGCCTTTAGTAGATCAGGCAAAGGCAGCAGCCGCACACTCAGAGATCACGGAGCAGTCGTGACCACCTCAGCGGTGACGTGGCGGCTGCCGTAGCCGTTGCGGGCGCGCGGGACTTCGGAGGCAGTCGGAACACATGGACTCCCGCAGCTCAGACATTGAGCCCTCCTCCCTGAGGCTAGATCGAGCGGATCAACTGGGTTCTTTCCGCGCGAGGCATTCTTGACCTCCGACTGGCCGTTTCTGCGAACTCGTGTGCCCAGTGACAGATTCCTGTTCCTTATTAACGGGTACGCGACCCTGCTGCCAGCTGAACTGATCCTGGGAGATCTTCATTGGCTGAAGCATACACAATACAATCTTTCTCCACTGCTGGGCACCCTTTGTGGAGATCGTATTCTGCCTGCGTGGCACGCGATTTGCATACGTGGCGGACGATCGCAGACCAGAATCGGCCTTGATCGCACCGCAGACGCCGGTCGATCTGCATTCGTGACTAGGCACAGTGTCTAGGAAAGAATGTCACAACAATGGAGAAATTCTGTATCCGACTGACACCAGTTCTTGACTCTTGCACCAGTTCTTAGCAAATCGGGGTTGTGTGGGATATATACCACAGTGCTTAAATATGAAATCGGGTTCCTGGGGATGCTCCGGATTCGCCAATGGTGCAGTTGCCGCTTTTTTATAAAACAAAAAAAGAAGCCCAGTGCGGTCTGAGTCCCTCCACTGGACTCCTCAGCTCAGGCCCTGTCTAGACGGCGGGCCTTCGTGCATGTGATTGGGGGTGAATCCCAACGCAATTCCGTGAAACGGGCGTGACAGGACCACCGCTGTCTCCACGACAACACGACATTCGTGAACGCGACGTGCTCAGAAATTGGCCGCCAACACGAGAAGATCAGATCACACGTGCATTAGGAGACAGCCAACATGCACTTCGACCAATAAGAAGTGCGGAAACTATAGCAACTTGAGGCTCAAATTGACTTTCGAACACCTTCACGTGCGAAGGATAAAAAGAATAATCTCGCACACGTGAACGTGCTCGTCCGACATGGGACGAAATGGCACGTTCGTCCTCGTAGCTCCTGCGTGTGCCGATGCATCTGATTGGGCCGAAGAAGGCGAATATGACGCGCGTGATTCGCGTGCGATTGGAACTGTGCTCCCTGATTGGCTAGTACTCGTCTATGCACTCCGTGCATGCGCCGTCTAGACAAGGCATCATCAGCCCTCAACGAACGCCTTTTCCGCCTCAAACGGAGCACTCCTGGAAGAGAAAAGCGCTTTTCCTTGGAAACACGCACGGACAATTAACAGACCGGAACGGTGCAATTCCGCGTTCACAGAGCGCTTGGAGTGATTTCCTAGCGGAGCGTCTTGCTCCCGACCGCGTTCGCCCCAAAGATCCGGATGGTGAGTCCCCTCCACGCACCCTAAAGCCCTGTAGTGGCTGTACGGGCCGATTTCGCAACCAAGTTCGACGAAGAAGTGTGATCGGCACATCAGAGAGACTCTAGAGCTCTGGTTTCGTGGTCACGTCGTAGCGAGCGGGGGTTTTAGGGTTAATCATCGCCCCCCCCATCCTCCGCCGTTTTAGGCATCACAAAACAGCCCTGTCGCAGTTCCCTGTGTACCAGCGCAGCCTGACTCATCATTTTATCATCCAGCTTACAATCCCTGCACGCGCATATCCCATCCCCTGCCTTCACATCGGCCCCCCTTCCTGCCCCACCGGTCCTCTTTTCGTCTCCACAGCTGTCCTTGGCCTGCAGCCTCCCCCCCCCGGCCTCTCCCCCTCCCTCCCTTTTTCTCTATCCTCGACCCCGGCCCAAACGCTCATTTTTAGCAGACCTCGGAGTCTCCTCATGCGAGAGGTCTTCAACAACTCCGGTGCCAGTCCTTTGAGAAGCGTCCTGATCTGCAAGCGGTTCCTTCGCTGTCCACAAGCACCTTTGTGTGGTGGAAGGCCACACCAAGATGGCCACTCGGGGCTCCCGGATGGCCACATGCTGCAGAAATCAATAAGTTTTTTTGACTGTAATGTGCGATTCCGAGCCGTTCTGATAAGTAAAATAGACGTTTTCTGGGGCGCATTTTCCAGAAGGAGAGCGGAAGAGCCCAAGAGGAAGCGGCAAAGACCATCGTCCCCGAAAAACTCTCCTGACGCCGGCCATATTTTTCTTTTCCGGTGGGAATAGGAACATGCCTTCATCAGAAGCCAGTTGCTAAGAACTGGGGTCCGGCGGATAGCCCCTTCTCGACAAATATTCGCATCGGAGGATGAATGTGAGGTTTCATCGAAGCTATGGGTACCGCTGCAGACTGTGACGCGCCACAGCACCTAAAGGTTTCAGAAATACAGCATTTCTAAATGCCTGCTTCTGATGGCCCGATACGTCCGATCGGGAATCTGTTTCACCATCTAGAAACTATGACATGGCTTCATGCTAGCGGACATTTGAGCAGTACAGTGAGCCCAGACTCTGAAATAGTCAGCCTCCAATGTACGATCCAGCTTGTTTCGAAACATTGACAAGGGGTGGCGATGGAGGACCTCCAGCATGCAGATCGATTATACCCACGTACACTCCTGCAAGACGTTGAGCGAGCGCTGCCTCTGATTTCTTTCTTTGTGTGCAGCGGCAGTGCCTGTGAGTCTGGTTCAACAAGCATAACACATTTCCTCCTCGCGGCGTCATGAGCACGCGACAGAGAAAGGTAAGGAGCACCCGTTTATACGATGAAACAAAGACATCGACTTGGCTTAAGCGACGTTGCCGAGACCGGTAGCTTTGAGTTCTTCACCCTGATGTCACCTTGAGAACTTCTGTCACGCAGAGAAACAGGAAATCAAAAGAGAGGGACAGAAGGTAGAACCACATCTCGTCAGTAAGAAGCAGCAACGACGAACAGTAGCTGCGATTGTCAAGAACCATTTCTGCATCAGCATGAGGTTTCAAGTGTGCTTGTAGCATATCTCCGTAATAATTGGGATATTGGGCCCTGTAGCCCCCCTGACTGGTCCGTATTCAAGTGGAGGATTGAACTGACTTTTGGATTGCCTTCTGGGAGGTTACTTCCGTCTTGTATGTCTGTCCTTTCTTTTATCGTCTCTATTTTGGTGGTTATTCGATCTTTATGATCGCTCGGTCGATCGACCCCGCCCCTTTACCGTCTGATAATAAAAGCACCATGGGACCGCGGTTCGCCGTCGTTGGCACCCTCGGCCCCCTATCGGATGTTGCACGAACAAAGGTTCTTCTTCCTCGCCTCTTGGGCGATAGCGTTCGCTTCATCGTGCGTCTGCGGTCGGTCGCTACTTACTGGTTAGTTAGCCAACGTCATTAGTACCACATTTGGTGGAGCAGCAGGGGATACTCTTGCCTGACGCGTGCATCTGCACGCGGTGCCCGAGAGCTGTTTCTTGTTGTCAAGTGGCACGGTGACGGGTATTGCACCCATTGGCTTGACGCGCAGGGCGCGTCTCCCACTTGTGTGGGCGACGATGCTTGGCGTCGTGGGTGGTGATCTCCAATTCGAGCGCGGGGCGCTTCTGTTGGCACTGTGCCTGTTGAGCAATGACCCCTGGCGGTGCGGATGGGCAACGTGGCAATCGGAAGGGTAAGGGCCACGCCCTGTCTTCCGACTACGTTTCGCCGGAAGGCGTTCGTACGAACATGCGAGACGCCAGCACCCTAGGTGTTTCGCTCTCGGGATCACCTGCGTTGAAGGCGGCGGCCTCTGGCCAACCGCTCGACGCGGAGAGCCTTAAGGCGGAGGTGGAGACACTTCGTTTCCGTCTGACGGCCCAACAAGCGACGAACCGCTCTTTAGCCCAGCAACCGACACGCTGATCGCAAACGTGGAGGCTATGCGCCGAAAGAACATCGAGTCCGATTCCCGGGCGGCAAAGTTGCGTCGCAAGACGAAGAGCAAGACAAAGATAAAGATCGACCCCATTGGGGGCGAGTCGTCTTCCTCTCGTCCAGAGCCAGTTGGCCAAGCGACCGAACATCGGGATCAAGAGCGTAAGCTTCGAAAGAAGTTGCGTAAGATCCACGAGGAGACCAAGTTGGCCCGCTCGACATCCTCAGTTGAGAACGTCAACATGTCGGCCACGAATGAGGCAAGCTCGTCCAGTGGGACGACTTCTTCTTCGTCCTCCGACTCCGGAGAATCCCCGGGTTCCCCGTCTTTCCCGTCGTAGAGCTCAAGCTCCGAGTCATCGGACATGTCATCGGACGCCGCGTCTCGACGATCCCGCCTGGGTCCGTAAAAGAGTCGCCCCATCTCTAAGAAGCGGTTGGAGAAAGCCGATCGGCAAAAAGTCATTCGAATCTCCAACAGTCGCTTTCAGTCCTTATTGGAATATCGTACCCACTTCCTGATCGGACGTGATTTGTTTCTGCCCCCCTCCCTAGTGGGGAAAACACATAAGATGAACCGCCGCCTAGACGGCGCATTCCAAGGGCAAGAGCCATTCACGGGCACTAGCCCCCTTGGTGTATTCACCTTCTTGACGACCTTTCGGCGCGTCTGTGACGCAGCCGGCTTTACGCATGCGCAAGCCCTGCCTCTCTTGGCCTTTCGCCTGTCAGGAGCTGCTAAAAGAGCCTTCGCGAGCTCCCTGAACTCGAAAGCCGGACACCGCATTTATGCGATCCGCACCTATGGTGCCGCGATTAATTGGCTTCTAGCCGAGTATGCGACACACGCCGTTATGGCCTCCGCCTACCACGACATTATCACAATGTGTCAACCCGATAATGAGTCGCCCACAGCCTTAGGGCTCCGCGTTGAGACGCAGTGCGACCGCCTGGACGGTCTCTTCCACGCCCAAGATGTGAAGGATGTATTCATAAATGGCTTGTCCGAGATTATCCAATCTCATGTCCGGGTATTGGACGGGCAGTTCCCCAAGCGCACCCTGGCGGAAACTATCTCTGCCGCGCAGATGTATTGGGACAGAACGAACAATCTTCGCCTATCGCTTAAGCTGCCTCGTCTTCAGACGACGAAGGTGGCATACGCCTCTCACATGCCAACCCGGCACACCAACGTCGACCACCCCTTCCCGGTTACCCAACCACGGGCCCGGTCCCGTTCCCCTCCTCCAAAGGAGTCGCCTCAGGCGAGGACCGATACTTTTTACAACTGTAACAAGCCCGGCCACTTCGCTGCGCAGTGCGCGGAGCCGTATCGGCCACGTGACCGCCGCAGCTCTGTTATTTTCGTGAACTGCGTAACGGAGGATACCAAACCAACCGCTAAAAGCGATAGCAACGAGTCCACCGACTCGAAAAACGAATGAGCCGGGTGCCCCTTGGCGGGTTTCCCGGCGCATCATCACCAACTGGTGAAAGACGCAAAGTCACAAGGATACTAAGCCCGGCACATCGGAACTATGAGATCGCGGCCACTATTGGCCATTGCCAACGGGAAATGCACAGCTGTCACCCTGTCCTGGACACTGGGACCGGCATTAACTTGGTTCGACCTAATGTCTTACCTGCCAATTGGCAGAGTTCTGCTGAAAAGCTCGAGCGCACACCCCGCATCAAAGATGCAAACAACAACCGCCTCATAGCAAACTATGCTGTACATCTGTACATAGATGTTGCATGCGCCAAGGTCTTCGACCGAGTCTTTGTCGCCGAACACCTATCGGTGCCATATATCCTCGGTACCGAGCTCATGGATAACCATGTCGAAGCCATCTTCACACGCCTAAAGAAGGTTGTGTGGCAAGACCACGGCGGTGATGTCACCAGGAACCTAAGGCGAACGCCTATCCTCACCACCCTACTTGCCAATAAGTGGGAACGGTCTTGGGAAGACCAACCTGCGAAGGTAAGGGCATGTCGCCAAGTTCGCGTCAAAGGACGAATGGAAGAATGGGTCATGGCGACCTGCACCACACCTGGCCTCGTCACCATCTTGCCCAACATCCGTCTATGTCGGCACAAGTCAGTGCCAGTCGCCCGTGGCGTTGCACTGGTCAAGCCCAATGAACAATGTTTGGTTAAGGTCTGCAACTTCGGGCCGGACCAGGCCATAGTTCGTAAAAACCGCATCCTTGGGTTCGCCGAACTATTCTAAGGGCCCATGTTGGCCGCCATAACGGAGGAGAAGGAAACCCAAACACACTAACCGGTGAGGACACATCTTTGTCCGACGACCCTGTCGAGGATGTGGACCTTAGTGAAGCTCCGGAGCATTTACACAAGCAAATCCGGGAGATGCTACGCACGCAATCCACGATGTGGGGCGGTACCCTCGGTACTATACACGCCACTGAGCATGCCATTGTAGCCCCAGCGGATGCCGTCCCCGTCCGGGCACGACCGTATCGCACGGGCCCATTCAAGCGACAGATCATTGCTGATCAAATCAACAAGATGTTGAAGCTCAAGGTTATAGAACCAAGCCACAGGGCATGGGCAAGCCCTGTCGTCATCGTACCAAAGAAGAATGGCAAAGCACGCTTCTGTGTCGATTACCGACGAATCAACAACATCACCAATAAGGATGCTTATCCCCTTCCCCGAATTGAGGATTGTCTGGATTCCTTAGGAGATGCGAAGGTCTTCACCTCACTAGACTGTACGGCCGGCTACTGGCAAGTGCCCCTACGCCCGGCTGACAGAGAGAAGACTCCGTTTACAACGCATGCAGGCATTTTCCACTGGCTGTCCATGCCATTCGGACTGACCAACGCCCCCGCAACTTTTCAACGTGCCCTCGACATTATATTGTCTGGCCTCAAGTGGAAGCTTTGCCTCGTCTACATTGATGATGTCATCATCTTCTCTGCATCTGCAGAGCAACACTTCAAGGGCGTTTATGTGGTCTTAACGCGGTTGCGTGAAGCCGGTGTCACTCTCAATCTTGAGAAATGCACCTGGTTCTTCGACGAAGTCGAGTATCTTGGACATATTTTCCGACCGGGTCAACTGCATGTTCATAATAAGAACGTCGACGCGTTGAAGCACGCTTCGTTCCCCACCACCAAGACCCAGCTTAAATGCGTCTTGGGTATGTGTAGTGTCTATCGACGTTTCCTAAAGACTTTGCTAAGCGAGCAAAGCCTCTCAACGCAGTGACGCGCGCGGAGATCCCCCCGGACTTACCAAAATCTACCGACGCAGCCCTCGCGGCCTTTGACGACCTCCGCCAAGCGCTTCTCGCACCAACAATTTTGGCCCTGCAAAAGGCCGAAGGCTAAATGATTGTCGATGTCGACGCTTGCGCCGACCAACTCGGATGCACCTTGCTGCAAGAGATACCTGACGGTAATAGATTTCTGGTTGGCTATAGGAGCCGTGGCCTCAGCCCTGCTGAGAAGAACTATTCCAGAACGGAGCGCGAGTGCCTCGGCGTTGTGTGGAGCGTACTCAAGCTCAGACACTTCCTCGACGGCCATCGCTTCCAAATAAGGACCGACCACCAAGCTCTAAGCTGGACTTTCAGGACCACTGACTCAAGTGCTCGGTTGATGCGATGGCACCTACGGCTGTCCGAATATACATTCGACATGCAGTACAAACCCGGCGCATCGCAGCACGCCCCAGACGTCTTGTCCCGAACGGACAATGACGCCGCCGTCGAAGATATGAAAGATGATATCCGATGCCTTGCTTTAGCCAAGACGGCCAACAGCTTCCTGATGGGGAGGTACACGGGTACCGACATGCCGGCCCCCGTAGAATACGACGATATCGTGGAAGCCCAACAAACGGACTCGTTTTGCGTCGAGTTGGCCAAACGGGTGGCTCGCAAAACGGCGAAAGCCTTCTTTCAAAATGAAAGCCACGGCCTCTACAGGCGGGCGCCGTACGGCGACCAATTGGACATCCCGGAAAGCCTACGCGAGCGTATTCTTCCGCTGGAACATCACGCAACGGTGTCAGCCCACCCGGGTATTAACCGGATGTACTATGGCATGCGGCGTCGGTAATACTGGCCATCCATGGTCACGGATATCTACAACACTTTTACCAAGTGTACCAACTGCGCCCAAATTCGGCTGTCACTACGGCGACACACGTCCCCACTGACGCTGTTCCCAGCTACGGAACCATTGACAGACCTATCCGTCGATATCTTCGGGCCAATCCCCGCTACCAAAGCTGGTAACCGCTTCAATTTGGTCATTACTGACCGCTTCTCCAAGCTGACCAAATGCGTCGCGTTGCGGCGCATAACAGCAATCTCCGTGGCATCAGCCATTATCGACGCATGGGTCGCCTGTTATGGCCCATCTGACCGAATACTATCGGATCAAGGACCCCAGTTCATGTTGAGCTTCTTCATTGCCGTATTCAAAGTGCTGGGCACCGAAACAGCGCGCACCACGGCATACCACCCACAGACCAATGGTCAAGTCGTAAGGTACAATCGTACCATGGCTACGCAGCTCCGACATTACGTGACGGACGACCCGCGCCGTTGGGATGAATTACTCCCCGTATTGACCATGGCCTATAACAGTCAGCCACACCGGTAAACAGGCATTGCGCCATTCAAATCCGTTATTCCGAGACGAGTCCCGAGTTTGTCGGTACGCAACCTCCCACCCGAGACTCCATTGAATAACAAGGGAACCCTCAATGATGGGTCACCCCTAGCGCGTATGCGTGAGCTCATGGCCAAGCTAAGACAGCAAATTTTGGCTGTCGTAGAGGCCTTGCAAAAGACCCAACAACGCTAGAGGCGTAACTTCGACTCGAACGTGGATACACGTGACAAACGTGTCCGTGTCGGTGAATACGTATTTACGACGAACCACCAACAAAGGAACAAGCTGCAAAGCAGGATCGTCGGCCCGTTCGTCGTACTCGACGCAGATGACTCTACCCACGTCATAGACGTGAATGGTGAAGAGCGAAGAGTCAATAGTGACCATGTTACTCCGGCCCCACGGCATTCGACACCAGGCGAGACGCCACATCCACTACTGGATGGACCCGATAAGCCTGAGAGCACACCGCCGGTACCCGACGAATACGTCATTGACCGCCTATTCGGCCTATGTCGAACCAATGGCATCTACAGTGCCAAGGTCAAATGGTTCGACTGCGGTTCAAAGGACGACTCCTGGGAACCCTTGGAAAACCCTCCTCGGAACCTGGCGATCCGATTCCTCCGACGGAGAAAGAAGAAAATAGAGGGATACTCTTGGAGTATTCCCACCCCCCCGTCTCGGGGTACCCGCCAATCACCCAGCCTTAGGGTCATTCTACACCAGCCCGAACGCCCCAAACGTCCGAACGCTGAACGGCCATATTGAAATTTCATTAGCCAAGCATCCCAACCGAGGCCACGTCACCCAATGGGATTTGGATATGGCCGTTCAGCGTTCGGACGTTCGGGGCGTTCGGGCTGGTGTAGATTGACCCTTAATCAAGCCGAAACGGCGTTGATAGTAACCCCCCAACGCCCAGATCCACAGTGGTCCCCGACCATTCTTGGAGTGTTTTCGAATTCCCACGGCGAAATTCGAATCACACTGAACTGGATAAAGATTAACCAATCTAATTCAGTTCAGGTGCTTTTACCGATTTATTGGGTTTGACTGACGTTACCCGAACGGACGCGTATTATCCCCCACGACGCCTGGTTGGCTCTTTGGCGCTTCACCGAGCGTTCTGAGTGGCACGGGCCGTACACCTACGTGTGGCCCTGCCCCCCGTCCTTACAGGGCGATGACGAGCCCCCCGCGACTGTTACCCAAGGGGTTGGATCCGAGCCAAACAGGCTACTCTTACCCTCGGTCCAGGACCTAACGACCACAGTCGTGGACCTGATGTACCAAAGTACAGAGGCGACGCTGATAGTTCCCAGATGGGAAAGAGCCCCCTGGTACGGCGACGCTAAAGCGGCTTGTGCATCGCACGAGATACTGCCCCACGCGCCAAACGACCACAATTATACGACCACATGGGCACTTGCTGCCTTTCACGTTAACAAGAAAACCAACAGCGCTACACAAGCCAAGCCCTCTCTGTCCAAATGACAGCAACCCATGAGCGGGAAAGGTGTGTACAACACCGCCACAGCATCAAGTGCCGACCGGCATCGGCAGTACACAAGTCTAACAAAACAAAAATACACAAGTCGGGCCCGCACCGATCCTAGACCACCCCGCCTCAGTTGCGGGCAGCCCCCCGGCTGCCACCGTCCACTGACGAACTGCGACGGCGCATATTGCACGGAGGTTCCTTCTCGTCGTCGTCGTCACGGCTAAGCCGCCGGCCGAGGATGTCGCCAGCGTCAAAGCGCACAGGCGAGGGAGGCACCGTCGCCACTTGGCGAAGACGTTCGACCTCCTTGGAGAACAGGTCGAAGGCCACTGCGGAGTCCGCCGCCATGCTCATGGCCCGAGCCAAGACCGGCGTGGCGTCATCACAGACATGCCCATGGGCGTCCCGAACCGCCGGCGCAATGCCTCCGTCTGGCGATTCCACGCCAAGGCCAGGGCGGCCGCCCCGACGCCACGAGGCACTCGCTGCCCGTCAATTCGACGACTCGGACCGTCGCCAAATAGCGCCACTGCCGCGTTAAACGCCTCAGGCAAAGTTCAAACGTCCTCTAGCGTTGAACTCTCATGTCCCCCGGACGAGGCGGCAACGCGTGTCTCACGCACAGGCGACAAAGATCCCCGACGGCTGGGAGAAGCGGCCCACGCGAAGGCTCACCGGCCGACCGCTTCCCTTCGCGGACGAAACCGCCATTGCCTTGAGCCGCCGCCACTGGCGTGTCGCCATCGTCGTCCGAGCCTCCGCCGCAGGCGGGAAGCGACGCAAATCCCCGACGAGGGTAGTTCAACATGAACCCGTAATCGGCCAACGAGTCCAAATGGACGTGCACCTGACGCGGCTCACGCGTCTGTGTGTTCCGTCGGATGACTTCCTCGACGACAATGGTCCACGGGAAGACCTCCGTGGCCTGGTGCATCTTATGGAACGTGTCCAGCATAGCTCGGCCGCCCGGCCCACTGGCCATAAGGTGCAGGTCAAACTTGGACATGCGCCGAAGGGCTGTGGCGTCAAGCCAGGCGAAGACCTTGTCCGTCAGCAGGGTGTGCATCCACCCGGCCGCCAAGAAGTAGTAATACTCGGCGCTGACTACGTGCGAAGTGGCACTGAACTCGTCGAAAAGCTTATGAGCTAGATACGACAATGCGAACGGCATCTCCATCCACACCCCGCGGTTTAACCACCAGCGAGGATAGCGAGGGAACCACCGCGACAGGTCGAAATGACAGGGCGCTCGGATTACACCGGAATACCAAGCGGTGGGAAGAAGCCCACCGCTCGAGATACCAGCCGCGTCTTGTGCACGCCGATGGGCGGGGGCATAACTCGGCGCCCGAAACGGGGAGGTCAACGCCACGGTGCGCGCGGCGAACTTCACCTCCACAGCGTGTTCCGTGTCGTGAGATACCTCGATGAGCTCATCGAGGTGTTGAGCATTGCTGAGCAATTCCATGTCACTCAATGCTTTGGCGGGAGGTCAAATTGCAATTGGTTCTGTACTTTGACATCGTAGTTGATGTTATCGCATGTACTTGATTTTGGGGGCACCCTTTAGGGGATGAGCTCCGGGAGATTAGCGAGGTGCATGGTGGGGATTTTGAGGGGCTGTGAGCGTGTGTGCTCGTGGCCCCTGCGCCCTCCGCCCGCGGAGGTGCGTGGTGTGTGTATGCATGCCGGGAGTGGGGGTGTCTGCGGGTGCTGAGAGCGCGGGGGCGCCTGGGTCCTATCAGGCTGCCCTCTTACGGCTCGCGCCAACTCTATGATAGAGCTTTAACGCACCCACCCACTGTACTACCCGCTTCACACGAGGTACTCCTCCGTGCCCGCCTCCTGGGCAAAGGGCACCGACAACTTCTTAGCCATTCGGAGCGACAAGACGACGGCCTCTGGCAAAGAACGACGCAGACGCCCAAAGCTGTTGGCGGCTACCTCGAAGGTCCCCATCTGGTGGACCGGGAACAGGAGCGCCCAAGCGTAAAGACGCGTGTGGAAGTCGTGGAACGGCCGTCCGTGACGTACCAACTCGTTGGCGTACGCCAGGACCTCTTACGCTTGTCGCGCCTCGCCTTGGTTGCCATAATTGGCGTTCCCGTGCACCTCCGCTACGACGGAGTCGACGTGGTCATCGGGTACCTTTGAGGATGTCAACGAACTCCGGCGGGGTGCCCCAATGGCCTTGTTCAATGCGAGCCAACGCCACGCGGCGGGTGTTGGTCGCCGTGTCCATTAAGGCGTCTTCACTCATGACCGGGACGCCGTCTCGGGTCCCAAGGGACCGCGGGCTGAAGTACTTGGGCCGAAAGGGCGACGGTCCCTCCCCCTCGATGAGTGGCAGCTTGGCCGCTTGGTCTTCCGCCTCGTCGGGTTAGTCCGCGGGGAGGCCGCCGCCGCGCATGTCGCGGCCATTGTCGGCCGAAGACCCGTCTTGTGCCGCGACCGCGAGCTATCGCTCGCCTCCGACCCGGCTCTCCCCGCTGGGCCCCCAGCCCATTGGCACGGCTACCCGGCGCGCCGTCCACGTCCGCCATCCGGACGTCGCTACCGCCGCCCGCCATCTGGGCCTTGCACTTGCCGTCGGCACCCCGCGTGGAGCGGCAGACCCTGGCCAACGCCACGCTCCCCCCCAACCACAAGCCCACCACGCTCCCCCATCCCTACCTAGGGTCAATCTTCTAGATACAAGCCGCGCTCCCAACTCCTCAGTGGCTATGAGCCCGACCCCGTTCCCCCGCCCACCGCGTGCGCTAGCGCAACGACCCCCACCCGCCGAGGGAAAGGCCGTGACAGCCTCGCCTCGCGACGGACGGGGCACGGGAGACGGAGGACCCAGAGATCAACAAGTGCGCAAGCGCTGGCCACCGCAACTTGCCCAAGTCGGCTACTCAACCGAGACGCCGAATGCCATGGGGAATCGGACGGGCCCTCGCCGTGCCCAACCCCCCGGTATATATACCGTGTGGCGAGCCCGAAGGCCCGCCGTGCTGCCCCCACCGGTGCCCTCCGCGGCACACAGACACGAAGCCCCCACCCCTGTAGGGGCCGATCCGATGCCTTCACGGCCGCTGACGCCCCCTGGGTGCCCTGAAGCTGCCCGTTCCCGCCCCTTGGCCCTCCGGCCCGCATCGGCCATTCTGGGCCGCTAGCGACCGTTCGCGCCGCCGGCTCCACCGCTCCGCCTCGCGCGAGAGTGTCAGGGGTCTCCCCGATCACCTTTGCAGGCGCAGGCCGAGGTGTAATGCCCCCACGTCCCTTCTCGCGTCGTTACGCCATACGATGATTTGTTGCCTCTTGCGGCGTTCGTGGTAACGGATCAGTCAATCTGCGCCCACTCTCCGGGACGGCTCGAACCTCATTACAGTGGTATGTAGCATACCTCCTTAATATTGGGATATTGGGCCCTGTAGCTCCCCTGACTGGTCCGTATTCAAGTGGGGGATTGAACTGACTTTTGGCTTGCATTTTGGGAGGGTACATCCGTCTTGTATATCTGTCCTTTCTTTTATCGTCTCTATTTTGGTGGTTATTCGATCTTTATGATCTCTCGGTCGATCGACCCCGCCCCTTTACCGTCTGATAATAAAAGCACCATGGGACGGGGGTTCGCCGTCGTCGGCATTCCCGGCTCCCCATCGGATGTTGCACGAACACAGGTTCTTCTTCCTCGCCTCTTGGGCGATAGCGTTCGCTTTATCGTGCGTCTGCGGTCGGTCGCTACTTACTGCTTAGTTAACCAACGTCATTAATTCCACACCCTTACCCGCGATAATTGCGGTGCCAACTGCCAGGATTGGGAGACGCTGCCGACGAGGCGGGGCGTATGGGGAAGGGGGGGGCGAGCTAGGGCAGGGGGGACTGGCATTGGACTCTGTCACACGCAAGGCTTTGGGCTGATGGGGAGTCGCGAGTATAGAGCCGCAACGCCGCACGACTACGTGTTGTCCGTCGCCAGGCTCTTTCCGCAGGCAGAGGTCGACTGTGCGCATCGACAAAGACATACGTGTAGGAAAACTCACCCGAAGAGGGATAAAAAAGAAACCTTTTGTTGTCATCGAGCCGCTCCCACATGTCACAAAGCACAACGAAATACACAGTCACTACGCTAGTCAGTATCCTCGGTGGTTGTCGTTTTCGTGTCAGACTCGCTGCTGTGGTCGAGGCCGCCGGTTGTGTTCAGGTGCTTGTTCAGAGCCGCAGAAGCAGCCCGCTGCTTTGCGGCTTGTGACTGGCGGCCGCGCTGGTTGTCGCCCCCCCCGATGCCGCGCGCCGGCAGCGCCGCCGGCGACGCCTCCTCGGCAGCCAGAGCCGTTGCACCAACATTATCTGCTGCCACAGGCACCGCCGGCGGGTCCTCCCCCGGCTGCGCATTTGCTCCGGCGGCAGAGCCTGCCGCCGGCGGCGCCGACGACGACGCATCAGCCGCGAGAGGAGTGACATCCATGTCGGCCACACCGTCTTCCACTTCCACAATGTTAATCTCATCAACAGCACTGCTTTTTGGAGGCTCCGGCGTGGGAGCCGGTGCAGGGGCCGCGGCCAGTCCGGCGCTTTGCATCATTTTGTGCAACACAGCTTACCGGTACTTTGCCGCTTCGGGCGTGTGATGCATAGCGAGAGAGTCGAAAAAGCGAAGTGCAGTGCGCTCTTGCTGCACAAAGGTCAGCTGGTCCACCGCCGCCGTGCTCGCCTTGACTTGCATATCCATACTGTCGTCTTCCGACCGCATCAGCTTGGAGGCCATGATGCCGCCCGGTCGCCGCTGGTACCCCCTGGTGCGCGTGGTTGAGCTACTCTTGCTATCGCTCTCGCCGTCCTCGTCTGCAGAGTCGTACAGGTCCACGCTCGCGTCGTCCGCCGTGTTGGCCGCGCCGCTGAACTTGTCGGATGTGCGCGAAACCCGCCAGCACCCCACCCACTGGCAGTGCGCCAGTTTTGCTTTGCGTTTGGCAGCCTTATCTTGCGCTTGTCCTTCTCCCTGTAGTTGCAGATAGACTCGCAGATGTCCAGCGAGCAGTACCGCGCGACAGCACCGCTTATGGTATCCTCCTCAGTCAGGTTCCCAGTAGTTTGCGTGTTATTGACCGCCAAGTAGTGAGAGGTAAAGGTGCTCACCCCCTTGCGGATCTTCTTGAACTGCTTCTCCAACGCGCTCAAGTTACGATTGGCACGCAGAGTCCCCTTCTTGGTCATCACGTCTGTCCACCTCTTGTGCAAAGCTGCCCACAAGTGGTCCTTGGAGCAGCTTGTGGCGGTCCCAGGGTCCTTGCTCACCTCCAGGCAGGCCCTACACAGTGGCACGCGGTCCTCGTCCATCCATCCAAGGCTGGAGTCCATGTACTTCGGCAGGTTGCAGGTCACTTCTAGAACGGCGGCGTTGGGTGAAGAGGGGCATGGTGGGGACTCTGGAATGGAGCGGGCACAAGCACAAACGTCGGGGGGGGCGCGGCTGGGTGCCCGCCTACTCGTACAGAGGCTGGCGAGCTGCCTCCTGCGGCGACGGCTGCGCCGTCCGCTGCGGGGCTGGGCGGCTGCCCACCAGGTACAGAGGTTGGCGCGCTAAATCCCGCGGCATCGGCTGCGGCGAGGGCTGCAACGGCGCGGGCAATAACATCAAAGGCGACGGCCTGATATGCGGCTTTGCGGTCTTCAGAGCCCACTGATACGCTTGCCCGCCGTTTGGATTTCGGGGTGAGTCGCCGCTCCAGAGAACCGGAGGTTAAAACAGCGGGTATGACGGCTGCATCCTCGAGGAGGACCAGTTGCCGTAGGGGTCGTACCCGCTGGCGGTCCACGGTGCACCAGCGCTTGCGTACCCTTGGGTGCACGAGGACGGGGGTGGCGGCGGCCACGGGCCGTACCAGCGCCGGTGGTCGTCGACCGGTGGCCCCTGCGGCGAACACCTTGAGTCGTCAGGCGGGCCGGCCGGTCGTCGTGGGGGACTCCAGCGAGGGGATCCGCGTGGGGGGCCCGCAGGTCGTCTTGGGGGGCCGCACCGCGGCGGGCCACCTGGGGGGCCCGCTTGTCCTCGCTGCGGGATCCACCAAGAGGGAGGGGGGGGGTGTGGAGGGCCCGCCGTGCGTCGAGGGGGCCTGCGCCAAGGGAGGCCGCGTGGCGGGCCCGCTGGTCGACGAGGTGGGCTCGACTGACGGGGGCAGTCGTCGCCGGCTCGAGGGTGATGACCGCCGTCGTTGTCGACACATCGACGAACACGTCGGTTGTCAGGATCGGCGTGGTCGTCGTCAGGTCCGATGCGGCGGGGGTTAGAATGGTAGGGCAGCCGGCATTGTGTCGGAGGGCGGCCGCCGTTCATAAACGGCTGGCCGACACCACGGCTCACAGGGGGGGGGGCGGAGTGATGGCGAGGTGGGGAGGCCCGAAATAGCGGGGCGGTGTGGTGGGGCGCCCGTCCATAGCGCCAACCTCCCTGAGAGCAGCACAGCCGGGAGACCGGGGGCGGGAAGGGTGGCAGGGTGGAGCGTACCGTTGAGGAGG
>Ga0209186_1001151_pt1 | contig 19987 bp, 19 predicted proteins | sample SidtaG_FD_187426 | JGI IMG/M metagenome (GOLD analysis project Ga0209186, IMG submission 187426) | Marine algal microbial communities from Sidmouth, United Kingdom - Sidmouth_Male2 metaG (SPAdes) (version 2) | ecosystem: Host-associated > Algae > Red algae > Unclassified | place: Sidmouth...
AATGCCGCGGCGGCTTCCCGCTTCAGGACTTGGTTAAATTCCGTGGCGTCTATGTAGTATCGCCGAAGGCCAAGGAGCGGCGGTTTCCAACCGCCGACAGTGGGAGCGGGAATGCGCCTACGCGCTCGTCACCGTCTGGAAGGCGATGGCACAAACACGCCCTAGAAGGGCATGGTACGGTTTACTTACTTACTTACTTACTTACTTACTTACTTACTATCTATCTATCCAAAGACTCGGGCAAAGAATTAGGGGTCAATCAGCTCTAAACGAAAGAAGTCGTATGGACTCGCGTTCCCAACCGGGATGCGCAGCAGCGAATTCGTTGTGCTCGTTACAGAACCACTTGGATTCCAAACTCCGCTGTTCAGGTTCGTTGACTCCTCCAATTGATAGCTTTCGCCTGCAACCACCGCGGCGTCGATTTGATTGGTCGTGGTGCCAACAATAATGTCGGTAATCACAGGGCAGGGGGGAAGGACGCGTGTGGCAACCCACTGGCCGGACAGCGTCAACATGCTGTCATTGGTTGCGTTGACGCTGAAGGTAAAGGAGTTGTTCAGATCAATTGTCAGGGTTTCGATGCCGTTGGTCACGCTAATGCTTGAAGCGTTTACAGACATATTTGTTCCGCTTAACCCCGATACGCTTTCAGTCGTATTCGTTTGGAAAACTGTAATCGGGATGAAAATCACCACCGTTCCAGATGCTTCAACGTCCGTATCGCCACTCACAGCGCTGACAACCAATTGGCTTGAGGTAATCGCGCCAGCCGTGATGGGAAGAAGCGGGCTTGCGATCGACAACTCGAGGTTTCGCACCGCGACGTCAGCCAAGACATTGACCGGCTGTCCAGATGTCGGGTCGGTTACCGTTCCCGAGGCTTCAATCCCATAATTTGCTGGAGCGATTCCGGTGACGCCTCCAAGACCTGGGCTCCAGGTCCCGCTATTATCTGCAATGATACTTGAGTTCAGGAATTGAATGTCCGCGTTGGTTTTGTCGGCGGTGATGGTGCCTTGATAGGTTGTGCTCAGGCTGCCTGGGCCTTGAGCAGACATGGCAAAACCGGCCACGGTGCCGGATACAGATACCACGCTTTGAGTGGCGTCCAAAGTGTAGGTTCGCACCCCTGCCTGTAGGCTCGAAAGGCTTAGTCCGCACACAACAACCAGAAAAATACTAAAAACGCTCATAACTTGACCATAAGCCGAAGCGCCACGCTTGTAAAATACACAAAAAAAAACGCCCGAGGGCGGTTTGTTCAGATCTGTATCGTCTCGCATGTTCGTTGCGAGCTACACAATTTGGAGGATTTAAGACTACTCAAGCCCGGACAATTGCTTCGCGGCCAAGGCAGCTGGAAGCGGAAGGTAACCGTCTTTGACCACAACTTCTTGTCCCTCAGCAGAAAGGACAAACTTGAAGAAGTCGCCAATGGCTGGGTTGATGGGCTGGCCAGGCTTTTTGTTTACATACACGAAAAGCATCCGGCCGAGTGGGTATTTGCCAGACAAAACATTGTCGTAGTTCGCTTCATACACGCCGTTGCCTTTGTCCAAGGAGAGCATTTTCACTCCAGAGGTTTTATAGCCCATGCCGGAGTAGCCGATACCGGCTGCGTCGCTTGTGATCCCGTTTACTACCGCCGCAGAACCAGGCTGCTCTTTAACGATGTCTTTGTAGTCGCCCTTCGCAAGCGCCACACTCTTAAAGTACGAGTAGGTTCCAGAAGCAGAGTTACGGCCATAAACGGAGATGGGTTTGTTGGCCCAAGCGCCGGTAAGACCGAGTTGGCCCCACGTTTTGATGTCGGACGCCGCGCCCAATTTACGGGTTTTCGAAAAGATCGCATCAACTTGCTCAAAATTCAGTGAGTCAATTGGATTGTCTTTGCTGACATAAACCGCGAGGGCATCCAAAGCCACACCAACCGCCGTCGGCTTGTAGCCAAATTTCTTTTCAAACGCGTCAATCTCGCTGGATTTCATCGGGCGAGACATCGGGCCGAACTGAGAGACGCCTTCGATCAACGCAGGTGGCGCAGTAGAGGAGCCTTTGCCTTCAATCTGAAAGCGAACATTGGGGTTCTTCTTTTGGAAGCCCTCTGCCCACAAGGTCATTAGGTTGTTCAGAGTGTCAGATCCGACAGAACTCAAACTGCCAGAAAGCGTGGTCGTTTTGGAATAGCTTGGAAGTGCTGGATCCACTTTGATCGTTTGTGCCTGAAGCAAGTTGGTTGCGAGTAGGAGGGTCGTAGTTAGAACGAGTTGTTTCATGTTTTTCGTTTCGTTTATCGTTAAGTGATACGCGTTTAATCTACCCCCTCCATGTTAGCCGTCGATGAGCAGAATATGACCATTCTGTATGATGGCACTTTATTTCGATTTTGAGGTGTTATGGAGCGCTTTAGACCAGAATTAGCCTGTTGGGGCGGATAAAATCCTGCGATTCGCAAGACGTTTCTCTTTATATATTTTGCTCGTGCCTTGCATGCGATTTGCTAGCTTGTTCCGATGAGTGCAAAAGCCACAATAATAGGTCGTCTATGTGAGGAGATGGCCAGCAAGGAAGCATCCGATCTGTTTATCACCGTCGGCAAAATCCCATCCATCCGGGTGCATGGGATTTTGCACAATCTCGACACTTGTGCGCCAATTTCGGAATCCGATTTTATCGAATTTACCGATCATGCTTTGTCGCCTCGCGCTAAGGCTCTGTTTGCGGAACGGGGCGATATGGATACCGGACTCAGCATGAGTCCGACCGAGCGATTTCGGATCAACCTGTATCGAGAGCAAGGACGCGACGCGTTGGTTGCACGGCGGCTTCCTTTGGGCAACCTCGAGTTCGACGGCTTGGGCTTGCCCGATACCTTGAAGGAATTTGCCTCCGCTCCCCGTGGCTTGGTCTTGGTCACGGGGGCGACCGGAAGCGGGAAGTCGACCACGCTCGCCTCCTTGATCCATTACATCAATTCTACCTCTCAGCGACACATCGTAACCATCGAAGACCCGATCGAATTTGTGCATTCAGATATACGGTCACGAGTTAGTCAGCGGGAGGTCGGTGATGATACCGACACCTTCCACCACGCCCTAAAGTACGTGGTTCGACAAAGTCCGGATGTCATTGTTCTTGGCGAAATGCGCGATGTGGAAACCGTCACAACCGCCATGGCCGCAGCCTTGACTGGGCACTTGGTCCTCGCGACCCTGCACACGATTGACGCGAGTCAAACCTTGCAACGGGTGCTCAGCTTTTTCCCTGAAGACGCTCGCGAGCAAGCTGCTTCCGACCTCGGAATGACCCTGCTTGGAATCGTTTCGCAACGCCTGCTTCCTACCGCAGACCGACAAGGCCGTTGTGTCGCGGTAGAACTTCTGACCGCAACCCCCCCCGTGAGTCGCTTGATCCGGGAAAACCGCGTAGACGACATTCAAGACTTCATGCGAAGCACCAGCGATCCGAGGATTTGTTCCTTCAACCAATCCTTGCTCCGCCTTCTTAAGGAAAAGAAAATCGATTTTAAAACGGGTAAACATGCTTCCTCGCACCCGGAGGAGTTTACCTTGTCTGCCCAAGGCATGAGTACCGGAGTGACTCAGTTTGTTGGCGAAGGCAAAGGGCTTCGAGCCAATCTCGACATGAAAACCTTGTTGAGAGTCGCGAACCTGAATCGGGCCTCGGATCTTCACCTTTCGGTTGGCCGGCCACCGACGCTTCGAGTTGACGGAAAACTCAAGCGGCTTAACTTTCCCGACCTCACTCCGGCTGATATGCGGATTTTACTCTATTCGATCCTCAGCGGCCGCCAACGTACCCAGTATGAATTGGAGCGTGAAATTGATTTTGCTTTGTCGATTAATGACGGAAGCCGCTTCCGAGTAAACGCCTATTTCCACAAAGGGAATATGGCGACGGCCTTGCGGTCAATTCAGTCAACCATTCCTTCCCCAACCGAGCTTGGGATTCCTCATCAGTTGATGCGACTCGCCTCTCGCACTCAAGGTCTTTTACTTGTGGTTGGTCCAACCGGTTCCGGGAAAACGACCTCCATGGCCTGCATGCTGGATCAAATTAATAAAACTCGGCCCTGTCGAATTATTACCATCGAAGATCCTATCGAATACGTCTACGAACCTGCCTTGGCCACGATTGATCAGCGGGAGATCGGGGCTGACACGCATAGTTTCGCAGCCGCCTTGAAATACATTTTGCGTCAGGATCCGGATGTCGTTTTTGTCGGTGAAATGCGTGACTTGGAAACCATTTCTTCTGCGATTACCGCTGCAGAAACCGGCCATTTGGTCATGGCTACCTTGCACACCAATGATGCGATTCAGGCCATCGATCGGATGATTGATGTCTTTCCTCCTCAAGCACAATCCCAAGTTCGCTCTCAGTTGGCAGCTTCTCTGCTCGGGGTTATCTCGCAACGTCTCTTGCCGCATGCAAGTGGAGATGGACGGGTAGCAGCCTTTGAAGTTCTCGTGGCAAATTATGCTATGCGAACCTTAATTCGAGACAACAAAATGCATCAGGCGGCCGGGGTTATGGAAACGAGCATGGCTGATGGCATGGTGACCATGGATATGGCCTTGCGTGAGCTCATTGAGGAAGGGCAGATTACCCCCGAGGTAGCTCGTCCTTACACGACCAATCCTAAATCCCTTCTGTAATTCTCATGAACAAACCCGAGCTTCGAAATCGCCGCCGCACTACGCGGATACTTGCCAACCAACAAATTTCCGAGACCGCTTGGGAATTGTCATTTGAGCGCAATGGTCTCGAGTTTATTGCAGGCGAATGCATCAGCCTCACCGGGAAAGACGAACTCGATGTGCGCGATTACACCATCGCTAGTGGGGAGCAGGACGATGCGATTCGGGTGGTGTACCGTATGATCGAATACGGGGCGCTCACTCCGCAGCTCGTCACCTGGAAGGCGGGGGATTCGGTGGATTACCTCGGGCCCTACGGGACCTTTACCCTGCGTGATTCCGCGGCTCCGCTTCTTTTTATCGCCACCGGAACCGGGATCGCTCCGGCCCGAAGCTTTCTGCGAAGCCATCCTGAGCTTAAGATGTCACTGATGCATGGTGCACGGGAAACCCAAGATTTATTTTACCGCGAAGAATGGTCAAAACTTGCCTACACCCCTTGTGTGACTCAACCGGATTCGAGCGACCAAGGGCTGTTTCGCGGCCGAGTGACAGATCGCCTGCGGGAGATCGAGGTGCCGGCGGATACCCATGTGTACCTTTGTGGCGCGAATGAGATGATCTACGAAGTGCAAGAAATCCTCAAGGAGCGCGACTTCGATCTCAATCAGGTATTCCACGAGCCCTACTATTATCGAGACGAAGTCTGATCGAATACAAAACCAAAGCGACCCCAAGTCTCCCAAGTCGCTCAGCCGAATCTTTCTAAACGGGGGCTTGTCTGACTCCCCGTTTTTACGTAACTTCTCCCTATGTCACAGGTTATTGATCCAAACATTCACGAGAGCTGGAAGCAGCATCTCTTTGACGAGTTTCAGCAGCCCTATTTCCACGCATTGCGGAGCTTCCTCAAGACGGAAAAGCAACAAGACCAAGAGGTCTTTCCTTCCGGCGAGCGCATTTTTGCCGCCTTTGATACCACGCCTTTCGATGCGGTGAAAGTCGTGATCATTGGCCAAGATCCTTACCATGGACCCGGCCAGGCCAATGGCCTCTGTTTTTCGGTGAATCCCGATGTCGATGTCCCGCCCAGCCTGAAGAATATTTTCAAAGAGATTCACAGCGATCTCGAGCTTCCGATTCCCGATCATGGTGACCTCACCAGTTGGGCCGAACAAGGAGTTTTGTTACTCAACGCGACCTTGACGGTGCGCGCTCGCACTGCGGGTTCGCATCAGAAAAAGGGATGGGAGAGTTTTACCGATTCGGTGATCCATCTTATTGACGAGCAACACAGCGGAGTCGTTTTCCTTCTCTGGGGGAATTACGCGAAAAAGAAGGCCGAATTTATCAATACAGAGCGGCATCATGTTCTCAGTTCAGCGCATCCGTCGCCCTTAGCCGCCTCTAAAGGATTTTTTGGCTGCAAACACTTTTCCCAAGCTAATGACCTTCTCACCGCGCAAGGCAAAGATCCTATCGACTGGGCTATTTAGCGCCCTGTATTGGGACGTGATTTGGTGAATACCTTACGAAAACTTTCGCGTGGCATTGATGCGTTAAATAGCGTGTTGGGACGTTCCGTGTGTTGGCTCCTGATCCCCATGATTGGGATTGCGGCTGTGACCTCGATCTCCAGTAGCATCCGACAATTCACCGGTGCTTCTGGGGCACCGAACTGGATGTGGGAAATTCAGTGGTACCTTTTTTCCGTCCTCTTCTTAGTGGGAGGAGCCTATACCTTGGCGGAGAACGAACACGTGCGGGTCGATATTTTGTACGACCGCTTATCCGTTCGAACCCAGGCGTGGATTAACATCTTTGGTTCGCTCTGCCTCTTGCTTCCCTTTGCCATATTTATGACCTGGTTGACGGCTGACTCGGCCATCACTTCGACCATCGCATTTGAAAAGGGCAACGAGAACGCGAGCCTTTGGCGCTGGCCGATCAAATGGTTCATGCCGATTGGTTTTGGGCTCTTGGCTCTTCAAGGCATCTCGGAGGCGATTAAAAATTTCAGTCGCCTTGCTGGGCTTAAAGCGGGGGATGGTAAAGTCGCCGCATCCCCTGAAGGCGGTGAGACATGAGTCCAGCCGAATGGATGGCCATCGCGATGCTGGTCACGGTATTGATCGGTATTTTTAAAGGTTACCCCGTCGCGTTTACCTTGGCCGGCGTCTCGCTCATCTTTGCTGGGATCGGCTATGCCACTGGCGTGATTTCCCTCCGTAAACTCGGCTTTGCGGATGACCGAGTGTACGGGTTGATGAGCAACGAAATCCTGCTCGCGATTCCTTATTTTATTTTCATGGGCACCATGCTCGAGAAATCCAAGCTCGCTGAGTCGTTGCTTCTCACCATCGGTCAACTCTTTGGATCGGTTCGCGGAGGCTTAGCCCTCGCGGTGGTGTTTGTCGGGGCGATGCTCGCAGCCGCCACCGGGGTTGTAGGAGCTTCGGTTGTTGCTATGGGAATGATCTCCCTGCCGGTGATGCTGAAGAACAATTACAGCAAACATCTCGCAACTGGCGTGATTGCCGCCTCGGGCACTTTGGGGCAAATCATTCCGCCGAGTATCGTCTTGATCGTGCTCGCGGATCAAATGGGCACCTCGATTGGCAAGCTGTTTCAAGGGGCGTTGATCCCCGGGCTCTTGCTTGCAGGAATGTACGCCCTGTACTGCCTCGTGCTGTCTTATGTGAACAAAGACGCGGCTCCAGCTTTGTCGGCGGATCAGCGTCCTGACAACGTGACTCAGTTGGTGTTACGAGTTATCTTTGTTCTGCTTCCGCCGCTTGGGCTCATTCTCCTCGTGCTCGGAAGTATTTTTACCGGGATCGCAAGTCCCACCGAAGCGGGTTCGCTTGGCGCGGTGGGTGCGGTCATTCTTGGCTTCATCTACAGCTGCTTTCTCCCTGAGCTGAAGTTCGGTCAGGCGATTAAAGAGACGGTGTATACCACGGGAAAAATCTGCTGCATGATCATGTTCCTCCTCGTGGGATCTGCTTTTTTCATCCTCGTGCTTCGCGCCTTCTCGGGACATGAAATGATCACCGAGCTCCTCGCGAATTTGCCGGGCGGAAAAGTGTCCGCACTTGTTTTGATCATGCTCGTGATCTTCGTACTTGGGTTCTTTATCGATTTTTTCGAGATTTGCTTCATCGTGGTGCCACTGGTTACCCCGGTGCTGGTCGAGCGCTTTGGAGTCAATCCAACCTGGCTCGGGGTTCTCATCGCGATGAATCTGCAAACCAGCTTTCTTACCCCGCCGTTCGGATTCTCCCTCTTTTATCTCAAGGGCGTCTGTCCGCCAGAAGTCAAAACTCGCGACATTTATCGCGGCGTCTTACCCTTCATTGTCATTCAATTCATCGGCTTGATTCTAATCTGCGTCTTCCCCGAGATTGTCCTCTGGTTGGTCGGCGTAATGGGCGATTAAGATCCAAGTTGGTGGGTCAAGTAACGAGCGGGATACTTGCGCTAGGGAAGTCCCGTGATAGCGATTGGGTAACATTGCTTGTTACTTGAGCTCATGGACCTGTCAGGCGATTTCGCTTTTCTCGCTGGGATAGAAATAGGGGGTGGGCTCATAGACTCGGGTTGAAATCCCGACCTGTGAAGCGTGAGCCCTTCTGGGGATCTACGAGGATCTACGAGGATCTACGGGGTTCAACGCGAGGAAACGGGATGAATCCTGTTACGACAAACGCGGAATAAATTCCGCGCCACACTTCAGGATTTCTGGCATGTCATTTGGCAACCTGTGGCCGGTACCATGCCCTTTCAGGGGCGTGTTCGTGCCACCGCCTTCCAAGGCAGTGACGGACGATTCGAACAAGAGGAGTTTAGATCCGTTCGCTGAGCCGTTTTGTTTAGCCGTTTCGCTTAGCTGGTTTAAAACCGCTCGGCGGAACCCAGAGCATTGACGAACGCGATTGCACATTCCCAAGATGAATGCCGGACGCAAGAGGGATGACTTTAAGTAATCCGATTTTTATTGCGGAATAGAAAAGCCGAATTGTTTGGCCACGCTTTCGATCATCGGACCATGCTTACGCCCCGCATTTTCATGCCAGGCGCGAAGGAAGTCTTCGAAACTCAGTTCACCTCGATCATGCATCGCATTTAGCGACGCCACCGCGCGCCAGTGACTCGGATCTGCCTCAAACATCGGAAGCATCATCACCGCGACGACCCGATTTAGATCGCGAAGATCCTCTTTCACGTACAGGCGGTCTTGGTGGGTTTTAAACCAACTCCCCATGTCGGTTGGTCGGTCGGTTTCATCTATTAGCTCCTGCGCGTATGCCGTCAGTTTGGGTGCAAAATCGTTCCACTGCGGATAGGGTGGGGTGGTCTTCCAGGTCTCCCCCATTTGCCGTAGGCTATACAAAGAGGCCATCTCGCATACCGCTTCTTCGAACCAGCGATTGGGGTGTTTCCCTTTTCGGTAGTTGCAGAGAATGTGGCAGAATTCGTGTGAAAATTGATAGCTATATTGGGCCCAATACGGTCCGCCGGTGGAGAGCTTCAAGGTGTACTCACTTTTGTCGCCTCGATCAAAAAAGACGATGGGGCCGCCACGCGGATAGACTCGGATGGGAGATAGATCGCGTTCTGGGAATTCCTTCCAAAGGGGCTGCGCCGCACTGAGGAGCACCTTTTTTACGTCGGCGAGCTGGGCATCCCAATGGCCGATGATGTCAAGTTGCAAGCTCGACGAGCCTGCAGGGGCCGCATGGGGCTGAGGCGAAACTCTCGCTGGAATTGGTGTGGTGGCTGGCGGGCTTTCCTGAGCATGGAGATCTAAAGCGCAGTTTGAAGAAAGTAAAAGAGTGAGAATCAAAGACATAGGACCTCGCTTCGGGGGCCGTTGAAGGAACGCCTTGGTTTTGAAATACCGCATGCCTTAGACCATATTCTCTTCGCTTGGGGGAAAGCAAACTTGTTCTCCTCGCTTTCTCGGCCTAAGAATCGCTCATGTTCAGTCGATATGATCTTTCTACAATAACGCGTTTTGTCGGATGCCTTGCGATGATGTTTTGCTTTCACGCTTCGTGTTTTGCGGAGCTGAATCACGCTGAATTAACGACCTACATCGAACAGCTCGGGCATGCAGAGGCAGAGCAGCGGACGGCCGCCGAAGCCGCCTTGCGCGAGCATGGGCCAAGCGCGGCGATCCAGCTCCTTCCTCTACTTAAGCAGGCCGATCCCGAGCGGAAATCTCGCGCGCTTTCCTTGTTGCGGTTCTACCGGATCCAATGCCGCGAGCTGTATATGGTTGGCTTGTACGAGGGGATTGATGGGGCGGAGGGCAAGGATGCGTCCGGGCGTCCCATCGGGGCGGCCACGATCCAAATTGACCGACCGGGGAAGTCCGTGGTGATCGCTCTCTCTGCCTATGAACCGGTTATCTGGACGCTAGATATTTCTCCGAAAACGAGTGTCGAACAGGTCTATCTTTTTGGCTACAGTCGCCAGAAGGTGGAGGCGAAAACCACGAAGGGGCTCGAAGAAAAACGGGCAAAAATCGTCGACCACAGCGGCAATCGCGCACTGCCATTTTTCCCACACACGAAAACCGATATTCGATATACCCAATGGATGAATTGGCTTAAACAAGCGGAGTCATTACATCCCAGTTTGTTCATCGGCGCCTACTCGGCAGATCCGGTTGACCCTTTTTTCATTGATGCCTCGACCGTTAGCACGGTTGAAGGTGACATGCCGGAAGCCGGTGAAGGTGAAAAGGCTCTGGAAACTCCGTAACGTTTCAAAGCAAACCCCAGTAATCCAACTCACTTCTCGATGAAATCTGAGACCACCATTTCTCGTGCCCATGTGTGGTTGCTGGCGCAAGCCTTGCTGCTTTCCCAAACGGTTTAATTCGATTCCACACGTTATCGCCTAGCCAAGCTTTCCCTGATGTTTACCTTCTTCCGCCACCTTGCCTGCTTGAGTGTTCTGCTCGGGGCCTTGCTATCGGCTCCGATGGCGCAGGCGCATTTTTTGAACGATGCAAACCTTGAGTTGCGCCGGACTGCGGATCACCCCGATCGCCTTTACGGGCAGTTCTCTTATCATAGCTTTGATTTTGAAGTGCTGATTTTTGGCTATCACTTGCATAAGCTGGCCACGCTTCCGCTCGAGCGACTCACCTCGACCAATGCACCGTATTTAAATCTTTATCTCAAAGATGTCTTATCGGTTGAGATGGATGGCAAGATCTCCGAGTTTCAGGTTACGGGGGTGTCGAGTAACCTCGTCGATTACTCTCCGGTGACCCTGCTCGATTTTGAGATCATCGTGCCCAAGGCGGTGACCAACATGAGCTTAACGTACCTGCCGTCCGAGGACGAGGACTTAGAGTTTACCTTGTTTGGGCGTTTCGTGGATGGCGTTGCCGCCTCAAGTTTTCGCATCACCGAGTCGAACCTCGAGACGACGTTCCGATTGGATGGACCGATTGGGACGGCTGCGTCATCGGGCCTAAACGAGGAGCTAGTTAAAGAAGGGGAGGCCGGTTCTATCGTCTTGCCAGTTCTGGACGGTTTCGGGAAAACCATTCTCTTTAGTCTAATCCACTTCGCCTTTATCGCCTTGGTGCTGGGGCGAGAGGGTTTGAAGCTCGTGCCTGATTCGACCCCAGATGAGCAGACGACAAAAGTAAGCCCGGAAGGCGGGATGACGGGATTGTTTAAACTTGCCGGATGGGGAGGGCTCTTTCTCGTGGTTGGCTGGGGCTTTCATTTGCTTGGATTGACCCAAGAGACCACTCTGATTTGGATGCTGGCCTGTTTCGCGGTTGCGGTGTCGGCCATGATGAAAAGCATGCCGGAGCTCTTTGCATGGGCTGGATTTTTTTGCCTCGGTGCTTTTGCGGGTGACCTTGGATTCAACCCGCTAGATGTTCAACAACTGATCTACGTTGGCATCGGGTTGGCTATCGGACTATTGGTCGCCATCCTCTGTTTCGTGATCGGCGAGAAGGCTGCTTTACGCAAATTCACAGATCCGATACTTCTTATCCTGCTTGCTGGTGGGATGGCACTTCTCTTTTTTCAAACGAACTGAATCCGGTTTTTAGCGATCTCTTCAAAGAAGCAAAGCGGTAAGGTAATCCCTGTTTTATCGAAAAATGAGGGATCCAGCAGATTTGTTTCAAATTGCATAGTGAATGCGATTGCAGGGGACGTACTCTAATCATAAAGAATCAATCACTATGAAGATCCAGACGAAGACATCAAAGAAAACACCTTTACGTTTGACCCACTGCGCAGCCCTGCTGGCGTTCGTTGCCGGGCTGTTTTCAGCTGGGTTAGCGCCCGTATTCGCACAGGCTGAAGCGGTTGAAGCGCCGAGTAAAAAAGCCGATAAAAGTACCGAGAAAAGTACTGAGAAAGCCTCTTCCGATACCAATGCGGTCGGCCCGGTGAAAATTTGGATCAGCTCTCAGCAGGACAAAGAGTACTACGACCAAATGGTGAAGACCTATCGCGAAACCGTGGATGTGGATTTCAACGCAGTGGTTAGCGCCTATGGATTTATGGAGCTCCCCGACAAGTTGGGTGTCTCGCTTCGCACCGGCGAAGGCATCCCCGATATTGTGCAGCTCGACGAAGCGTTCTTCGGTTCCTTCCTCGCGGATCCACCCTTTGTTGATCTCACAAGCCGGATGAAAGCCGCCAAGCTCGACAAGCGATTACTCAAAGCGCGGGCCGACCTCTTTAGTTGGAAAGGCAAGCACTACGGTATACCTCAGTCCTTGAGCGCCATGGTGCTCTACTACCGCAAAGATTTGTTCGAGAAGTTCGACCTCAAACCTGAGCAGTTCAAAACCTGGTCGGATGTCGAAGACATCGGCTTCCGTTTGGCGCAGGACGAAGGCATCGCGTTCATGTCCATGGACGCGACCTACTTCGAGATCTTGTTGCGTCAACGCGGCAGTGATTTTTTCGGCAAAGACGGTAAAGCCTTTCCGGACATGGACACCGCGGTCGCAACCCTTAGCTGGTTGGTCGACGTCACCAAAGACGGCATCGCAGTGCAGCCCGAACGTGGCTCGGTGTTTGACCCGCTTTTCTTTAGCAGCCAGGTCGCGAACGATGATCTTCTCTGCATCATGGGCGCGGACTGGTATGGTCTCGATTTACTCCCGCAGTTTTGTCCTGAGCTCGAAGGCAAGTGGGGCATCATGCCTCTACCGGTTTGGGAAAAAGGCGGCAAGCGCACCTCCTGCTTCGCCGGCCAAGGCCTGATGATCGTCAAAGACACCCCGCAGATCGATGCCTCTTGGAAGTTTCTCGAATGGGTGATGAGCGACACAGAAGCGAATGTGAAGCGCTACCAAATGGGCAACAGCTTTCCAGCCTACAAGCCGGTGTGGAAAGATCCGCGCTTGAAAGAGCCCACCGACTATTTTGGCGATGTTTCCATGGGGAAAGTCTTGCTCGACATTGCCAAGGAAATCCCAACCGTGGCGATGCATCCCAAGCGTCCACAAGCCATGTTTATGTTCCAAGAAAACTATTTTGCCACTGCGATCCACGAAGTGCGCACCCCAGAAGAAGTGCTCAAGGATCTAAAAAAGACCTTAGACGAGTAGTCGGGTCGGCTCTGCGTTTCAGGGCCTCTTGTTGTGAAGGCAAATAAACAGCCTTGGATTGCGCCTGGAGTTCTCCCACTCCTCGCGCCTTTTTTTATTCTCTTCGCGCTGTTTTGGCTGGTGCCTTTAATCGGTGGGCTCCGCATCAGCATGCAGTCAAACACCCTGTTGGGCGAACCTGAGTTTGTGGGGCTGACCCATTTTAAAAAGGTGCTCGGGGATCGCCTGTTTTATCTCTCGCTAAAAAATACCGCGCTCTACACCCTCGGAAATCTCCTTCTCATTTTGCCGTTTGCCACGCTACTTGCGGTTCTTCTGCGCCGAACCTGGTCGCGACTTCGGCCACTACTCAGCTATGCCTTGCTTCTGCCCGCCTTGACCCCGCCGATCGTTTTAGGGGTTCTATTTCTTCTCGTGTTTCACGGCCGCGAAGGTTTGCTGAATCAGCTTTTTGTCACCCCATTTGGGCTCAAGCCGATTAACTGGATCAAAGACCCTAGCTGGATTCTTCCCGCCTTGGTTTTGCAATCGACCTGGCGCTGGACGGGCTTCATGGCCTTCTTCATCGGCTGCGGCTTAGAGGGCTTGCCGCGTACCACCCAAGAGGCGGCCAGCTTGGATGGGGCAGGGCCGGTGCGCTCTTTCTTCGCCATCACCTTGCCTCAATTGCGACCCGTGTTGATCTTCTGCGCCGCCTATTTATTTGTCGATGCCTTCGCGATGTTCTCCGGCGCGTACCTCCTGCTTGGAGGATCGGGCGGCACCGCGAACGCAGGCTTGCTCGTCGTTACCTATGTGTACCAAACTGCGTTCTTTCCGCATAACGAATTTGGTACCGCGGCCGCCATGAGTCTGATGACGGTGCCGGTGTTACTCCTCGTGTGTTGGGGCCTCTTCGCCTTTCGGCCTAAAGCAGCTTCGCGGATGGCGGTGCTGAAATGAGTCGCTCCCGTTCCCTGAATCGCGACTGGGTCTTAAAACGTGACCGGATCATGACCGGTTTCATCACCCTGCTCGTTTGCCTAATTGCCATCGTTTTCCTCTATCCATATGTGTGGATGCTCTGCGCTAGCTTTAAAGAGAACCGCGAAATCTACAAGCCACTCCAGCTCCTGCCGAAGCAGTGGGATTTCCAATATTTCAAAATGCTGTTCAGCGGCGAGTATTTTTCCTTCCAAGGAGCGCTGGGTCGATCCCTGACCATCGCGGGAATTCAGGCTCTGGGCGCCACCATCATCGCGGCCGCCGCGGGGTATGTCTTCGCCCATCATCGCTTTCGACTTGCAGGCGCTTGTTTGTTTGCCGCGCTGTTAGTTATCATCATTCCCAAGCAAGTCATGGTGCTTCCACTCTACGCATGGCTCATCAAGCTGGGGCTAAATGGCCAGATGGCTGGGGTGATTTTACCCGGCTTGATCTCAGGAGTTGGGATTCTCTTTTTCAGCCAAGTTTTCCGCCAGATTCCGAAACCCTTACTCGAATCAGCTCGCATGGACGGAGCCTCGGAATCTCGGGTTTTTGCCAGCATGCTGCCCTTGGTCATGCCCGCTTTGCTCACCTACTTTCTGGTGCACTTCATTTTGGCTTCGCATGAACATCTCTTGCCATTGTTGGTGTTGCAGGAGGATGATCAGCGCACCTTGCCTCTGGCCTTGAGCAGTCTCTACGGAAGTAGCCTACGCTACCCGAGAGCGGTGATTATGGCCGCCTCCAGCTTGGCTGTCCTCCCGTCAGCCCTGTTATTCGCCTTGCTGTACCGGCAATTTCGTAGCGCGCTCCGCGATGTGCTGAGTTCCTGATTGCCTTTCTTTTTTCCAGAGCTTAACCGAAGCGTATGGAAAACCGAATTGACCAAAAATTTGCCGAGCTAAAGGCTCAAGGGAAAAAAGGATTCGTGGCATATATTACCGCTGGCGATCCGAACCTCGAGGCAACCGAAGACATCGTATACCGCCTCGAAGCGGCCGGCGCAGATTTTATCGAGCTGGGCGTTCCATTCTCTGATCCGCTTGCCGATGGACCGACCAACCAAATGGCGGCCGAGCGAGCGATTGAAAACGGCACCACCTTGGACGGTATTTTTGCCATGGTTGAGCGTATTCGCACCCGCTCGCAGGTCCCGCTCGTCTTCTTTAGTTACATGAACCCACTGGTCGCGCCTGGCTTTGAAGCCACGGTTCAACGCGCCAAAGAGGTCGGTATCGATGGGGTTCTCCTCGTTGATTGTTCGCTCGAAGAAGGGGAGCCCTACCACGAGATCTTGGGCAAAGCGGGTCTGCATAACATCCATTTAGTGACCCCGACCACTCCCGATGAACGCATCAAATTGATCAGCGATCAAAGCAGTGGGTTTCTCTATTGCGTCTCGCGTACGGGGGTCACCGGGGCTCAGCAAGATTTACAAGAAGAAGCACTTGGCCTGTTGAATCGGGTGCACGAACAGAGCCCGCTACCCGTTGCCTTAGGTTTCGGTGTGTCGACCCCAGAGCAGGCAAAGACCTACGCAGAAATCACCGAAGCGGTTGTGGTGGGAAGCTTCATCGTGAAAACCTATCACGAAGCCGGTGACTCAGATGCGGGACGCGAAGCCGCGACAGAAAAAGTAAAAGCACTCATCGACGCGGTAAAATCCGTTTAACGAGCTGCAAGGAAAACGAACATGAAAAACGCATACGCGGTAATTTTAGCGGGTGGCAAAGGCGAACGCTTTTGGCCCTTGAGTACAACGAAAACACCCAAACAATTCCTCTCGCTGATTAGCGAACGGAGCATGCTCGGCATGGCGGTCGATCGCCTCGAAGGCTTGATCCCTCCCGAGCGCGTCTTAGTTCTAACCAACGGCGATTTGGCGGATGCCGCGCGCGCGGCTGCACCAGAGCTTCCTCCGGAAAACGTGATTGGCGAACCCATGGGACGCGATACCGCCGCCGCAGCCGCGCTCGGTTGTGCCGCTGTGTTGGCTCGCGATCCGGAAGGCGTCTTTTGCGTCCTCACCGCAGATCATGTCATGGGAGACTTGGATGTCTTTCGTCAGACTCTCGCCGAGTCGATGGCCTTTGCCTCGGACAACGATGTCTTGATGACGATTGGCATTACGCCTGATTTTCCAAGCACGGGATATGGCTACATCGAAGCGGGCGATAGCACGGATCACGCTGGTGATATTCCCTTTCGCAAAGCCGAGCGCTTCGTCGAAAAGCCTGACCGCGATACCGCGCAAAGCTACTTAGATACCGGTCGGTTCTTTTGGAACTCAGGTATGTTTATCTGGTCAGGCGCACACTTGCAGGCCGCGTTTAACCGTCACCGTCCTCAATTGGGCGAGATGATCGATGCCCTGATCCCCGCCTTCGGCCAGCCGGATTTTGCCGAGCAATTATTGGCGCAATTTGAGCCTCTTGAAAAAATTTCCATCGACTATGCCTTGATGGAAAAAGCGGACAACATCATGATGGCCGAAGGCCGTTTTGCCTGGGATGACGTTGGATCTTGGCCGGCTGTGGCAAAATATTTTGACGAAGATGAAGCGGAAAACGCAACCTCTGGGCAATGCGCCACGGTGGATTCAAATGGCAACATCATCTTCAGTCGGGATCGCGTTACCGCCGTGATTGGCGTGAGTGATTTGATTGTGGTGCAGGCCGATGGGGTGACGTTGGTCTGCCCAAAAGATCGCGCGCAGGACATCAAGCAGCTGGTGGCTGAGGTGAAAGCGAACCCTGATTACACGCATCTCATTTAAGGGTTCCAATGCCTCGTAAAATGGGAATTGATTTCGGGGAACGCCGGATCGGCATCGCTTTATCGGATCCAACTGGATCCATGGCCATGCCATTTGAAACCATCACGATTACGGGGTGGAAAGACGGGATTAAGCAAATCAAAGCCATTTGCGAAGCGCAAGATGTGGATGAAATTGTCGTTGGGCTCCCACTTAACTTAAATGGGACCCGTGGTGAACTCGCCGAAAAAGCCAGTGGCTTCGGCACCGCTTTAGCCGAAAAAGTTCAACTCCCCGTAGCGTCTTGGGACGAACGACTCAGCAGCGCGGAGATCGAACGCATGATCCGTGGCACCGGCGCAAAAAGAAAAGACAAAGGGATCGTAGACCGCTTAGCCGCGCAGCGAATTTTACAAAGTTGGATGGATGGGGCGACTCAATTCAACTCCTCGACCCCACCTGAAGAAGAGATTCCGCATTGGCCGGATGACGATGATCAGGATTGGCCGGAAGAATACTAGGGCAACATCGATGAGTCGGTATCGATTAACCGTTGCCTATGATGGCACCGCCTATGCAGGTTGGCAGGTCCAGCCGGGGGTCGAAACGGTTCAGCTTGCCCTCGAGCGCGCCATCGGGAAAATTCTTCAGCTTGAGCTACGCGTTTTTTGCAGTGGCCGTACCGATGCGGGGGTTCACGGTGAAGGTCAAGTGATTCATTTTGATGCCGACCGAGAGTTAGATCCCTTTCGCTTTTGTCATTCGGTGAATGCGGTGATCGCGCCAGATATCCGTGTGCGCGACTTGCAATCTGTTCCCGATGACTGGAACGCCCGCTTCGATGTCCTAAACAAAACCTATCGCTATCGCATTTGGAACGGAGCTGCCGTGCCGCCATTTTTTCGCTTGTACCGAACTCATGTGTCGGGAGAGCTGGATGATGCAGCCATGCGTGAGGCCGCCGCTTTGCTGGTCGGCGAATATGATTTTGCCTCCTTTTCAGCCAACCCGAATCGCGAGATGGATAGTACGGTGCGAACTGTCTTTAAGCTCGATGTGATTCGAGACGGCGCTGCGCTCGATTTCGAGGTGCAAGGCAGCGGTTTTTTATATAAGATGGTGCGCAGTATTGCGGGCTGTTTGATTTCCGTGGGGCAGGGGAAGCTCACGGTCGATGAGGTGCGGGTTATCCGAGATGCGGCCGAGCGGAGCCAAGCCGTGAGTACAGCGCCATCCCTAGGCCTTTTCCTCTGGGAAGTCGTCTACCATGATACGATCAATTGATCGCCGAGAGAGAAGAGAATATGAGTCGAGATTACCGAATAAAAGGAACCCAGCGCTACCTGATGTGGGCTGGACTTTGTCTGTTATTGGCCCTGTGGGCCGGTCGCGATGGGTGGTTTCCCAGCGAAGCGAAGCTTTTGAAGTACCCAGACCCGCAAGCTTTTTTCTACATCTTCAATAAGGGGTTAGCCTGTTTGGGAGGAATTGGCTTAATTGTATCGCTTATTTTGCACCGTCTTTACCGCTAGGGTACTTCGTAACTGGTTGAAACCGTCTTCGCACATTTCCTTACAGATTCTTTTTTGACATCTCCGCTTTCCGGTTTACTTTCACAAAGTAACCGAAGGACGTCGGTTAGAGCATTTGTACTTAGGAGGGAACAACGTGGAAGAATCATTAACATGAGTACGACAAAACGAGATATGGTGATGAAAATCGCCGAAGAAACCGGATTAATTCAGCAAGACGTTTATAACGTCATTCAACGAACATTGGACCACATCGTGGAAAGCCTTGCACGAGGTGAAAATGTAGAGCTCCGAAATTTTGGAGTGTTTGAAGTTCGTGAACGCAAACAGCGGATCGGACGCAACCCAAATAAACCGGAGCAGACGGTAACCATTCCATCACGCAACGTGGTGAAATTTAAGCCCGGAAAAATCATGAAGGAAGTCGTGGCTGACTCCAAAGGAGAGTCTGCCACCACATCCTAAATATAGACCGAATTAAAACCCGTTTGTTAGAGAGCCTATACCGTGGCTCTTTTTTTATGTCCTTAACTTGTGATCTGGACTCAAGCGCGTCGCGCAGGTCCCACATTTCTAAGAAGCTGTAAATCGCCGAAGGCCAAGGAGCGGCGGTTTCCAACCGCCGACACAGCCGATTTGTATCAACATGTAAAATGAGTCTGACACCTTCCTTAACTCTCTAAGAAGCTGTAAATCGCCGAAGGCCAAGGAGCGGCGGTTTCCAACCGCCGACACAGCCGATTTGTATCAACATGTAAAATGAGTCTGACACCTTCCTTAACTCTGACACCCTCCTTAGTAAATCGCCGAAGGCCAAGGAGCGGCGGTTTCCAACCGCCGACACAGGGATGCATATCGCAATAGTGCTTAAGATAAGGCGGTTTGTACCCCAAAGGACTGGAAATCCGGACGGTTAAAGGCGCGTAGCGCTGACACATTGATAGCCATGGTTGACGAACGAAGTGAGGAGGCCGTGGTTCGGTGGATTTTTCCTATAAGCCGCGTAGCGGCGACACCTCAGCGGATGAAAAGCGGATGATAAACGATTCCTGGTAATTTGGGGGGCGTTTTAGTGGATTTCGGGCACAGCAGGATGCAAGCAGCATATAAACTGCGCGGGGCTACGTTCTGCACCTCGGTTCGGGTTCTCTCACAACATAACGCTTACCCATCGTTGCTTCATACGTCTGCACTAAACCCGGCGCTGCGGCCGCTTCGCGGCCTTGCACACGGGCTACCATGTCCCGCCCACGTTGGGGCGGCTTCCCACGATGTAACATGACGCAAAAAAAATACGCTGGACCGCTTATCTAAGTGCCATTGCAGTCTGACACCAATGGCACTTAGATAAGCCGTTTTGCATGGAAAAGAGTTCGCTCTACCCTGATAAGAAAGCCGGAGGCTTGAAGGCAATTAGCCGGTCGGTGACCGAAGGGAACCACCGGAAACAATCGCAAAAATAACC
>Ga0209186_1001152_pt1 | contig 19986 bp, 15 predicted proteins | sample SidtaG_FD_187426 | JGI IMG/M metagenome (GOLD analysis project Ga0209186, IMG submission 187426) | Marine algal microbial communities from Sidmouth, United Kingdom - Sidmouth_Male2 metaG (SPAdes) (version 2) | ecosystem: Host-associated > Algae > Red algae > Unclassified | place: Sidmouth...
CGAACCGGGTCGGCGGGCTGGAGCCCGCCGCTTGTTCCGACGGTCAACGAAATAGCCCAGCAGACCCAACAGGATCGACAGACCGAAGAGCAGAAAGGCCGCCGTGGCGATCCATCGCAACAGGCGGGCGGCGAAGTTGTCGCTGACCGAGGTCAGGCCTACTCGGGTTTCGGACGAGTCGTCAAAGCGTGGTTGCCAGCTGGCTCGATTGCTGGCGCCGTTGGCGGCCTCGCCCGGCAGTGACACCGTGACCGTCACCGGGACCGCATCCGAGAGGGTCTGGCCTTCGAGGTAGAAGTCCAACGGCCGGCCAAAGACTTCGCCGCCCAGCAGATCGATCAGTTCGGTGTCGCCAAAGAGTCGTTCGCCGCGTCGCAAATCCACAACGCCGTCAATCCCGTAGCTGCGTTCGGCAAAGGCGGAATCCTGAGTGATGCGGAAATCGGAGAACATGCCGTTGTCGCCGGTGATCTCGTTGAGCACAAGATCAAGCTGTTCGGAGTTGGCAAAGCGCTTTGACGCCAGTGCTTCCCAGTTGCCGTCGTCGTCCTCCTGAAAGGTGCTGACGTTCCAACCGGCAGCCACCAGATCGTCGGCGCGGAACTCGGTGGCCAAGGTCGGGAATTTCGCCGCCGCTTCTTCGTCCACCAGGGCTTGGACCTGCACGGTTCCGCCGCCGTCGGAGTTCACGTCGATGTTGACGTCCAGCGCCACCTCACATGCGGTGAAGATCAGCGCAAAAACCACGAGCACGCTCGCCGTGACGAGTCGGCGGAGGCGAAAGGAGGCGGCGGGCACGGACTAACCGTAGCGAGGCGAACCCACGTTTTTACGGCGCGTTTCCCGCGCTGAGTAAAAATGAACCGAGGACCGCCGTATTCGGCGATCCTCGGTCTGAATTCAGTGGTCGTTGCGGCGGCTACTCGACGGTGGCCAGTTCCTCGACGGCGGGCGGTTCGAAGCCCTCGATCGCTCGGAACACCAACCGCTCCCGACCCTCATTGTCGGGATCATCTTCGACGTCCACGATAATGATCTCGCCGGCGCGGAACTCCTTCTGCAGGAGACGCTCGGACAACGGGTCCTCGATGTTGCGCTGAATGGCTCGGCGCAGTGGTCGAGCACCCAGCGTGGGGTCATAACCTCGGTCAGCCAGCAGCAGCTTGGCCGCATCGCTGAGCTCCAGTCCCATGCCCTGGGCTTCAAGCTGGCTGGTGACCCGCTTGATCATAAGATCCACAATGGTGGTGACCTCAGGCTTGGTGAGCTCGTGGAACACGATGACGTCGTCAATCCGGTTCAGGAACTCGGGCCGGAAGTGATCCTTCAGTGCCTCATTGACCTTTTCCTTCATGCGTTCGTAGGTGACCGCTTCGTCGCTCTTCATGAAGCCAAGGTTGGCCTTGCGGAGATTCCGCGTCCCCAAATTGGACGTCATGATCAGCACCGTGTTGCGGAAGTCAACCGATCGACCTTGCGAGTCAGTCAGACGACCCTCCTCCAGGATCTGGAGCAGGGTGTTGAAGACGTCAGGGTGGGCCTTTTCGATCTCGTCGAACAGCACCACCGAGAACGGCTTACGGCGAACGGCTTCAGTCAGCTGGCCGCCTTCTTCGTAGCCGACGTACCCGGGAGGCGAACCGACCAGGCGGCTGACCGTGTGCTTCTCCATGTACTCGGACATGTCAAGGCTGATCAGGGCCTGCTCGTCACCGAACAGGAATTCAGACAGCGTCTTGGCCAGCTCGGTCTTACCCACGCCCGATGGGCCCAGGAAGATGAACGAACCGCTGGGGCGCTTGGGGTCCTTGAGCCCGGCCCGGGTGCGACGGATGGCCTGGGAGACGGCCTTGATCGCGTCTTCTTGACCAATGACTCGACGATGCAGTTCGTCTTCCATGCGCAGGAGCTTGGCGGTCTCCTCTTCGGTCAGCTTGTAGACCGGGATGCCGGTCCATACCGAGAGGACTTCGGCAATCGCCTCTTCGTCCACTTCGTCGAAGAGGTCCACACCGCTGGCTTTGATTTCCTGCTCGACCTGTTCTTTCTGTTCCAGGAGTTCCTTTTCCCGGTCCCGAAGCTGGCCGGCCTTCTCAAAGTCCTGACTCTCGACGGCGGCCTTCTTATCGGCCACCACCTGAGCAATGTCTTCTTCGAGCTTCTTGTAGTCCGGGGGCGTTTCCATCCGCTTGATACGCAAACGGGAGCCAGCCTCATCAATGAGGTCGATGGCCTTGTCCGGGAGGTGACGATCAGCGATGTATCGATCGGCAAGGTTTGCCGCCGCCACCAGGGCCTGATCGGTAATGGTCACCCGGTGATGGGTTTCGTAGCGCTCGCGAAGACCTTTGAGAATCTCGATGGTGTGGGCCACCGATGGCTCTTCAACCTTGATGGGCTGGAACCGACGCTCGAGCGCCGCGTCCTTCTCCAGGTGCTTGCGGTACTCATCCAAGGTGGTGGCACCGATGGTCTGCAGCTCACCACGAGCCAGCATGGGCTTGAGGATCGACGCAGCATCGATGGCGCCTTCGGCGGCACCCGCACCGACGAGCGTGTGGATCTCATCGATAAACAGAATGATGTCACCGCGGGTCTTGATCTCTTTCAGCACCTTCTTGAGGCGTTCCTCAAAGTCGCCCCGGTACCGGCTACCCGCCACCAGCGCTCCCAGGTCCAGCGTGTAGAGCTGCTTGTCCCGGATGGTTTCGGGCACATTGCCCGAGGCGATCATCTGAGCGAGGCCTTCGACGATGGCGGTCTTACCAACACCGGGTTCACCGATGAGGACCGGGTTGTTCTTGGTGCGACGACTGAGAACCTGCATCACCCGTTCGGTTTCACGCGACCTGCCGATGACCGGATCGAGTTCGTTGTCGCGAGCAAGCTGGGTCATGTTGCGGCCGAACTGGTCCAGCACGACCGAGCCGCTCTGGTTGTCGCCGCCGCTGCCACCCGACGTGGCACCGGCCTTGTCGCCGCGTTCGGTGCTTCCGCTGCCTCCGGCACCGCCGGGGCCGCTGTAGCCCGAGAGAAGTTGGATGACCTGCTGACGGACCCGCGACAAGTCAGCGCCAAGCTTCACCAGCACCTGCGCCGCAACGCCTTCGCCTTCACGAATCAGACCCAGCAGGATGTGCTCGGTTCCGATGTAGTTATGGCCCAGTTGCAGAGCTTCGCGAAGGGAAAGCTCAAGCACCTTCTTGGCGCGCGGCGTAAACGGAATGTGGCCACTTGGTGACGCGCCGCCCTGACCGATGATCTCTTCGACCTGGTTGCGCACCGCTTCCAGCGAGATGCCCAGCGACTCCAGCGCCTTGGCCGCCACGCCCTCACCCTCATGGATGAGACCGAGCAAAATGTGTTCTGTGCCGATGTAGTTGTGATTCAGCAGGCGCGCTTCTTCCTGCGCCAACACCACAACTCGACGTGCACGGTCGGTAAATCTTTCAAACAAGGGATTGTCCTCCTGCCCCGGCAGACCTAGAGCGAGTGTAACCCCCAGCAGGTTTTAGTGGCAGCCGAGTCGCTGGTCTCCCAAAAACGCGGCAAAACCAGTCTCCAGGCGAGGGTTCTGCTGTGGCTATCGGCCGCAATTCAACGAACGTGACCAACGCCATACAATTTCCTGTGGTCGGATTCGCTGCCCCGACCGGCGGCACGTATTCTGCATGTGTGAGCATGTCGGCCTCGTTGAGCATCCTTCCCACATTGGAAGCAGATCTGGACCGATTTGAATGCGCGCTTCACAACTCGGTAAAAACCGATCTGGATTTCCTGACCGACGTGGCCCAGCATCTGATTGCGGCCGGCGGAAAGCGAGTGCGCCCCGGCTTTGCCATTGCGTGCGCTGCCAGTACGTCCAACGTGCCCCAACCCGCCAGCGACAAGGTCATCATGGGCGGCGTCGCGGTGGAGTTGGTCCACCAGGGGTCGCTGTACCACGACGACGTCATGGATGAGGCCACCACGCGCCGCAGCGTGGAAAGCGTCAACACCCGTTGGGGGAACATGGTCGCCATCCTCTCGGGTGACTACCTGCTTGGACGGGCCTCAGAGATCGCTTCTGACCTGGGCACCGATGTCTCCCGGATTTTGGCCAGGACGATCAGCCGGTTGTGCGAAGGCCAGATTCGCGAACTGGAATCCACCTACGTGGCGGACCGAACCGAGGACGACTACCTGCTTTCCATCGAAGGGAAGACGGCCTCGCTACTGGAAGCGGCCTGCCGAATCGGCGCGCTTGCCAGTGGCCAGAACGAACAGACCGTGGAAACGCTGGGCCAGTTTGGCTTGAGCTACGGCATGGCCTTCCAGATTGTCGACGACATTCTGGACCTCACCTCCACCGCCGAAGAAGCGGGTAAGCCCACCGGAAACGACCTTCTGGAAGGCAATTACACCCTCCCGGTCCTGCGGGAACTGACCGGACCTCGGGGCGGTGAACTTCGCGCGCTGCTCACCAAAGGCATCTCCGCCGACGAACGCGACCAGGCCCGAGAGTTGATCCGGTCCGGCACCGGATTGCAGGAGTCACTGGCCGAAGCCCGCCGTTGGGCTGACCTGGCCGCGGCGTCGTTGGAGCCCCTACCCCAGAATCCGGGTGCTCAGGCCCTGCGGGCCGCATCTGATGACCTTCTGGCTCGCGTCAACGCGGTCTGACCTTCACACCAGAACCGCCTCAGCTGGGTCTGACTGCGGCTTTCATGAGTTCCCACAGCGCCGCCACATGCTGGCGTTCGGTACCGCTGGCCCCCACCGAGACTCGCACCATCCAGCTTCCGTCGAGCTTCGACGGCGTCATAAACGCCTGACCTGAATCGTTGATGGCGCGCACCCACCGCTGGGTGTGATCTTCCAACGCGTCGCCGCTCACGCCGTCCGGGTGATGCCGCACACACACCGTCTGCAGCGGCACCGGCGCCACCACCGACCACCCTGGAGTCAGCTCAATCTGGCGCGCCAGCCATTGGGCGTTCTCCATGTCCCGCCGCACCCGAGCCTGGACTTCTTCCACGCCGTCCAACCGCAGTTGGAACCACAGCTTGAGCGACCGGAATCGTCGGCCCAGCGGAATGCCCCAGTCCCGGTACTGCGGCACTCGACCGTCGGCCGGTGATTGCAGGTAGCTCGGATTGGTGGACAGCACCGCCTGCATCAGCTGAGTGTCACGCACATACAGCAGGGACGTATCCAGGATCACGCCCATCCACTTGTGCGGATTCCAACAGACCGAATCCGCGCCCTCCACGCCGTGCCACAGGTGCCGGTTTTCGGGCACCAGCATGGCCGTGCCGGCCATTGCCGCGTCCACGTGCACGAACGCGCCATGTTCGGCCGCAATCGCGACGATGTGATCCACCGGATCGAACGCCGTGGTTCCCGTGGTCCCCGTTCCGACCACGACGGCGCAGGGGACCGCGCCGGCAGCTACATCGGCCGCCATTGCCTCGGCCAGTTTTTCCGGGATCATGGCCCGGGTCCACGGGTCCGTCTCGACCATCTGAATGTTGTCCCATCCAAATCCGGCCAGCAGCGCGGCTTTGGCAACCGACGAGTGCGCCTGAGCGGTCGAGTACACGGTCATCGGCTGCGGAAGAGCTTGCAGACCTCCTGCGTTCTGGATCAGATCTGCGGCCCGCTCACGAGCGATGAGCAGCGCCACCAGACATGCGGTTGATGCGGTGTCATGGATGCTGCCCTGCCAGGTCGGGGATAATCCGACGAGTTGTCGCATCCAGTCGCACATCACCTCTTCAACTTCGGTCAACGCCGGGGAACTCTGCCAGGAGATCCCCAGGCTGCCCAAGCCCGACGACGCAATGTCACCGAGCACCGATGACAAGGAGGCGTTTGAGGGGAACCAGCCAAAGTGCATCGGGTGCCCCACCGCGGTGACTCCGGGCACGACGTGATGCTGCAGGTCCGCCAGCAACGTGGCGAAGTCGGCGTCAATGTCGGTGGGCGGGGCAGAAGGGAACAGAGCTTTGGTGGCACCCGGTTCAACGGGCGCCAGAACCGGCCCGTCTTCAACTTGTTGCCGATACGCAACTATCCAGTCGATCAACTCATGGCCCGCTACTCGAAACTCTTCCGGTGTCATGACTCAACCATAAGCAGTGGGAAGAGGAGCAGGAGACGGCTTGGGCCGCGGTGTGGGAGGAGGGGGATTCCGACACTACCGACCCAAGCCGTTCTTGCTGCTTGCGCCTTTCTGTATCGACCACCACAATTCAAGATTGAGGATTCCCACCTGATTCGCTGGGTTTCTGTTCGCGGTTTCTGTTGTCGATCACTCCAGCTGGCTATTGGCGGCCGATGTGGCTGCGGACAATGGGCCAGCACGGGGCTGTTGGGTCGATGATCTGCATGTGATCGGTGTCAGCAATCACAACGACCTCGACCCCGGCCGCAGCGGCGACAACGGTGGACTGGCTGAGCGGCACATCGACGTCGGCTTCGCCGTGGAGGCAAACCACCCGTCCATGTCGACCGGCAAGGTTCGGTTCGGACGCTGCGTATGCGCTTGACACCTCACGGGGAAGACCGCCATGGAAATCGATGGTGGCGTCCACGCTGATTCCGTCGAGAATCGATTGAGCGGGGCTGGTCATCGGCGCCAGCGCCACCGTCACTGTGGGCCGCACCTGCGCCTCAGGACGACCCGCCTGCCAAAGCGCAAGGTGCCCTCCGGCTGAATGGCCGACCACCGCCACCCGGTCCGGTCTGACACCGGCGTTCTTCATCGGGGCGGTCACCAGGTAGTCGATAGCGGCGGCCACGTCATCAAGCGTCTGTGGTACACCACCGCCGGAGAAGCCGGAACGGCGGTATTCCACGTTCCACACCGCGAAGCCGTCGGCCGCCAGCGCCGCGGCCATGGGGTACATCAGGTCCAGGCGCCAGATGTCGCGCCAGCGGCCACCGTGCAGAAGAACGACGGTCGTGCCGTTGGACGCTCCGGTTGGGGTTGTCAGAATTGCATAGTGTGATGGGTGCGGGCCATAAGCCACCACCTGATCAGCCATTGGTGGGCGGCGAATCCTCAGACGGTGGTTCTCCAGTCGCATTTTCCGCATTGTCCGCAATTTCCGCACTGTCCGAAGCGGCGGTGTCGACGGCGTCTGCGCCAAACTGCTCCGGTCGCAGGGTTGGGAAGAGCACGATGTCTCGAATGTTGCTCACGTTGGCGAGCAGCATCACCAGCCGGTCCATGCCGATGCCGAGTCCGCCGGTTGGGGGTAAACCGAATTCGAGTGCTCGCAGATAGTCGTGGTCCACGGCCATGGCTTCGTCGTCGCCGGCCGCTTTGTCCTTCTCCTGGGCGTCGAACATCTGGCGCTGGTCAACGGGGTCAGTGAGTTCGGAGAAGGCGTTGCACAGTTCCCGTCCGGCCACGATGCCTTCGAACCGCTCCACGAAGCCCGGCTTGTCGCGATGATCACGCGCCAGTGGTGAGACCTCCTTGGGATAGTCGGTCACAAAGCACGGATCCCAGATGTTTCCTTCGACCGTCTTCTCGTAGATCTCCAGAATCAACTTGCCCGGGCCCCAGTACAACTCCACCGGAATGTGATGACCTTCGGCAATTGCCCGAAGCTCTTCGACCGGCGTCTTCAAGGTCAGCTCATGGCCGGCATATTCGGTGATCAACTCCAACATCGTCGCTCGCCGCCACGGCGCAGACAGGTCCAGTTCCCGGTCGCCATACGGCACGGTGGTGGTCCCGTGGAGCTCCTGCGCGAGGTACGAAACCAACTCCTCCACCAGCTCCATGATGTCGCCGTAGTCGGCGTACGCCTGGTACAGCTCCAGCATGGTGAATTCGGGATTGTGACGAGTGGACATGCCCTCGTTGCGGAAGACGCGAGCAATCTCGAAGACCCGTTCCAAGCCGCCAACGGTGAGCCGCTTCAAATACAACTCGGGCGCAATGCGCAGGAAAAGGTCGATGTCGAGGGTGTTGTGATGGGTGACGAATGGACGAGCGGCCGCGCCGCCCGCAATCGGATGAAAGACCGGCGTTTCCACTTCCATGAAACGGCGATCCTCGAGCCACCGGCGGGTCAACGAAATGATCTTTGATCGCATCACGAAGTTGTCGCGAGCCTCTTGGGTCACCCACAGGTCCACGTACCGCTGGCGGTAGCGCAGGTCCGGGTCGGTGATCCCATGCCACTTGTCGGGGAACGGGCGACGCGCCTCGGCGAGCAACACCCACTCTTCAACTTTGACCGAGAGTTCGCCCTTGCGGGTCTTCATGACCTCGCCAGTCACGCCCAGCCAGTCACCCAGGTTGCGGTTGCAGAACTCGTCGTAATCTGCGGTGACTTTTGAGGGAGCAAAAAGTTGGATGCGGTCGGTTGCATCCTGCAAGGTGCCAAAGGCCAGCTTGCCCTGGACCCGACGGAGCATCAGCCGTCCCGCGATGGTGACGCGGTGTCCGGTTTCGGTTCCGTCTTCTATCTCACCAAATTTGGCGCGCAGTTCTGCCGCCTGCGCCGTCGGTTCGAACCGGTATGGGATTGCGGTTGGACCACTGGCTTTGTCGCTCATCAGCGGACCTCGATGTCCAGGCCGATATCCAGGACCGGCGCCGAATTGGTCAGCGAGCCCGAAGACACATAGTCCACTCCGGTCCCCGCGTAGCTGGCGATGGTTTCGATCGTGATACCACCCGAGGCCTCAACAATCGGCCGACCATCGGGGCGCTTGTCGCCAATGATCTTCATGCACTCGCGCACTTCGTCCGGGGACATGTTGTCTAGAAGGATTGCGTCGGCGTGCGCGGCCACGGCTTGTTCCACCTGGTCCATGCGGTCGCACTCGACGTGCAGCGTGCGCCCCGGCCACTCGTCCCGAGCCCGCGCCACGGCTTCACCAATCGTCATGCCAGTGAGGTGGTTGTCTTTGAACATCAACCACCCCGAGAGGTTGCCGCGATGATTGCGGCCACCACCGGCCCGAACCGCCGCCTTCTCCAAACCACGAAGACCAGGGGTGGTCTTGCGGGTGTCCCAAACGCCAATCTGGCCGTCGACGGCGTCAATGAACTGAGCCACCCGGGTGGCAATGCCGGACAAATGACCCATGAAATTGAGTGCGGTTCGTTCCGCCATCAGAACCGTCTTGAGCGGCCCCCGCACGTCAGCAATCTTCTGCATTGGTCCGACCGCTTCGCCGTCATCGGCATGCCAGGTCAGCTCGATATCAGGATCGACCTGCCGAAAGGCCTCAGTAGCGCACATGCAGCCAGCCAAATGTCCAACCCCGCGCACAACAATCTGGGCTTCGGTCATGAGACCGTCCGGAATCATGCCCGACGTCATGTCGCCCAGCGGAGCGAGGTCTTCGGCGAGGGCCCGTTCCACGGCGTTGCGCACATACATTTTCGGCGGATGAAAGTTCACCGGCCCAACCTACCGCCGCGCTCCTGAGAGCGCAGCGGATTCAGCTACCGGTCCACGCCGGGCAGATTACCAACGCTGCGAACTTCACCCAGGGCGGGGTCATGCCAACCTTCAACCAGGTCCGGGGCCAACTCGCCAAGGGGCACCATGACGAACGCGCGATCTCGCATCCGAGGGTGCGGGACAATCAAGTCCGGTTCCAGAATCCGATGTCCATCCACCCAGAGGACGTCCACATCCAAGGTGCGCGGCCCCCAGCGCTCTATGCGAATGCGGTCGGCGGCGGTTTCGAGTTTGCGACACAGGCGCAGCAGATCTCGCGGAGACTTGTCGGTGTCGAGTTCCACCACCAGGTTGAGAAATGCTCCCTGCTCAGGACCACCAATGGGGTCGCTCTCGTAGAGCGAGCTGACCGCAACCCGATCTTCGATCCCAAGGACCCCGGCGAGCAGATACGCCCTGCGGTCACCAAGGTTGGAGCCCAGCCCGAGGAACGCTCGGGTCATTGCTTGCCGGTGGGTCGGCGCATGACGTTGCCGGCCTGGCGACGGTGGATTCGGACCGCGCTGGCTTCCAGAGGATGCGCCACTGGCGGCCGCAACTTGACGACCTCAACCGAGACGGCGATGGCGCGAAGGTCGGCGAGCACCACGTCAGCCACCACCTGCGCCATCCGCTCCAGCAGGGTGAATTCCTGGGTGGTGATGGCGGCTACAACCGAGTCGGTCAACAACCCGTAGTTGATCGTGTCGTCCAAATTGTCGGTGACCCCGGCCGCAGCCAGGTCGGTCTCCACCTCGATGTTGAACTCGAAGGGCTGCGCTCGTTCTTTCTCTTCGGGCAGCGCGCCACAGACGACCATGAGTCGTAGGTTCTTGAGGACAACAAAGTCGACGACGGGGTCGCCGCCAGATAGTGAAGGAGTCAAGCCTTGCCTTCGCCGATGGGGTCGTGGGACCTTTGGGCGTCGGCCGAAGCTGGCGTTGAGGGCGACGCCGTCATCCGGTCACCGCCTGCACCATCGTGCGGGCCAACGGGCCCAAAGGACGGCTCAGCAACTGCTCGGTGGCGTTGACCGCTTTGGGCGACTCGGGGACCATGCCGGCCCACGCAACGTAGCCGCCTACGAACCCGCACATCAGGTCGTTGATCTCCTCGCGATGGAACAGGAGTTGATCGCCGCGATCGAGGCGGTTGCGCAGCTCGGCATACATGTCCGGCAGGCGCACTTCAAAGTCGTCGGTTGACGACAGCGGCCAATGGAGGTGCGGCAGCTTCAGTTCCTCGTAGTTGTGGAGGTTGCTTGGACCGGGGATCAACGAAACAACAAGATCAAACTCGCTGTTCAAGACCCAAATGATCTCTTCCTGGCGCCGGACCGAACGGTGGCTCTCGCCATAGCCGCCCAATCGCTCACAGATGGCCATCTGATCCTTGAGAACCCAGGTGAAATGGCGCGGCACAATGCCTTTCGCCCATTTTCCCCGCAGATTCTGGATCGGTTTGTCGTTCATCTCGCCGCTCACTTTAGGACTCCTGCTCAAGACTTCGTTCATTTGACCGGGTTTTGCCGACTTGAGGGGAAAACGCCAATGGCCCCCTCAGAAGAGGGGGCCATGACAGATACTCAGATGGTCGCGGCGCAGATTTGGGTCTGGGCTGCCACCGGAACGTCAGATCAGCTCCAGGCGTCGGTGTCGCCGGTGTTGTTCAGGAACGTCTTGCGGGTTGGCCGGTGATAGGGATTCGTCAAGGGGAACCGCTTGATGAGGTCCTTGGCTTGGGGAATCCACTCGTCACGTTGGATGCGACCAGGGAACGACATGGCGTCGTCGACCTTTTCGACCTCCTTGGCTTTGAGTGAGCCAATCTGCTCCCAGGTCTTGATCCCGAAGCTGTTGAGATGCTTCTCCAGAACCGGACCAATGCCGTTGATGACCTTGAGGTCGTCCTTGTGGCCCGCACCGGCGGTGCCGAGCTTGGTCGTTCCGGTGGACCACTTGGTCACCCGAGAGCGACCGGAGCCTGACGCCTTTGCCGAAGCACCGGAGCCACTGGCCCGTGACGTTGCCGACGCACCCGAAGCCTTGGCCGCTGCGCCGGTGGATCGGGATGATTTGGCTGCCTTCTTTGCGGCCTTCTTCGCCGCCTTGTCAGCTGACTTCTTCTTGACCTTCGCCACCGGCGAGTGACCGTTCTTGATGAAGGCCTTGGCTTGTGGCACCCACTCGTCACGTTCGATACGGCCTGGGATCGACAGAACCTCGTCAACCTTGGCGATCTCGGCTGGGCCCATGGCCGCAACCTGCTCCCACGACTGGATACCGAAGCTGTTGAGCGTCTTCTCCAGAACGGGACCGATGCCGTCGATCTTCTTGAGATCGTCTTTGTGGTCCGAGCCCGGAGTCCCAAGCTTGGTGGTGCCTTTGATCCAAGAATTCTTCTTGGCGTCGGCGGCCTTCTTCCGGTCCTTCTTCGCCTTCTCCTTCAGGCGAGCGATCTCGGCTTCGAGATCAGGAATCTGCTTGTTGTCCCGGCGAAGGGCCCGCAGCTCTTTCAAGCCGGCCGCCGCTTTCTCTGCGTCGGCATTGAGCTTGGCAACATTGGCTTCCAGGCCCGGGACCCGACCGGCGGCACTGCGAGCAGCCCGAAGGTCAGACTGAGCCGCAGCCAGCGCATCAGCGTCAGACCTGGCCTGCGCTGCGGTCGCGGCCTTGGCATCTTCACGAGCCTTGCGAGCCGCATCAGCACCATCAGACTTGGCCTTGGCAGCATCGGCCCTGGCAGCATCAGCCGCAGCCTTCGCCTTGGCCAGGTCCGCTTCCAAACCAGCAACTCGACCGGCTGAACGTTGGGCAGCAGCCAGTTCCGACTTCGCTTTGTCGGCCTCGGCCGCCTTGGCCTGAGCGGCACTGAGTTGACGCTCGTACGGAGCCAGCCGCGCCGCCTCAGACTTGGCGTCCGCCGCGGCCTTGTCCGCAGCCGCCTTGTCAGCCATCGCCTTGTCACGAGCCGCGTTTGCGGTGTCAGCCGCGGCCTTGGCCCGGGCCAACTGCGCTTCGAGCTCGCCTACCTTGCCAGCGTCGCTCTGCAAGCTCGCAAATCGTGCCTGATCAGCACTCGCCTTGTCCGCAGCCGCCTTCTCAGCAGCCGCCTTCTCCGCAGTCGCCTTATCAGCGGCGGCCTTGACCCTGGCCAACTCCGCTTCCAAACCAGCAACCCGGCCAGCATCGCGGCGAGCGGCGGCCAAATCAGCAGCGGCCTTATCAGCAGCCGCCTTTGCGGCCTGATCGGCAGCGGCCTTGTCAGCCATCGCCTTGTCACGAGCCGCATTCGCGGTGTCAGCAGCAGCCTTGACCCGGGCCAACTCCGCTTCGAGCTCGCCTACCTTGCCAGCGTCGCTCTGCAAGCTCGCAAATCGTGCCTGATCAGCACTCGCCTTGTCCGCAGCCGCCTTTTCAGCAGCCGCCTTTTCAGCAGTCGCCTTCTCGGCGGCGGCCTTGACCCGGGCCAACTCCGCTTCGAGCTCGCCTACCTTGCCGGCATCGCTCTGCAAGCTCGCAAATCGTGCCTGATCAGCACTCGCCCTGTCCGCAGCCGCCTTCTCAGCAGCCGCCTTCTCAGCAGTCGCCTTCTCGGCGGCGGCCTTGGCCCGGGCCAACTCCGCTTCGAGCTCGCCTACCTTGCCGGCATCGGCCTTCAGGTTCGCAACCTCGGCTTGCATGCCAGCGGCCTTGTCAGCTTCGCCCTGCAGTGCTTTGATTCGGGTCTCATAGTCTGAGAGAGCCTTGGCCTGATCAGCCTGAGCTGCACCCTGAGCGGCCTCAAGTTCTTTGATCCGTGCATCAAGGGCACGCACCTTGGCGGCTTCAGCCTTTGCGGCGTCAAGTTGAGCCTGGAGGTCGCCGACCTTGCCCGCTTCGGCCTTTGCGGCGTCAAGCTGAGCCTGGAGGTCGCCGACCTTGCCAGCATCGGCTTTGGCGGCCACCAGTTCTTTCTGGAGGCCTTCCACCCGAGCGGCTTCGGCTTTCGCAGCAGCGAGCTCCTTATCAAGACCAGCGGCCCGGTCGACTTCGCTCGTCGCGGACTGCAGCTGCTTCTCAAGATCGGCGGCCCGACCGGCCTCAGCCTGCAGCGCCGATACCTGACTCTCAAGACCGGCAACGCGGCTGGCTTCTGCTTCGGCAGCTTTGAGCTTGGCCTGCATTGCAGCAAGACCAGCAGCGGCTGCGGTCGCGGTGGCCAGTTCAGCCTTGAGGCCGTCAACTTGAGCTGCATCCGCCTGAAGACCAGCAACCTGGGCGTCAAGCTGCGCTACCCGCCCGGCTTCACCCTGAAGTCGAGACACCTCGGCTTCGAGTTCACCAATACGGGCGGTTGAACCTTCGTGGCTCTGCAGCTGCTGGTAGTAGCCGTCGCGCTCAGCTTCGACGGCGCTGACCTTGGCGTGGTAGTCGTCGCGCTCCTTCTCAAGAGCGGAGTAGCTGGACTCCATCTTCGTGGACTTCTGGTAGTAGTCGTCGCGCTCCTTTTCAAGAGCGGCGTAACTACTTTGAAGCGTCGACATCTTTGTCGAGTACTCGTTGCGCTCGGCTTCAAGCGCCGCGTAGTCGCTCTGCATGGTCGCGTATTTGGTCTCCATACCTGCGTACTCGGTGCTCTGCGATTGCAGACCGGCATAGTTGCCTTCGAGTTCGGCATAGCTCTGGGTGAGCTGCGCATTGGACGACCGCAGATCGGTCGTGGACTGGCGGAGCCTCGTGAGCTCCCCCTGGCTCTCGGTCCACTCTGCTGTTCCGACTGAGCGTCGACCCCATCGCCAGACGGCCCAACCAGTGACCAGGCCAAGGAGCGCTGAGACCACCAGCCATTGCCAAATTTGTGAAAGTAGGTACCACATCGATTTAGTTCCCTTCTCGGACGACGAGCTCAACACGGCGATTCGCCTGTCGTCCTTCGTCTGTGTCGTTGCTGGCAATTGGTTGTGACTCGCCATACCCGGTGGCAGTGAGTCGATCGGCGGCCACGCCGCCATTGGTGAGGTAGGCCTGAACAGCTTCGGCGCGGGCCTGGCTGAGGGCCTGATTGGATTCGTCGCCGCCCTGGTCGTCGGTGTGACCCGCAACCTCGACGTTCACATCGGTCCGGTCCTGCAACGTGGCGACCGCCTCGTCAAGGATGTTGGTGGACTCGGCAGTGAGGTTGGCGGTTCCGGATTCGAACTCCACACCGGTGAGGTCAAAGGTTGGAGCCACAATCTCAAGATTGGCGCTACCAGCAAGTCCGCTCGCATCACGTGCACTCTCAACCTGTTCTTTACCGTCAGCCGAAACCGCGGTGCCGGAGACCGACAAGGCCTGATCCTCGAGCCTGGCCTGGCCTTCGGTAAGGTTGGTCCGGGTCAGCGGGATGAGAGCGGCCAGTTCGCCGATACGAGCATCGGCGCCGTCGCCGGGCTCAAACTCACCACTGCGAATGGTGAGGTTGTCGGTGACGTTTGCCTCGCCGTATTCGGCGTTGGCAGCATCAACCAGTGTCTGGCGGTTGCCCTCGTTGAGGACTTCGCCTTCCAGCACGATTGATGCACCATCACTGGTGGCGGTCGCCATGTTGTAGGCCACGGGCAAGGCGGCGGCTGGCACCGCGGTTGGTGGCACTGCGGTCGGTGGCACGGCGGTTGGTGGCACTGCGGTGGCGGGTACCTGCGTTGCTGTCGGCTGCGGAACCGCGGTGGCCGTCGGCACCGGAGCACCAAAGTTCACCTGCTCCACATCAACAGTTCGAACACCGGATTCGCTCCGGATGAAATCTTCCAGTTGGTCACGGTTGGTGATGTTGGAACCGGCTGGGACGGTGCCCGAGACAGTGGCGTCTCGGCCGTCAAAATCAACTGCGAGGCCACCCAGGCCATCATCAGTCAGATTCTCCAGCGTCTTCTCGGTCAGGTCGTCCTGAACACTCGGTCCTTCACACGCCAACGCAATGACACTCAATACCGCAAACAGGAGGAGCCCCAGGAGGATCCCCGTGCGGCGCTGCTTTGTCATGAACACTCCCTTGGCAAGCTTGACTCCTCTCAAAGACGGACGTTAACGAAGAAAGTCGCGTGCTGCCGCCCGAAGCTGGTCGGCTCAATCGGCCGCCATCTGAACCACAGGCTCGAGAAAAGCGGTCAAGCGGGTGCGTCAGCGGGGTGGCCTATGTTGGGTAGCGAATGGAAACTCCTGAAGACATCGTTGACAGGCCGGGCGACTCAGGGTCGAACGGCCACGACACCACGCTGAACGCCGCGCAGCGCGATGTCATCGATGTTTTGGGAGCGAGCCGCGATGAGCGACCAGTTTTTTCTTCCGATCTTCGCGCCCGCCTGCACGACGAACTGGCCGAATCGCTGGCGCCGGTAATCGGCGACGTTGATCCGGACGAGCCGCTTTTTGTGAACAAGCACCGCTTGACCATGGTCCACGGGTGTGAGGCACGACACGTCTACGAAGAGGCCACCGACGACTTCGACTGGACCATTCCGCGGGCTCGCGGCACGGTGGTTCACAAGGCGGTTGAACTCACCATCAACTGGCGCGGAACCCCCAATCCCATGGACCTGACCGACGAGGCCATGGCCAAGATCGCTGGCGACGACTGGTCCCTCAGCGTGTGGCTGCGAGAACTGGACGAAGCCGACCGAGCCCAGCTCCGGTCCGACGTCAACGATCAGGTGGCGGCGTTCATGGAGTGCTTCCCTCCGCTGAAGCGGCAGTGGCGGCCGGTAACCGAAAGCAAATCTCGCGTGGAACTGCTGGGCAGTCGAGCCGTCCTTTCCGGCAAAGTCGACCTCACACTGGGTCATGCCACGGGTCAACGGGCCGGGAAGGTGGTCATTGATCTCAAGACCGGGAAGCCCCGGCCCGAGCATCGCGATGATCTGCGGTTCTATGCCCTCTTGGAGACGCTGAAGATTGGCACCCCGCCCCGGCTGACCGCCTCGTACTACCTGGATCAGGGCCGCTTCATTGAAGAACCGGTGACCGAAGACGTGTTGGATGCCGCCATTGGTCGCACAGTTGCCGGAATCACCCGAATTCGAGAGCTCCAAGCGCCAACGGCGGCGCCGGTAAAGCGACCGAGCACCAGTTGTTCGTGGTGTCCGTTGCTCGAAGATTGCCACGAAGGTAGAGCACTACTCCAGGGTGACGACGACTGGTAGTCGTCAACCTTTGACCTTCACTCCAGGGTGCTCCTGACATCACTCCAGGGTGTCCTGACACTGCACCGGACAGATACCCCCGGGGTAAGCCTCAAGTTCTTGTTGAGGTCAGCCAGAGGTTGCGCAGATCGGCGGAGCGGACGTTCCACTCTTCCGATGTCATGGCGAATCGCTCGTGATCTTCCCACGCCCCGTTGATCTCCAAGTAGCGCTGGGCAATCCCCTCACTGCGTACGCCAACCTTTTCCACCACCCGGCGGCTGGCACTGTTTCGAGGAATGATCGCGATCTGGACCCGATGGAGTCCCAGGTCTTCAAACGCAAATCGCATCACGGTCACCAACGCCTCGGGCGTATAGCCGTGCCCGGCGTGGGCTTGAGAGATCCAGTAGCCGATGTAGCCGCTCTGGAAAGGTCCGCGCTGGATTGACGAGAGGTTCATTTCGCCGATAAGGGCCTGCCCCAGAAACACTCCGAACCCGTAACCGCTGCCCAACTGGCGTTCACGGTCGCGCGCGCTGCATCGGACCACGAACGCACTTCGATCTTCCACCGCGTTTGGTTTTCCCGGGGAACGGCGCGGCTCCCATTTGGTCAACCACTCCACATTGGCCCGACGCACGTCACGCCACTCGCGAAAGTCAGCCGACACCAGCGGCCGGAGGGTGACCCGCCGCCCATGCAACACGAACGGCATGGTGTCGGTTGTGGTGCTCATGGAAGCCCGGCGTCGCATCAGACAATTGTCTCACAACTGGCAGCGGCGAGTGATGCCCCCACCGGACCGTAACGCCGCAAACCCAATCAGAGTAGGGATGCGGCCAGGCCATCGAGGATGTCGGCTTCGCTGACCAGAATGTCGTCCAGCTCAAAGTGTCGCATGATCTTGACCAGTATGCAGAGGCCACCAACGATGACATCCACCCGGCCCGGATGCAGCCCCGGGTTGAAGGCCCGGTCCTCGGCGCTCTCGGTTGCCAAGGTCCGAAACACGTCTTCCGCGGCCTCTCTGGTCAGGCGAAAATGGTGGATCTGCGCGCGGTCGTACTCGGCCAGCCCAATCTCCACCGCCGCGGCCGTCGAAACCGTTCCGGCCAGACCAATAACGGTCGCCGCGTTGTAGGCGGCGGACATCTCGCGGCCCACGTCGTCCAGGTGCAGACCAGACACGGTGACCGCAGCACTCAACTCTTCGGGCCGGGGCGGGTCGCTGTGGAGATACTTCTCCGTAAAGCGAACGCTGCCGATGTCCAGCGAAAGGCTCTGTTCGCACGTGCTTGTTCCGTAGGCAAATTCGGTGGAACCGCCACCAATATCAAACACCAGAAATGGCCCATCGGCGGGGTCCAGGTCAGCGGTGGCGCCGGCAAACGAGAGCCGACCCTCGTCCTCGCCGCTGAGGATTTCTGGCCGAGTACCGACTGCGGCTTCCGCGGCGTCCAGGAACGCGGACCCGTTGACCGCGTCGCGGGCGGCAGAGGTGGCCGTGATCCGAACGCGTTGCACCTGGTGCTGATCCATCACCGCGCGGTACTGGCGCAGACAATCGACGGTCCGCTCAATGGCATCGGCCTGGAGCTGACCGCTCTGGTCAACCCCTGCGCCCAGACGGGTGATGGTCATCAACCGCTCGAGGGCATCGGTTCGGTCGGTGGTGATCAGCAGTCGGGTTGAGTTGGTCCCGCAGTCGATGGCGGCTACTGGTCGAACGGTCATGAGCTCTCCCCGGTTGGCGGCGCGGTGAGGGGCCGTGCGTGCTTGATTCCTTCGCCCTCCGCAAGTCGATCGGCCACCCACCGGCCAACCGGATCATCTCCACCGGCCAGGTGGTAGGCGTAGTGCGCATGCAGGCACTTCACGCCAACCCGGGTACCGCCAACCCCGCCGGACGGGCGGGGGCCAGTGTGATCCGGGGCTACCAGAGCATCGCGTTCGGCCTCATACCGACGGTGGACTTCGGCCAGCGTCTCAAGGCCGATGTCGGCTTCGGCGCGGTCCACTCCCCCATTGGACTCGATGCGACTCACCACCAAACGGTCGGTTGGCGACACCAGCCAATACAGCGTGGGCATGGGCGTGCGGTCAGTCTTGATGGGACCGTTGCGCAGCACACGAGGTGTCCCATCATCATGACGAACCGCAACCTCATATGGCAGCTGCGGAGTTCGACCCAGAAGAGTCGCAATCAGCTCGGCTTCTTCGGCGTCGGGACCGAGCACCGAAGTATCAGCGCCGCAGGAATCGGCGGACAAACAACAGAACGGCCAGGCCGCCAGCCACGGGAAGCGCCCGCTTCATCATCGAGGAGCCCGCGGCGTCCAACAGATCAACGGCATCAACGTCTGGCGAGTCGATCTTTCGCACGCCGGAGCTGTCCGCCTTGGGGCCGCTCCCGCTGACGCTGGAGGATGACACGCCTCCGGTGGCGGTGGTTTCGATGACGGGAGTTGCGTTCTCACCAGCCGGTGTGCGCGAAACCGAAGATGCGGCGGTGGCCATGGCCCCGGCCAAATCTGATGGGGTGATCTTCTCGTCCGTCGAGGCAGGCGAAGACGCGTCCAGCTCTGGTGTTGCGGTGGGATTGGAGCGAACCTCGTCTTCAAGGTTGGCCGCAAACTGATCGATCAGCCTGGCGCTGATGTCGGCCATCACGCCGCGACCGAACTGCGCGACTTTACCGCTGACCTTCAAGTCCGTGTGAATCTTCACCCGGGTTCGATCTTCACTCACTGCTTCCATGGTGGCGGTGATCAGTGCATTGGCATTTCCGGCACCGCGGATGTCACGACCTTCGCCTTTGATAACCACCCGGCCGGCTTCGCGGTTCTGCTCCACGAAGTGCGCCGCACCTTTGTACTGGGCAGTGATGGGACCCACCTTCACTTTGACGATGCCGCGAAACTCGTCCCCTTCAATCTCTTGAAGTTGGGCACCCGGCAAACACGGGGCAATGCGCTCCACGTCGTTGAGGACATGCCAGGCCTCATCCATTCCGACGGGTACTTCAAATTCGTTGTTCAGGTCCACGTTCCAAGTCCTTCCACTCGCGCTCGACTTTGCACCCGTTGCAGATCGGTCAAGGTGTCCACGTCAATCGGGTGCCCGACGCAGGTTATCGCTTCCACCAATTCGGCTCGCCCTCGAATAAGGGTTCTTGCGCCTTCGTCGCCGTCGATGGGCAGCATTGACCACACGTCCTGACTGAGTTTGACCGGCGGTGTCTGATGGCCGTTGAAGTCCGCCACAGCAATGGGAGATTCAGACGCCGCCACCAACCGCCACGCCTCGGGCGGGATCATTGGCTGGTCTCCCAGTCCCACCACGATGGTGTCGTGACCGGCGACGACTGCCCATTCCACCGCGACCTGCAGG
>Ga0209186_1001156_pt1 | contig 19959 bp, 11 predicted proteins | sample SidtaG_FD_187426 | JGI IMG/M metagenome (GOLD analysis project Ga0209186, IMG submission 187426) | Marine algal microbial communities from Sidmouth, United Kingdom - Sidmouth_Male2 metaG (SPAdes) (version 2) | ecosystem: Host-associated > Algae > Red algae > Unclassified | place: Sidmouth...
GCGGTTGTCGCGTGGTGACGGCCCTGCAACACGGCCCGGGCCTTGGCGGCGAGAATCAGGTTTATCCCAGCACGCGGACCCGCGCCCCAGCCCACCATCTCTTTGACGAACGCGGGCGAGTCGTCGCTCTTCGGACGCGAGGCGCGCGCCAACGAACTGGCGAACGTGATCACGTGGTCCGCCACCGGCACGCGGCGAACCACGTCCTGCAAGCGGAGCAGATCTTCGGCCTGCAAAATGGCAGAGAGCTGCGCGTGGTGGTTGCCGGTGACCTGGCGAATGATCTGATCTTCCTCGTCGGCGGTCGGGTAATCGACCACGATGTTGAACATGAAGCGGTCGAGCTGCGCCTCGGGCAACGGGTATGTGCCTTCCTGTTCGATCGGGTTCTGGGTCGCGAGCACAAAGAACGGTTCGGCGATCGGCCAGGTCTTGGCGCCGACGGTCACGCGGTGTTCCTGCATGGCTTCGAGCAACGCAGCCTGCGTTTTGGGTGGCGTGCGGTTAATTTCGTCGGCGAGTAGCAAGTTGGTGAAAATCGGACCCGGAACAAAGCGGAAGCGGCGCTTGCCAGTGGCCGGATCCTCCTCGAGCACATCGGTGCCAGTGATATCGGACGGCATCAGGTCGGGGGTGAACTGAATGCGTTTGAACTGCAAGTCGAGCACGTCCGCGAGGGTTGAAACGATCAGGGTTTTCGCCAACCCGGGAACGCCGACCAGCAGGGCGTGGCCGCGGCAGAGAATCGCCAGCATCACCTCCTCGATCACGTTTTGTTGGCCGATGATGACCTTGCCGAGTTCGCGCTGGATGGCTTGTACGGACGCGCCGAGTTCTTCGACCACGGCGAGGTCGGCGCCGCCGGCGATCTCGTCGTCGGGTTCGGTTTGAAAGGACACTTCGAACGAACTATCGCCCAAAGCGACCACGCTGCCTTCGCGCAGGGTCGCGCGTTCGCGGCGTTTACCATTGATAAAAAGTCCGGACGCGCTCTGCAGGTCGGCGACCACCCAGGCGTTGCCTTGCCGCTGAATGTGCGCGTGGCGTTCGCCGAGTTTGTCGTCCTCAATGACGATGTTGCTGGTATCGCCGTTGCCGAGGATCGCACCGCCGGCCGGCAAATCGTAGGTGTGGCCGGTGAGCGGGCCGTCGATGAACGTGATCAGTGGCATGGCTGCGGGGTCCGGCCAGCCTACTCAACCACGTAGGCGATGGACGCCGCCCAACTCCAATTGTGCGTGAGCGTGTTGTCGCGCGTCGAACTCGGAATCGAAATGGTGACAATGCCGGTGCCCTGAGGGACAACCACATTGACGTTGCCGGACGAGGTCACGTCGCCGGTATCGAGCACCACGTTGTTATCGAACAACACTTGAAAGCGTTCGGCGCGATTGTCTTCGGGATTGTAGCTGAGACTGATTGAGGTGCTGACGAGGTCGCGTCCAAGAAAACGCGGTGTCGCGTCGATCGTGGTCTGAACCGGGAAGTCGACGATGGCGCTGTTGACCGAATCGTTAGCGGCCTGGGTGATCACTTCGCGCGAGCCAACCGGTTCGTTTTCGCTCGGGATCGTCGTCGTAGGAGTCGTGGTGGTCGGCGTCGTGGTGGTCGGCGTCGTGGTGGTCGGCGTGGTGGTCGGCTGCGACGGAGACTGAGAGGCGGGAGGCGTGTCGTTGGAGCTGCTGTCACCGCCGTCATCGCCGGACGAGGCGCCCCAGATGGCGACACCGATGGCGACCGCGCCGGCCGCGATCAAGGCGGGCACTTTCCAGTTTTTCTGCTGCTTCGGTTCGGGCTCGGGTTGGGGCGGGGTGTACGGCGGCGTGGATTGCGGCGGGGGCGCGGTCTGTACCGGCGGCGGCGCAGGCTGAACCGGGTACGTCCGGGTAGGTGCGGGCTGCGTGGGATAGGTTTGGGCCGGCGGGTAAGATTCGCTCGGGTAGGTGCGGGCCGGCGGATAGGTTTCGGTCGGACGAATGACCGGTGCCGGCGTTTGAATCGGCGCGGAGACCGGGGCCGGAGCAGCCTCTTCGACAAAGTTGCCAACCTGCACGCTGTGGAACGGTGTCTCGCTGAAGTCGGTCGCGGTCCGCGCCTCAATATAGTAGCGGAGGATTTGCGTGTTGCGGGTGAGTGCGGCTGGGATCGTGCCAAAATAAGCGCCGGCGCCGCGCGGCGTCATGACGATGCGGTGCGGCACCGCGTCAGAAGACGTTGTCACATGCATCGCGACTTGATTGACTGGCTGACCTTGCGTTTCGATGCTGGCGATAATGCCAACCGACTCGCCGGTGGGGATCGAGCGAACTGGATCGTGGTAGATAGTCGGCTGCGCGAACGCGGCAAGCAGTCCGGAGACGAACACGAAAAAGGCGAGAAAATGAACCGAAAGTCCCTGATTTATCATACCGTGTGATTACGGTGGCAGGCGGGTTTTTCAAGCACAACTTGCGTTATCCACAGGCAGTTCTGAATGTAATATTTGTAATGGGAGTGAGCTGCCAATCCGCTTAAGACATTGAATCGTAAATGCTTGTGACGAAAGGAGTTATCCGTCGCTTATCAACATTCATTACCAACGGTGAAAAAGCTGATTTCGACGTGCATCCGCGTACGATTTGCCCTATGAACACAACAACAAGCGCGCAATACTGACACGATGGAACTCATTCGAAAACTCTGGTGGATCATACCGATAACAGGCCTTTGGCTGGTCTTTGGGGGGTGCAATCGGAATTCGGTGCAGAAATCCATGTATCGCGGCATCGAAGCGATGGAAAAGGGCAATCATACCCACGCCGCAAAAGAGTTCCAAGAGGCGCTCAACCAAGAACCCTCGGTCGAGGACGCGGCCAAAATCTACAACTACCTCGGACTCGCCCAGTGGGAAAACAAGAATCTCGACCGTGCCGCCGCCGCCTTTGAGGAGAGCATCGATCTCGCTCCAACGTTCGAGGCGATGTACAACCGCGGGCTGGTGGTCCGCGAACAAGGCCTGCACAACATGGCCGCCGAATATTTTGAAAACGCCGCCACCCGCGACGCCCAAGACCCGCGTGCCAACGAGATGCTTGCCGCGTTGTGCATCGAACGCGGCGACCGCGATTGCGCCATGCAACAATATCAAGAAGCCCTACGCCGTCGCCCCGGCAGCCCGCGCATCTTAACCTCGATGGCCTCCGTTCACTTGCAGGATAAACGTCCGCAGGAAGCACAGGCCGCACTCAGCCAAGCCATCGATCGAAGTCCGGGATACGCGCCGGCGCTATACAATCTCGCCCAGCTGTTTGAACAACAATCGTATATCGACGACGCGCGCAACTACTACGCCCGCCACATCGAGGCCGAGTCCAAAACCGTCTGGCGCGAACGCAGCGAGGCCGCGCTGGCCCGCCTCGGCGGCAACGACCACGTCGACGAGGAAACCACGGCCTTGGCGCGGGCGCGTCAAGAAGGCGGCGGGACCGACGCCCCGCTCGCGTCATCCGCAGCTGGAAACGGAGGCGCTTCCGCAAGCGGCTCACGATCGCGTCTGGGCGCGGCACCCGCGCACACGCCCTCGCACAAAACCGCCGACCTGCTCGAGGCCGCCAAGCGCGCGGCCGATGAAGGAAATTATTCCTCCGCCGTCGGCATTTGCCTTTCGGTCGCGTCCCGTTCGCTACGCAGCGGCGACACCGCCAGCGCCGAGGCGGCCTACCGCCGCGCCGTCGAACTCGTTCCGGAAAACGCCAGCGCACGGGTCGCTCTCGCCCGCATACTCGAACAGCAGAACGAGATGAAAGAAGCCTACGACCACTATAAGAAGGCGACCCAAATCCACGGCGACTTCCCGCCCGCCCTTGAGGGCCTCGCCCGCACCGCCATTGTGAAGTTCGAGTATGGCGAAGCGCGCAACGCGCTGATCAACGCCGTTCGTTTGCAGCCAGCCAACGCCGACACCCTGTGGATGTTGTGCGAACACCGCCACAACAACATTCGTTCCAACGAGCACACCCGCGAGTCGCTCGAAACCTTTCTGCAACGGTTCCCCGACCATGCGAAAGCGGGTACCGCCCGCGCATGGTTGGCCGAACTCCCCCCGCCGCGTCCGGTGTCGGTGATGGTGCCCGACGGTTCAGGTGACCAGGCCGTCTCCAGCATGCGCCACGAAGTCCTCTCCATTCGCCCGATGGTCGGCGACGAACAACCGGGCGGCGTCGGACTCGCGCGCTTCACCTCTACCCGCACCCTAACCCCCGCCCTACCCGAACTCCCAGATAGCGACGACATCACCTTTGTGCCCGCAGGCGAAGCCATCCCTGCCGTTCCGCGCAGCCGCACCACCGAGAACGGCAAACGCGAACCCGATGCCAACGAGTACTTTCAAGCCGGCGTCGAACTGTTCCGTCTCGGTCGCTTCACCGACGCCAAAGAAGCCCTTGAGGACGCCACCCGCCTCAACCCCAAATTGGTCGACGCGCATATGAAACTGGCCGAGATCTACCGCAGCGAAGACAACGACAATGCCGAAAAAAGCCGCTACTACCGCGTCCTCCGCGTCGCCCCCGAACACCTCGGCGCGCGCTACCAACTCGGCCGCGTCCACCACCGCTCCGGCAATTTGAACGAAGCCTTCATGCAGTTCAGCCACGTGCTTTCGAAACAGCCCGACAATCCAGATCTGCACTATTACCTCGGCGACCTCGAAGTGCGGCTGAACAAAAACCGCCGCGCCGCCAGCCAGCACTACAGCACCTTCCTCAAACTCGCCCCCGACGATCCGCGCGCCGACACGGTGAAGGATTGGATCCGCCGGAACAGTTAAGGGTTCGTTGAGCGGCCCTTCATGTGACGAACACTCGGGAAGACCGATCAATCCAACGCTGGAAAATCCTTCCGACTGGCTCCCCTTAGAAGATCCGTGAGTGTCGTTTCTTGCGACAACTGAAGACTCCCGTTTCTAGCACGCCGTCGTCGTCAAAACCATCTAAAGCTTCAGACGCAATGTGGCCCCTTGCATGTCATCGAGACGACTTAACCGTCTTTATTCGATAGGAATACGAGAGAGAATCGAGCATTGAATGGTCCCCCGGTTCCAGCCGAGGTGAGTTTTGACAAAACGCTGGCCTCCTAACGCTGCTCAAACGCTTCATTCAAACTCAAATCCGAATTTGGGATGATTATTTCTTTCCGCGTCCCTTACCTGAAAACGCCGATTGTTAGCAAGTCTGACAAGCTCCTAGCCGAAAAGGGTTGGCTTAGAATCATAACTGCCTTATTTTAAGGTATGAATCTCGAAGAAATAGCCTCGAAAGCCTCGCTGCTTGACGATGAGTCGAAGGCATCTCTCGCCTCACGACTTCTCCAGAGTCTGCCTCCGCCAGATCATTATGTTGTCGATGAAGAAGTCTTCCGAAGAATGCAGGAAGCCGAAGATGACAGTTCTGTCATGATCTCTCATACAGATTTTGTGGCGGGGATCCGACGGAATTCAGCTTCCAACGGCGCTGCTGGAGACGAGACACTGGAGGAGGCCGAAACACGCAAAATCCAACAGGCCCTGCATGAAGCCAATGGAAATAAATCCAAGGCCGCCGAAATGCTCGGTATCACCCGACGCCGTCTGTACTCCCGCATGAAGGTGCTCGGGTTCGGTGAAGAAGAGGCATAGGAGCAACAATTCCCTTATTATAAGGGAAGCATTTCTATGAGATACCTACGAAAGCCTTCACTCTTTATTCATGAGGGATTATCCCTCAGAAGAACGCAAGAAGCCGGAAAGGATTTTGCAGCAAGGTTCCGACGAAATGCAGATTAGGTACCATCGAAGAGTACAAATAGACCTGAACAGCGCCCTTCGATACTACGACGATATTTCCGACACGCTGGCAGACGACTTTTACATAGAATTTATGGCCGGCATTGCCAAGGTTCTTGAGAACCCAAAAATCAGCCATTTCGACTCGACTGGCCTAAGGCGGTGTAACTTTGAACGATTCCCATTCCACTTCTTGTACGACCACCGGCTTGGTTATATTCGGGTTTGGGTTTTAAGGCACGACAAACGCAAACCAACATTCGGAACAAAACGGTTCTGAACACCGCAACGTGGTTAGTTGATCTCTGGCTCGACCGAGTTCGGAAATTCCTAGCCCCGTTCACCATCAACCGCTACGACCTCGAACATGGCGGAACGCACACTCATCTGGGACTGGAACGGCACCCTCTTCAACGACGCTTGGCTGTGCCACGACGTGATGAACTGGTCGCTGGCCAAACGCGACATGCCGACCATGTCGTTCGAACACTACCTCAGCATCTTTACCTTTCCGGTGATCGAATATTACCGCCGGGTCGGCTTCGACTTCGAACGCGAACCCTTCGAGGTGGTCGGCGCCGAGTTCATCGCTGAGTACGAACGCCGCCGGCTCGAAGCGCAATTGCGCGATGGCGTTCCCGAGTTGCTCACCGAACTAAAGACGGCCGGCTGGCGGCAGTGCATCCTCTCCGCCTACCAACAACAAACGCTGGAAGATCTCACCACCCACTTCGGCGTGCGTTCGTTCTTTGATCACGTCGCCGGACACGACGACATTTACGCTTCCGGAAAAATTGCCCAAGGCCGCCGATTAGTCGAAGCCATGGACGGCGACCCCGCCAGCATGGTGCTCGTCGGCGACACCGAACACGACGCCGAGATCGCCGCCGAACTCGGCTTCGACTGCCTGCTCATCGAAGGCGGCAACCAACCGGTCGAGGTCCTCAAGACAACCGGCGTGCCGGTGCTCACGGATCTCGCCGAAGTGCGCGCGTTCTTGTTGAATTGAGTTGAGTTCTCCCAGGGCGAAATCAACCGAATCAACTTTCTTGGTCATCTGACTTTTTCGATGCGGAGCCCAGAAAATTGGCGCGGCCAAAACCTGCTTGGCTTTGCCTTGATGGAAGTCCGCAATCGCTTGGCTTGATTCGAATCAGGATTCCTCACGCCGCCTCGTAGCAATGTTTCTCCAAGCCCCATAGTTGGCGCAGGCGGCGAGCATGTCATGGCAGCAATGTTCGACTGCGAGTTTTTTGACGGCTCTCGGCGTGCAGCAAACACTGAGGTGGAACCCTGTTTACATAACGATGGGCAATGCCCACTGATGACGTATTTCGGAAGCCAAGGATTTCGATCCGAGATTGGCTTGCTGGCCGAAATCTCCTGGCTACCGACTACTTGCTGCTATTACTTAGCGGCGGCTGTTTTCCATTTTTTCGAAGCACTGGGTTTCTTCGACGTAGCGGTAGAAGCCGCGCCGATTATGGGGCTTGTACGTCTCGTCTTCTCGGTATTCCGAGAGAAACCGTTGCAGTAGACTGCGATTTCCTTTGGTTTGGCGTTTTTCGTACTTTTTCAGCACGTAGTTTAGTTCGTGAGTAGCTTGGGAGATGTAATCACTGTCCTTCATGTCTTATCGCTTTCCTTTTTGGCACTTTTTAGGGTATTTCGCTTAACACGTCATTGAATGTCTGTGCAACTCGATTCTTTGGTCTTTTTTATCCAACGGCGTATAAAGGGGCTGTTTTGAAGTATAAAATGATGCGTCATTAAACACTTGGGCAAAAAATATGTATTTTGCGTCTTGTTATATCTACAACACGTCATTAGATGTGCCAACGTTAAAAAGAGCAGGAATATTCAATGAATGGAATGAGATTGGGTTTGGGCCTTTGGGTCATGTTAGTTGTCGCCAGTTGGGGGCAAATTTTGGAAACGTACTTCGTGCCGATGCCGGAGGATCAGATGAACACGGTGAATTTGGCGATTGCGGGAGCGCAAACGACCCCCTCGGACTCGGTTCGCAGCGTGATCTCGATTGTCGGCAACGGTGTCGGCACCATCGTTTATTACGATCACTGGGAAGATGGGTACGAAGCGAATCTCGCTACGCCCACGCAGTCCACCACGGAGATTTGGGGCGATAACGACCCTGCCAACGGCATTCCGCCTGGTTTCACCACCGACTTGATCGGTCCCGGTGACATCGCCATCCTCGACAATACGATCGACCACACCGATCTGTCGCCGATCGACTTCGACGGTCGCGACAAAATTGGCGCCACTGTTCCGGTCGCGGTGACCCGTGCTGGTTGGCATATCTCCCCCGGCGAAGTGCTCGCTGGTGCGGTCGAAGTGCAAAACGTGGAGGACCTCGGCTCTTTCTACGTCGCGCCTTTTGGTGAAAACACGGACACCGCCTCAGGGAGTTTCAAGGTCGCTTACATGAACATCATGAGCACCTTCGACAACACCATCGTGCAGGTCGACGTCGACGCTGACGGCACGCCGGACATCACCACCAATATCAACCAGGGGGAGGCCTTTCTGGTCACCGACTATGACGAGGGTGCGACCGTAACCGCGAACTTCCCGGTGCAGACGACCGTGATGGTCGGCAATGACACCCGTTTTTACGAAGTGCGTTGGCTTCGCCTGACCCCGCGCGACCAGTGGGTTGGAACCTATTGCAACCCGATTGGAACGACCTCCGCCTCCGCGCCGGCCTTCGCCTACATTTTCAATCCCGATACCGGCCCGATTACCGTGGAGGTCGCGACGACCCTCGGTTCGAGCAATATCGTCGTGAACGGCGGGACCACCGCAAAAGTGCTACTGCCCAACAGCAGCGGATCGTGTTATTTCTCGCAGAACGATGAACCCTTCTACGCCTCGGTGATCGTCGATCCTACGCAAAGCCATGACTGGGGCATGACCTTGATTCCCGAATGCAATCTCTCGTCCCAACTCCTCATCGGCTGGGGCCCGGGTTCGGGAAACCTCACCGAGAACGGCAGCCCGGTCTGGGTCACGGCGAAAACCAACACCACGCTTTACGTCGATTACGACGGTGACCCCGCCACGGGCGCACTGACTGACCCGAACGGCAACCAACACGATGAGGTCATCACCATGGGTGCCTACGAAATGGTGCGCATCTTCGACAGCACCGATAACGACCAAACCGGCACGCGAGTCTACACGCTCGACGGCACTCTGCTCAGTGCCGCTTGGGGACAAGACCCGGAAAACTCCACATCCGGCAATCCCTTCCTCGACATGGGCACCACCGTGCTGCCCGTGCCGATCGTCTCGCTTAGCAAAGGCTTCGGTCTCGCCAACGACATCAATGGCAACGGCCAGCTTGATCCCGGCGATTCGCTGCGGGTCACCGTGAACGTCATTAACTCCGGCCTTTCCAGTCTGATTGAGGTGACCCTCGGCGCGGATTTCGATCAAGCCCTTCAATATATCGCCAATTCGACAACGCTCGATGGTGTTGCCGTACCCGACGCCGGCGTGACGCCGTTCCCGTATGATGAAGGCATCTACAATTTGGGCGACCTCGATTCGGCTGACTTTTTCCAGATCCAGTACGAGGTGATTCTCGATGTCGGCTTCACCAATTGCAGCGGTCAACTGGACAATCCCTTCCGTTACTTCGCCACCGCCAACCGGACCTGTGCCGGCAACGAACTTGAGTGCTTTTTGCAGGACCCGATCGACATCCGCCAGGAATTGATCATCGACGCGGCGATCACCTCCGGCAACTGCGGTTGCCCGAACCAACCGGTCGAGTTCGTCATCACCGTGAGCAATGCCGGCAACACGGTCTTATCCGACATCGACGTCGTCTCCACCTTTGGCGCCTGCGACACCATGATCCCCGAACTGATACAGGGACAGTCCCTCACCTATACCTGTAGCGTGGTTGCCGCCATGTCCGGTTCGAACGTGATCACCGCCTCGACCGATCCCTGCGGCGTTCTCATCGCCGATACCGCCTCCGCCCCACTGCTGCTCGATCTCGCGGGTCCGGTCTTTACCGCCCCCGCCGATGTCACTCTGGAATGCGCCGCCGACGCGGTCGACACCGGTTCGCCGACCAATATCATCGACGACTGCGACGACATGCCGCTGGTGGTTTCCAGCGACACCGAAACCACTGGATCCTGCGCGAGTTCGAAGGTGGTGCAGCGCTTGTGGACCGTGACCGACAGCTGCGGCAACGCCAGCACGGCCACCCAGATCATCACCTTCGCCGATACCACCGCCCCCACCTTTACTGTACCGGCCGACACCTCCGTCGCCTGCGGCACTTCGACCGAGCCCTCCGTCACGGGCGATGTCACCACCAAGGCCGACAATTGTGATTCCGACCCCGCCGCCACCTACGTCGACACGACCACGCCCGGTGCCTGTCCGCAGGAACAAACCATCCTCCGTGTTTGGACGGTCACCGACGCTTGCGCCAACAGCACCATCGCGACGCAGACCATCCAAGTCGTCGACGATCTGCCGCCCAGCCTCATGCCGCCGGCCGACATCACGCTTGAGTGCGACGCCTCCACGGCCCCAGCCAATGCTGGCACGCCCGGTTCGGTTACGGACAACTGCGACCCGGCCCCCGTCCTGAGTTCGACCGACACCGCTGTCCCCGGTAGCTGCCCCGCCGAACAAACCATTCTCCGCGTGTGGACCGCCACCGACGCTTGCGGCAACAGCGCCAGCGCCACGCAGGTGCTGACCATTGTCGACACCACCGCCCCAGCCGCCACCATTCCAGCAGATGCCACGGTCGAGTGCGATGCCGCGATCACGCCGGACGCGCTTGGTCAGCCGACCAACCTCACCGACAACTGCGATGCCGCCCCCACCTTTACTAGTGCCGACAACGCCACGCCCGGTGCCTGCCCGCAGGAACAAACCATCGACCGCGTTTGGACCATCATCGACGCCTGCGGCAACACGAGCGTCGCGACCCAGACGATCACGGTCGTCGACACGACCAACCCGACGTTCACGGTTCCGGCCGATACCACCATTGAATGCGGCACGCCTACGGTGCCCACGTTCACCGGCACCCCGACCCGCGCCGCCTTTAACGATAACTGCGATCCCGAGCCAAACATCACCCGCGCGGACACGGTCACTCCCGGCGCCTGCGCTGGCGCGTCCACCATCGTTCGGGCTTGGACCGTGACCGACGCCTGCGGCAACGCCACCACCTTGAACCAAACCATCAATGTGGTCGACACCACGCCGCCGACCTTCATTGTTCCGGGCGACGTCACCATCGAGTGCGACAGCCCCAGCGATCCGGCAAACACCGGTGATGTCACCGTCAAATCTGACAACTGCGACACCGATCCGGCCGTCAGCAGTGCCGACACCATGCTCCCAGGTGGTTGCGCCGACGCCACGCGGATCTTGCGCGCCTGGACCGTCACCGATGCCTGCGGCAACGTCGCCACCAGCACCCAAAACATCTTGGTGGTCGACACCACCCCGCCGACCTTTACCGTTCCGGCTGATATGACGCTCGAGTGCGACGCCTCCACTGGCCCGGCCAACGCGGGTTCGCCGACCCTCGTGATGGACAATTGCACCGCCGCCCCCGTCGTCACTTCGAACGACACCAGTGTTCCGGGTAACTGCCCGCAAGAGCAAACCATCCTCCGTGTTTGGACGGTGAGAGATGCCTGCTTCAACACCACCAGCGCCACGCAAACACTCACGATCGTCGACACCATACCGCCCAGCGCCGACTTCCCGGCGGACACCACAATCGAATGCGATGTCTCCACCGGTCCTGACAACACCGGCAGTCCGACCGCTGTCGCCGACAACTGCGACGCCGCGCCGACCGTCAGCAGTGTCGATGCCGCGACGCCGGGTGCCTGCCCGCAGGAAGAAACCATCAGCCGTGTTTGGACCATCACTGACGCCTGTGGCAACGCTATCAGCGCCACCCAGATCATCACGGTCGTCGACACCGCCGCCCCAAGCTTCACCCAGCCAGCCGATGTCACCATCGAGTGCGACGCACCCTCGGATCCGGCTAATACCGGCATGCCGCAAGGGATCGCTGACAACTGCGACCCCGCACCGATGGCCACGTCGGTGGACACGGTAACGCCCGGCTCCTGCCCGAACGAGTCCAGCATCCTACGCGCTTGGACCGTCACCGATGCCTGCGGCAACACCACCGTCCTCAACCAAACCATCACCATCGTCGACACGACCGCGCCTACCTTCACGGTCCCGGCCAATGTGACCATCGAATGCGACACCTCGACGGACCCGGTGAACACCGGCGATGTGACGGTCAAGGCTGATAACTGCGATGCCGACCCAGCGGTCACCAGTTCCGATGCCACCACACCCGGCGCCTGTGTTGGGCAAGCCACGATTCTGCGCACCTGGATCGTCACCGATGCCTGCGGCAACGCCACCTCCAGTACCCAAACCATCTCGGTGGTCGACACCACCCCGCCGGTAGTCACCTGCCCCACTTCCGGTTCGGTCGAAGGCAGTGCTGGCAACTGTGGCTGGCGCTTGCCCGCCTTGGCGGCCCCAGTGACCGATAATTGCAGCCCTGCCGACGCCGTCACCGTTACCCAAAGTCCGGCGGCTGGCACGGCCTTGTTCGGACCCGGTGTGACCCCGGTCACCATCACCGCCACCGACGCTTGCGGCAACGAGACCATCTGCACCGTCGAGATCACCATCCTCTGCCCGATCCTTGGACTCGCCAAGTCCGCGAGCAGCACCGTCAACAACGGCGATGGCAGCTACGATGTCACCTACTTGTTCACCATCGAGAACCTCGGCAATCTTGTCATGAACGACCTCGAACTATTCGATGACATCGTCGGTCAGTTTGCCGGCTTCGCGCCGACGGGCTTCACCGCCCTCGACGGCAGCCTCACTGCCAATCCCGCGTGGGACGGCAGCGCCGCCAGCAACATTCTCGAACCCGGTCAGAGCATCGCGATCGGCGCGACCGAAACCGTCTCCGCCATGTTTACTGTGACGCCGACCTCCAACAACGTTGACAATACCGCCACGGTCGGTGGCACCACGCCCGGTGGCCAGCAGGTCATCGATGCGTCCACCGACGGCATCGATCCCGATCCAGACGGTAGCGGCACGCCCGACGAAATGACGCCGACCCCGACCCCTTTCCCAGAAAATCCGCGCATCGGACTCGCCAAAGCCACGGAGGACGTCGTCAACAATGGTGACGGCACCTATCGCGTCACCTACCGCTTCACCGTCGGCAATTACGGCGACGTGCCGCTCCGCAACATCGAGATCACCGACGATATTCTCGGCCAGTTCGGCACCTATAGCCCGACCGGGTTCGCTACTCTCGACGGCACCCTCACCGCCAACCCGAACTGGAACGGTAGCGCCGCCAGCAACATTCTCGCCCCCGGGCAAGCCCTCGCCGTCGGCGCACGCGGTGACGTTCTCGCCTCGTTCACCATCACGCCTGGCAGCCAGGGCAGCCTCGACAATATTGCCAACGCCAGCGGCACCAGCCCGCAGGGAACCCCGGTCGGCGACCAGTCGACCGACGGCGTCGATCCCGATCCAGATGGCAACAACAACCCGGATGAGATGGTCCCAACACCGACGCCCTTCCCCGAGAATCCACGCATTGGCCTCGCCAAACAGACCGAGCGCGTTCAGAACAACGGCGACGGCAGCTTCACCGTTCGCTATCGCTTCACCGTCGGCAACTACGGCGACGTGGTGCTGCGTGACATCGAAATTTTCGACGACATCCTGACCCAGTTCGCCGGCATGGAACCGACCGGTTTCCGCACCTTCCCAGGCGGCCTCGCCGCCAATACGGCCTGGGACGGCAGCGCCACCAGCAACATTCTCGCCCCCGGACAAACCCTTGCGGTCGGTCAGCGTGGTGACGTCTTCGCCGAGTTTACGGTCCTTCCCAAGGGTACCGCGTCAGTCAACAACATCGCCACCGCCAGCGGCACCAGTCCGCAAGGCACGCCGGTCAACGACCAATCGACGGATGGCGTCGACCCTGATCCCAACGGCAACAATAACCCGGATGAAATGGTTCCGACCCCGACTCCGTTCAGCGAGAATCCGCGCATCGGCTTGGCCAAGTCGCTCACCACGCTCGAAAAACAGCCCGACGGACGCTACCTCATCGAGTTCCTGTTCACCGTCGGCAACTATGGCGACGTGTTCCTGCAACCGGTCGCCATTACCGACGACATCGTCACGCTCTACGCCGACTGGTCGCCGACTGATTTCGAAGCCTTTGCTGGCACGCTCCCTGCAAGCAACGCCTACGACGGCCAAGGCACCTCCAACATTCTCGCGCCGAACGTGCGCTTGATGGCGGGCGAGTCCGGCACCGTCGGGATCCGCTTCCTCGCCACCCCAGCGGTGAACTACAACGTGGAGAATACCGCTGTAGCCATCGGCACCTCGCCGCAAGGAACCACCGTTCGTGACACCTCCACGGACGGACTCAACCCCGACCCCGATGGCAACAATGTCCCGGATGAAGAGATACCCACGCCCACCCCCATCCCGGTCGCCGACCTCTCGCTCACCAAGAACGTCACCCCAGCGACACCCTTTGTCGGCGATACCGTCACCTACACCATCGTGGTCCGCAACGACGGTCCGGACGATGCCACCGGCGTCACGGTCGAGGAAGTTCTCCCCACCGGCCTGACCTACGTATCGGACTCCAGCAACGGCACCTATATCAACGGGATCTGGAACGTCGGCAGTGTGCCGGTCAACGCCGCCCTCCAGCTCGACATTCAAGCCGTGATCACCACGTCGGACCCCGTTCGCAACACCGCTCAAGTCGCCAGTTCGGACCAGCTCGATCCCGATTCGGTGCCAGGCAACGACAACCCCAACGAAGACGATCAAGCATCGATCACGATCACCGCGATTCCGATGACCACCATCCGCGGCATCATCTGGGAAGACTTGGACGGCGACGCGATGCCGGGTGAAGACCTAAGCATCTTCGGACTCTCGCAAGTGCGCGTGGACCTCCTGCGCGCAGAGCCGGACGGATCGGTCACCGAGTTCTCCTTCGCCGCGACCGTGGTTGACGGTCGTTATGAAATTGGCGGGGTGCCGCCCGGCGATTACGAAGTCGTGGTCCGCCGCGACGACGTGCCAGGCCCCATTCGCGAGCGCAACACCACGCCAGTGACCTATGAAATTTCGGTGGTCTCCGCTGAAGTCACCGATATCAACTTCGGCTTCCAGCCCGAACCGACCGCCATCGAACTCGAATGGATGCGCGCGTTTGTGGTGGAGGGCGGCGTTGAGGTTGTCTGGCAAACCGCTTGGGAAGATAACACCCTCGGATTCTTCGTCCACCGCGTCAGCGCCGACGGCCAGATCGAACGTGTTGGCGAAGTGTTAACCCTTGCCAGAGGCAACGGCGAATATCGCCTGCTCGACGCCGGCGCGGAAGGCGGCCGTTACGTGCTCGAAGAACTCACCAACGATCTCCAAAGCGATTTCCAAGACACCGTCGCGGTCGCCGAACTCGGCGCCCCGCCAGTCGAAGGCGAAACCATGATGATGCTCGCCGAAGATGGCGTGGCCGACTTTGTCGCCCCGCAGGATCCCGACAACCTGATGGTCATCGGCTTTGAGAGAAAAGCACGCGTGCTCGACGTTACCGATCCCGACGCGCCTCGCCAACTCATCGGCGAACACCTCGAGAAGACCGACGATGTTGGGGTGTTCTTCGAGAACCCCGCCGGCGCGGACGTGTTCATCCACGAGGAAATGCCCGTGCAAGAACCCAAATAATCTCATCCAAAAAAGGCAAACCGTGCGGACTGCTCCTCTGCACGTAAGCGCGCCCGGGTTTCCCGGGCGCGCTTTTTTTATGTCGAGTTCAGTGGAGGGGGAGCTTTGAGCACGATGCGCCGGGAGCAGAATCGTGGTCGTGATCGTGATCGTTTTCGTCATCGATCTCCTTTCGACGCCGTCGGCAAAGAGCTTCATTTCTAAGAGGGCCGTTGGTTCGCGCGGCAACCTTCCGCAAAGTCCGCCCAAAAAACGAACGGCCACCAAGCCCCTTCGAACAAAGGCTATCCCGAACCGCGTTCAGAAGGTGCCAAAGCGCAGCGCGCCGATGAAACCGCTTGTTGCTGGCAGCATCGCCGCGTATTCTCGAACGATGAAGAAGTCTATCCCGTCCGTCCTCGGCCTGCTCACTTTCATGGCGTTCGCCCCGCTCGCGTTCGCCCAGAACGCGGTCCCGCCAGCCGCCGTGACCACCTATCTCGAACGCGCGCCGGACAGCGATAAAGGCTTCGCCAGCGAACAAAATTTCGCCACCGCCCAAGCGGTCGCGACCGCCTTCGCCGAACTCGCCGCCGCCTCCGACACCAAACTCGCCGCCGGCTTCACGCTTGCCGACAAAGCGGAAAACGCGCTCTACGTGGTCGCCGAAGCCAGTGATATGACGCCCGGCGAACCGGTGGAATTTTTTATCACCACCACCAACTCCGGCTACAACTACGAGTCCATCGCCGTGGCCTACGCGCCGCCCAGCGCGATCCACAAAGGACTCGAGTTCCTCGGCGCAAAGCCAGGCTGGCCGGTGAACTACAACAAACTCCGCTTTTGGCCGCGCGGCGATCACATCGCCATCGACGTGCTCGTCGCCGGACACGCCCCGCGCCGGATCGAACAACTCGCGTCCGACGAGACCACCACCAACGCCATCGTCGCCACCGACTTCGTGTTCGTCGGTTCGGAACAAGTCGCCAAGCCCGGCGTCCCCGGGGAAACCGTTTACGCCGCCGATGCGATCAGCCCGCAGTCCATCGCGGCCAACTTCAACCTGCTCGAAACCGTACTAGACCTGCCCCAGCAACGCGCTAAGTCCGGCGTCTACGGCCAGCATTTCTATGGCAAAACCAATCCGCTCCGTCCGCGCCAACCGGTGGTGCTCCGCTTTCGCCGCCTGGCTCTGCAACCCGAACTCTATCTCACCATGGACGTGCAGGGTTCGACCATGCAGGACCTCGCGTTCACCCTGAAAGACGCCGCCGGCAAAAACCACATCGAAGGTGGCGACAAGTTTACCGATCTGGTCGCCAGTTTCGACACGCTCACCGCCAAGAATCTGCCGCACATCGACATCGCCTTTGGCCCAGACATCCAACTTGGCGCACTCCGTCAGATCGCCCAAATTTTTAAGCAGATCAATTCGCCCACCGGCATCCGCATCGGCCCACCGGTCGACGGCCAACTTTATTTTGAGACCTTCGCCCCGAACGAGGGCTTCCGCGATCGCATGGAGCGCCCCAGCCAGCCGTTCGAATTGCATCTCAAAAAAGACCGCGCCGAGCTCATCGACATCACCGAGAAATGGATCAAAGGAAAACTCGAACCCGAACTCGAACCCAAGACCATCGCCGTCGAATCCCCCGACCAACTCCCCGCCTTGATCAAGGCCTCCCCGAACGAGCGCGAAACCATTTTCATCTACGCCGAACCCACCATGTCGCACGCCGACATCATGGCTTATATCAAACCGGTGCAGGACATGTTCAAGGTGTTCTTCGTGTACACCGCCGAGGTTGAAAAATAGCCGCAGGACACACCGTTTGGCCGCGTTCGGTTATGGCAAGAACGTGCCATAGAGTGGCAGAACCTTGCCATATTGTGGCAGACTCTTGCCATACGATGGCGAGATCTTGCCATAAGACTTAGAACGATTCGTCGGCGAATTAGGCCGCAACGCTCGTTCATTGGTTCTTCGCCACCCGCTACTCGCGCGGAGTCCTCGGCTGCAATTTCTCGAACCACGGCGTATGCCCCAGCCCCCACGGAACTTGCGTGAGATCGTGTTCGGGAAGAATGAAATCTTGCCAAGCCCGCGCGTTCAGGGACGCGCGGATGTGCGCGTGTACGCTGGCATCCTGCCACCCTTTTTCCGCCTCAAACTCGGACGCGATCCGGCGGGCGAACTGGCGCAAAATATACGGCCGCGCACACATCTTGCCTACCTGCCGCTGGCTCAGCCAGTGTTTGATCTCGTTGATCGGAATCTCGCCGACCTTGTCGCGCTGCAAATAAATGCGTTCGCCGGTTTCGGGATTCTCAAGGTAAAAGCTGACCAGCTTGGTTTGTTTTTCGCGCAGCTTCATGTGCCAAGAATATCGGTGGCCCTCCTCAGTCCAGCTCGGGTCGCCAGGGTAGAGAAAATGCCGCAGAGGCAGCAACAGCTGCACCACGAGAAAGACCGCGAGCACTGCCAAGATCCAACGTGGCACGTTCTTGCCCGGTCCCCGTGCGCCCGGGAACGGCGGCGGTGGCTTGACCTTGCGCGGCCAGCCGTAGGAAAAGAAAATCGTGGTCGCGCCGATCATGAACCAGGGGAAAATGCCGATGTTGAATAGCACCGCGTTCATCAAGTGGAAGGACACGCACGCAAGGTAGGCGGGGATCCGCGTCGGCCGCCACATCATCAGCGGCACCACAAACAAATCGAGCAGCAGGCCGCCATAGGTAAACAGCATCACCATCCACTCCTGATCAAAGAAGCCGCCAATTAATGGTGTGTCCGTGCGCCGCCCGAGCCAGGTGCGCATCGGTTCGCCGAACAGCCAGTCGGCGTTCAGCTTGGCGATGCCGGCGTAGATGTAGACGATCGCCAGCAGCGCACGCAGGGCCCAAACGGTCCAAGCGGGTACGCGGAACTCCTTCCATTCCTTAAACATGGCGTCCATCGACCAAGCCGCGTTGGCTGGTAGCAGAATCAGCACCCCCAGCACCAAGGAAACCAGATAGAAGTGGTTGAGGTAGTTGGTCACCTCGAACAAGAACACGGCGGTAAACAGGAGGAAGGCGACCACTGCCGCTACTCGGTAAAACCAGCCCACGAATAGCATTAGCCCGGCCACGCCCAGCGCCACGAAGTGGACCCACATCAGCCAGGCCGGTCGCCAGGGTCGAACCCAGCCGAATCCCTCGTAGCCGAGGTTCATGGTGTAATCGACGAAATATGTGCCCACCCAACCATGCAAAATATAGCGCAACACCTCGACCATTAGCATCAAACCGACCCAAGCGCGGAAGAACGCCAGAGAGGCCCCGTCGACCTGGCTGCTGCCTGCCTGCTTCAGTTCGTTCAACCATGCCATGCCCCTGTTCCTAGCCGATCTAAGGCACTACATGCAATCCATCCGCCTCCGTTTCTTGCAAAAGTGCCCCAAGCACATAGGAATAAGGCTTGTCAGGCGCAAAAAAACGCGTGTAGGACCGCGTTCCGCGTCTTGTCGTGCACGAAGCACACCCCGGCGCACACCCCGGTCGAACCAGCGACAAAAGCGACGCGACGAAGCGAATTTTAAACGAGAAAAACCATGGGCAAAGCAGAACGTAAACTCCAACGCAACCGCGAATACCGGGCCCCCGAGGGCGAACTCGGCGACGACGACGAAGAAGAAGAAGAGGACGTCATGCAGCAGGTTAAAGACCTGATGCGTTTGGTCGGCCCGATGCTTGCAATCGGCTTGCTGGTAGTGCTCGGCGTATTTTTCATCAACAAACTCCGCGACTCCAAAGCGACCTCAGTCGAGCGCGTCTCCACCGAGATGCGCGGCGTGAGCGATCCTGCCGAGCTGGTCAAGTTGGTTGACGCCAACCCCGACACGCCGGAAGCGGCCAACCAACTCATGCGCAGCGCCAAGCTCGAGTACAGCGCCGGTAAGTTCGCCGAAGCGGCCGCCGCCTACGAACGCGTCGCCAAAGAATACCCCAACTACCCGATGGCCGCCGCCGCTTCGCTGAACATCGCGACCTGCTTGGAAAACCAAGGGTCGATTGACGAAGCCAAAGCCGCCTATGAAGCGTGGATCGACAAGAACGCCGATCATTTCCGCAAACCCATCGCCGAACTCGGCGTTGCCCGCTGCCTTCTGCAAACCTCGCCGCCACAGGCAACCGAGGCGAAAAAGCTGTTCGAAAAATTCCTCGCCGAAGACCCCGAAGGTCCGTTCGCCGCAAAGGTCAAAAGCTACATCCAAGATGCCGAACGCCTGATCCGCCAAGGATCCTGAGCGGCGTCGCCGGATCACCGCACGTCAGCGTGATAGGACGGGGTTTTCAGTGCTTAGCAT
>Ga0209186_1001161_pt1 | contig 19918 bp, 16 predicted proteins | sample SidtaG_FD_187426 | JGI IMG/M metagenome (GOLD analysis project Ga0209186, IMG submission 187426) | Marine algal microbial communities from Sidmouth, United Kingdom - Sidmouth_Male2 metaG (SPAdes) (version 2) | ecosystem: Host-associated > Algae > Red algae > Unclassified | place: Sidmouth...
CATTGTTTCATTAAAAAACAATAACTCAACAACTCAACAACTCAACAACTCAACAACTCAACAACTCAACAATTCAACAACTCAACAATTCATCTATGTCCTTATCAGATTGGATTAAAAATAAAATTGGAGGAGAGGACGAGCGTGATGCTCGTAAGAGCTTGACATCGGCACCTCGTTTTGAGGGAAAATGGGTCGTGGCGGGTGCTTCGGAGATTGGCAAATCGCACAAAAACGCCAATCCGCCATTGCCTTGCCAAGATAGCCACGCCATGAAATCGCTTGAAGGCGGTTGGGGAATTGCCATATTATGCGATGGTGCGGGGTCTGCGGCTTTGTCTGATGTTGGTTCGGAATTTACTGTGAATCAGGCAATTGGCGTTTTTGAAGGCATTATCCAAAAACATAATTGGATAAAAAAAGGCGAATTGCCACAAGCCGAAGCATGGCAAAAGCTCGCCCTCAATGCCTTTAGAACAATCCGAAAAAGGTTGGAACTTGTCGCCGAAGCCAAAGAAGTCAACTCGAAGGATTACGCCTGTACGATTATCGTGGTGATATACGCGCCTTTTGGAATTTTGACATCGCACATCGGCGACGGAAGGGCAGGATACAGAGATGGCGAAGGAAAGTGGCATCCGATAATGACACCGCACAATGGCGAAGAAGCCAACATTACGATTTTCCTGACTTCCGACTATTGGCTCAAAGGTGATTTTGAAATGTCGGGCGTCACTGTACCCGAATCGAGGGTGATTACAGCCGCGCCTACGGGCTTCACACTGATGTCGGACGGCTGCGAATCACACACGTTTGAAACAGGTTATTTTGATGAAGAAAATATGCGATTCATCCACAAAAATACACCTTCGCAAGCCTTCTTTGAAACTTTACGCAAACAACTCCTCAGCGTAAACGCAGAAGGCGCAACGGAGAAAGACATTCAGGAATTATGGTCGAAATTCGTGGATAGAGGCAATACGAAATTCGCTAATGAATTGGATGATAAAACCTTGATTCTCGGAATATTAGATGAGAGACGAGAGACAAGACAAGAGAATAGAGTTAGTTCACGTATTTTTAGCTAACCCGCAACCCGTAACTCGTAACCCGTAACTCGCAAACATGAAATTAAGAACATCTGACGGCATAACGATTACAATCGAACAGCAACCTTTTGCAAAAGGTGGTGAGGGTACGGTGCACAAAATTGTAGCTCCGGCGAGTCACCTTAATTTCTGTGCGAAACTGTATTTGCCGAAAGTCATTAACGCGGAAAAACAACAAAAAATTGAGTATATGGTCACCAATCCGCCGCCTGAAAAGGTGACGGAAAATCAGATTATTTGTTGGCCCCAAGCAGTATTATTTGGTGAAGAAAAATTCGTAGGATTCATTATGCCTTTGGCATTTGACGATTCGATTTTGCTGTACGAACTTTGCCGCCCGAAATTGAATAGAAAGCACAACCAGCGTTGGCATAAATTTAATAGAAATACCAAACAAGGCTTTGAAGCCCGACTAAAACTTTGCACCAATCTCGCGATTGCCATTCACCGCATACATTCGCTGCAAAATTATGTGTTGGTAGATTTTAAACCTCAAAATGCCCTAGTGACAAATGACGGAAAAATCTCCATGTTGGACTGTGATTCGGTACAAATCAGTAAAGAAAATAAAGTGATTTTCCCTGCGCTCGTCGCTACGCCTGAGTACGTACCGCCTGAAAGTGAGCGACTTAACCCTTCAAAAGATAAAATTCATCCTTCGTGGGATAGGTTTGCGATGGCAATTGTTTTTTACGAAATCATGTTTGGTTTGCATCCTTTCGCGGCTACGTTTGGGGGAGAATTTATCGACATCAACACGCTGCCCGGCAGGATACGTGTGGGCTTATTTGCTCATGGCAAACACAAAAAACACCTCATTTCGCTGCCACCTCCGCATACGACTTTTAATCATATACCGCATAATCTCAAAGCCTTATTTTGGGACGCATTTGATGATGATGATATACGACCTTCGGCAGAAAAATGGGGGCAGGGTATCTTCAAGGAATTGGCTGCGGGAATCAAACTCCCCTTACCCAAAGTCGTACCTACCAAAGCCCTTGTGAAATCGACCAAACCCGAAGTCAAATTGGTCAAAAAACAACCGACCGGCGTACAGCCTCAAAAAAGCCAAATAAACCTCAAAAAGAACCAACCAAGAGGCATACAACTTTTACAAACCCAAACAGGCTCTGCTTTCATGGCATCTGCTGCGTTTACATTCGTTGGAGCATTAGCTTTTGGCATGGAAGGTGCTATTGCCGGGCTTTTCGGAATGGTCTTGGTCGTGCTAACGAGTGGTCTGAAAAACCTTTGATTATCACCCCTTTAGAATGTTGTGTCCCATCTTGTCGCGCTTTGTTTTCAGATACGCTTCGTTATGCTTATTCGGCGCAACTTCGATGTGTACGTTATCCACGATTTCCAAACCGTAACCAATTAATCCGATACGTTTTTTCGGATTATTACTCATCAATTTTATCTTGGAAACACCCAAATCGCGTAAAATCTGTGCGCCTACGCCGTAGTCGCGTTGGTCGGGTTTGAAGCCGAGTTTTTCGTTGGCTTCTACGGTGTCGAAACCTTCCTCTTGCAGCTTATACGCCTTCAATTTATTCAACAAACCGATACCGCGCCCCTCTTGTCGCATGTATAAGACGACGCCTTTTCCTTCCTTTTCCACCAACTCCATCGCCTTCTGCAACTGGTCGCCACAATCACACCGCAAAGACCCCAAAATATCGCCCGTCTCGCACGATGAGTGTACGCGCACAAGGATAGGTTCGTCCTTTTCCCAACGCCCTTTTACCAATGCCAAATGTACTTCGCCCGTAGTCAATTGACGGTAAGTAATCAACTCAAAATCGCCATGCTTCGTAGGCATATTTACGGCGACATCGCGCTTGATAAGTGTCTCATTTTTAATGCGATACGCCACTAAATCTTTAATCGCGATAATTTTTAAATCAAATTTATCCGCTATCTTAAACAGGTCGGGCAGACGCGCCATCGTACCATCTTCATTCAAAATCTCCACCAAGACACCCGCCGGATAATAACCCGCCATTTTCGCCAAATCAATCGCTGCCTCCGTGTGTCCTGTGCGCCTGAGTACGCCCCCGCGTTTTGCCCGTAAAGGAAAAATATGACCCGGACGCGCAAAGTCTGAAGGTTTCGTTTCGGGGTCAATCATCGCTCGAATCCCCGTAGCGCGGTCATAAGCCGAGATGCCCGTCGTGCAGCCCTGCCCCAAGAGGTCGATCGACACCGTAAACGCCGTTTCGTGCAGTGCCGTATTGTCGCTCACCATCGGATAGAGTTGCAACTCATCACAACGGTCTTCGATAATCGGCGTGCAAATCAAACCGCGCCCTTGCGTAGCCATAAAATTGATGATTTCAGGCGTCACGCACTCCGCCGCGCAGATAAAATCACCTTCATTTTCGCGGTCTTCGTCGTCCACTACGATGATGACTTTTCCGGCTTTGATGTCCGCTATGGCTTCTTCTATTGTATTTAATTTATTTTGCATGTGTTTGTGTGAAATGTTTTTTAATTGAAAAAGGGATGATTAGAGCGATTATCAACGAAAGTAATGAGTTCTACCGTTTTGGTTTTGGGTATAATTCGATAAATGAGAGAAGTTTGTTTGGAAATAACACATTTACGAAGGTGCTTGTTTCCATGAATCGGTGAACCGATAAAAAACTGCCGTTCTAATTGATTTAAAATAGCTTTCATATCATCATCTAACCTAATAATTATTTCAATCGACCATTGTTCAAGTACGAAATCAAGAATTGCTTGGTAAGAAGATTCAGCAAGTGGTGTCCATTCAATTTGATACATTTATGCTTGTTTTTCGGTTATCCATTTATCAATTTTGGCTCTGACCTCTTTATTTGGTGTAAGTAAGCCCTTATCCGCTTGTTCTAAACCAATATTCATCATTTTCTCTTCTAAATCAGTGAGTTCTGAATTTTCAGAGGTCAATTCCCGAAACATATCTTTAATTTGCTGAAGAACAGTCAAGTCATCTGTTTCGACTACATATTTGTGAATATCATTTTTTAATTCTAATGCCGTCATAATTTTGAATTTAATTGAAAAAGGGGTGATTCATTCGGTTGTTGATAAATGCCATAATACGAATGGCTTGTTCGGCATCATCTATCCTATAAATTAGTGAATTATGCTTGTTAATGACACATTTACGCAAGCCGGGATATTCATTTAAAGGTGAACACATACGGTGGTTTAGACTTAGATTTGTCAGTAAATCTTGCACTTGTTGTTCTAATTTGAATACAGTATCCATCGACCAATTTTGCAAGATATAATTCCACGTTTGCTCATATGCTTCTTCAGCTACATCACTCCAAATAACTTGATACATTTAGCTATGTTTTTTGACCCATTCATTAAATTTGGTTTTGACTTCCTCATTCGTGTGTACCCTCCCTTCTTCATGGTCTTTTATTCCTCGTTCAATCATATTTCTCTCATAGTCAGTGAGTTCAGAACTACCGTTTGTTGATACAGTTAACACATCCTGCGCTTTCATCAGAACATCTGCGTCGTCTGTTTCTACTACCAACCGATGAATATTATTTTTTAATTCTGCTATATTCATAATTTTAATTTTTGATAAAGTTAACCAATTAGCATGACAAAGGCAAACAGGCATCAGTGTATATTTTGACTGCTTAAATCAATGTATTATTTGAGTTAATTCATGCGGATTCATATGTTCAATTCTATTTGGAAACTTCTTGCTCGGCAGCCACACTCTCTCTTCTATTGATAAGGTGGACGCTGGAATTTGACGCTGTATTTCACTGATATTGGACTCAATCATTTGACGGTTTTTCTTTGCTATTTTTTTGGGTATCGCAATCAAAATACCCTCTTTTATTTCATCTATTTGTTCATGATGATAAAGTTTGATATAAATATCAGGATAGACAGCTCTATCAATACATTGATTCCAGTCAGGTGCCCAAACTTCCGTATCAAAAAACTGCAAGCCCTTTTGTTCAGTTTCATTATTTCGATACTTGGAAGTCCATTTTATATTGTTTTTTCTACTCCATTGCATTCGACCAAATCCAAGCCATCCATCTTTATGTTCATAAGCTTGATGGCTTCTGATATAAGGCTTATTTTCTGATAATCCAATTAATGAATTTAGGTTGGGGAATAATAATTTCCAATTATCCCAAAGGTAAAGTTTGGGATTTTCGCTGGTATTAATCACCCAAAGTTTATATTTTTTCGCTAAAATCCAGTCCAATATATATTGTTTTTATTTAAAATAAATTACTTGCGTAGTCGGTAGTTTATCCGTTTGCCCAAAGCGAAATCTCGTCAGACGAATCCCTTTGTTCGGAGCGAATATTTTATGCGACAAATCACTGCATTTTACAACAAACTTCGTCTGCCGAGTAAACCTCACAGGCAAATTTAGACGGATAGCCATCATTAATCATTATCCATTAATCGTTGACAAAATAATACCTTCTAACTCCCTAACAAACGTTCCCCAATCATAGTTCTCTTGAATATAAACTAATCCTTCATAACTCAATTTTTTCCTCAAAGTTTCGTCTTTGATGAGTTGTATAATTTTTTCGGCAAATTCATCCGCATTATCTGCCAACATTATCGCCGTATCAGCTTCCGCACCAATCGCATTATTGACCATCGAAGTCGTGACGCAAGGAACACCCATTGCCATTGCTTCCAAGATTTTATTTTGCAAACCCGCACCCATAAAAAGCGGCGCGACAAAAATTTCGCCATTATTATACGCATCCCGAATATCATCCACCCAGCCCGTCACCGTCACCTGTTCGCTTTGCAGACGGAGAACTTCGGGCGCAGGTCGCGCACCTGCAATGAGCAAGCGCAAAGCAGGCATTTCAGATTTCAATTTAGGTAAGATTTCCTGCACCAAAAAACGTGCGGCTTCTACATTTGGTGCGTAGCCCATATTCCCCACAAATACCAAATCATAACGCGGTTTTTTTTCTTTTTTTCGTGTAAAAAAATCAAAATCAACACCGTTCGGAACGATATTAATTCGATTTTTATGCTTGATATTCAAATGATTACGGTCTTGTGTAGAGATAATCGTATGTGCATCAAAATCCGCGAATATATCCGCCTCATACTGCATCATTTTCCGTGCTTCTCTCGCTAAAAAAGGACGCAAATAAATCGGTGCATTCTCTGACCAACGCTTGGCATTCACCGAAAAAGCATCCATATAATCAATCACATTTGGCAAGGGCAAGTCGCGGGCATATTCCGCCATTCGCGCGAGTTGACAATACACCGCATCCGGTTTTTCTTTTTGAATAATACCATAAATACTACGGTGAAAATTGCGTTTGTAAAAGTACCCGACTTGCATGGGCAAGCCATTCAAAAAACCTTTGGTGAGATTGAGTGCGATATGATTTTTTCGTAATCTAAAGGTATAAATTTCGCTACAATACTGCTTCAATTCCGCATAATCTTCTTCCGAAATACGCTGTTCAGTCAGTGAACACAGCACCACATCATGACGCGCCGATAAGCCCCGGATTTGTCGATAAATCCGCAATTTATCCCCCTTTTCGATGGGATATGGAAATCGTGATGTCAGTACAAGTATTTTCATATAGTAACACAGGCTTCCAGCCTGCACGTTTGTAGTGCGTCACATTCAGCTTTTTCAAAACTAACACAATACAGGCTGGAAGCCTGTGTTACGAAACTAACGCGAGGACAGGCTGGAAGCCTGTGTTACGAAACTAACGCGAGGACAGGCTGGAAGCCTGTGTTACGAAACTAACGCGAGGACAGGCTGGAAGCCTGTGTTACGAAACTAACGCGAGGACAGGCTGGAAGCCTGTGTTACGAAACTAACGCGAGGACAGGCTGGAAGCCTGTGTTACGTAAAACTCCAACAGTCGCGCTGCGATTTTTTTATTATCAAAATGCTCTTCAATAAAGGCTCGCGCCTGTGTACCTATCTGCGGTAGCGCGTCCGCATTATCCATACAAAAGCTGATTTGCCGTACAAAATCATTGGCAGTATCTGCTATCAAAACTTCTGTATCCGCCTCTGCATCAATACCTTCCAAGCCCAATGCCGTCGTAACCGTCACTCGCGAAAGTGCCATGCTCTCCAAGATTTTGACACGCATGCCGCTACCCGAAAGCAAAGGTACAATCATTATCGGGTGTGCCGTAATAAATTTGCGGGCATCTTCTACTTCGCCGTGAATAATGACGTTGGGAATAGTCTTTTTTTGCCACTCATCAGGTGTATTTCTTCCGGCAATGTGTAGGGTGATATTCGGATATCTTTCGATGACTTTTTCCCATACATTCTCCAAAAACCAGGTCAAACCTTCGAGATTGGGCATCCAGTCGAGTGAGCCGATGAAACTGATGGATTTTTGATTTTCGATTTTTGATTTTTGATTGGTGGTTTGCGCTGTCCACCCCGCAGCCCCCTCCGAAGGGGGAGATTTTTCGCTTCGCGAAAAACTATCCACGTCTGCATCTCCCCCTTCGGAGGGGGCTAGGGGGTGGACAGCGTTAGACTCGCTACTCGCCACTCGCCACTCGCTACTATTGTACTCCCCCATATCCAGCCCAATCGGCGTCACATGCCCTGCGATAGTACAGCCCATTTTTCGGAATTGCTGCAAGTCGCGATTGGTGATAGCGACCATCATGTCGTAGCTATTGAGGTGGTCGAGTTCAAATTTTTGGAGGCGATTGGCGAGGAGGTTGACGTACCATTTTTTGAGTCCGCGCGGCGTATTTTGTGCGATGCGTTGCCAGATTTCGGATTCTACATTATGCGAGCGCATGGCGATACGCGCATCCGAATGGGCGCGTATCACAGGCACGTAAGGCGCGAGATAGAGGGTTTCGAGTTGTATGATGTCGTATTTCTTTTTGTTTAATAATTTTATTAATTTTTGGGTGTAATCATTTGAAATATAACGAACTACGTGGTAAGAGTCTTTTGTGAATAGATTGAACAGCGCGTCTTTCGCTTTGATTCTATTGTCCAAATCGCTCAATACTATTTCGTCATAATGGTTGTAATCGGCAGGAATGTCGTTGGGATTAATGTAGTGTTTGCTGGTATTCATCGCCAACAAATCCAATTCGCAACCCAATTCATGCAATGCTTTGCTGAGATAGGTGACGGCAACGGATTCACCGTCTTTTAGCGGGTAGGGAAATTTTTTACACAGTTGCAGAATCTTCATCGTAAACGTAACTCGGACATTCTTGTCCGATGTGAGACAGGGCGGACAGGAATGTCCATGTTACGTGCAAAATTAGTGTTTTTTTCGGGGAAAATTGCAGATAGAAGGTATTTTCAAAATGCCTCCTATCTTTCGTTGTAAAGCCCTATGTTTTTATGTAATTTCGCATGAAATTCTGTCGAATTTTTTCACAACAAAAAACAAACACATGAAAATTTCAAACGTATTAAACTATGTATTTATCATTGGATTGGTAATTTTAATTTTGAATGACCATTTACTGAAAGAGGTATTTGGGAATTGGTGGACAGGTAAATTATCAGATTTCGCAGGTGTGCTGATTCTGCCGATGTTTATACAATATTTATTTCCAATAAAAACAAAAAACGCTGCTATCATTACGGTATTATTTTTTGTTTTTTGGAAATCTCCCTATTCGCAATTTATTATTGACGGTTTTAATTCGATAGGATTATTTAGCATAAATAGAGCCGTAGATTACACGGATTTCCTGGCTTTTGCGATATTGCCTTTGTCTGTTTTTGTACTGAATAATACGGATAAATTTAAGGTAGATTTCAGTAATAACCTAAGCCAAAAACTCGCCACATACGCAGTGGTGTTTGTAGCGATGATAGCATTTACAGCTACTTCGATGGATGATGACAGTTTTGTTGATTATACGCCGACGTATTCGCTTTGGAGTTGTTGTAACCAAGACCCTATTGATACAGAAGTAGGGGCGGGTAGAGTGTATATACCGACAGTATTTACGCCAAATTTCAATGGAGCTAATGATTTTTTCCAAATATCTACGGATTCTAATATTGAAAAAATTGATACATTTTTGGTGATTGATTGGTTTTTTAGCGGAGATACGGTATTCAATAAAGTTGATATTACAGAAATTATACCTACGAATGGATTTAATGGAGTCGTGGCAGATACGATAGCTTCGACGCGATATTATTACGAAATCGTGGTGACTTCGACGGATGATGTGCAAGAAAAATTTGTGGGGCATGTGTGCTGCATCCCTTGTACTTCGCCGATAAATGTAATACCCATACAAATGCCGGATAGCTTGGGTAATTGTGCGTTTCCAATGCAATTTGACGTGAATACAGGCTATGACCCAAGTATTGACCCGGAAGAAGATATAGATTGTTTTCAGTAATTGAGGAAATTTCAAATAACAATACAATGCGTTTTTACAAAAAGTTTATTGGAATTTGGTACTTGGAATTTGGAATTTTTAACGAGTTATGTACAAAAATAAAAAAGTAGTCGTTGTGCTTCCGGCGTATAATGCCGGACTGACGTTGGAGCAAACTTATCGCGAAATTCCGATGGATTTGGTGGATGAGGTCATCTTGTGCGACGATGCAAGTAAGGATAATACAGTAGAGGTCGGACGCGCTTTGGGTATTCGGCATATTATCAAACATGAACAGAATAAAGGCTATGGCGGTAATCAGAAGTCGCTGTATAACAAGGCTTTAGCTATTGGTGGCGATATTGTGATTATGCTGCATCCTGATTATCAATATACGCCAAAATTGATTCCGGCGATGGTCAATATCATTGGAGATGAACTGTATCCGGTGGTCTTGGGGTCGCGTATCTTGGGGAAAGGGGCTTTGAAAGGAGGGATGCCTATTTATAAGTATATAGCTAACCGCTTTTTGACATTTACACAAAATTTGTTGATTAATTATAAGTTGTCAGAATACCACACGGGCTATCGGGCATTTAGTGGAGAGGTGCTGAGGACGATTAATTTTAATGCGAATAACGACGATTTTGTTTTTGATAATGAAATGCTGTCGCAAATCATTTATGCGGGATTCGATATTGCAGAGGTGACTTGCCCAACGAAGTATTTTGAGGAAGCCTCGTCGATTAATTTCAAGCGAAGTGCAAAGTACGGAATGGGGGTGCTTCGGGTATCAATGGGGCATTTTTTTCAGCGAATGGGAATGGCAAAAATGAAAATGTATGAGCGACAAACGATAGACGGTGGACGGTGGACGGGAGACAGTGTTTGATTTTGATTTTTTATAAGAAAAAACAAAATCAAACACACAATCTCCCAAAAATCAGTCGTCATTCCGCACTACGTGTGAAACCCCTTGTCCGCAAGAGCGTAATTTTAGACTGGAGCTACTGCCCAATATAGTGCCAAGCCGCCACAGATTCCGCATCGGGGTGCGGAATGACGATTTGTTTTTTAAATTGGAATTTGGGATTTGTTTTTTGGGATTTATTTTTGTTATCTAATGAGCGTGAACTGCCCACGATAGGGCAAAACTTCCCCACCAATAAATTCAACGTCAACGAAATATACATACACACCTGCCGGACTATCATTATCTCTATATTTTCCATCCCAACCATCTTCGAGATTATTGAGTGTAGCATTGGTGTTATTATAAACCAATTCTCCCCAAGGGTCAAATATCCTTATATAGGCAGATACTGCGCCTGAATTGCCATGTATCATAAAGACATCATTTGCTCCATCGCTATTCGGTGTGAAGGCGGTGGGGATGAAGACCCGTTGTGTTTTACGGACGTTTACGCGGATGTCGTCGGTGGCAGTACAGCCGTTGGCATCAGTGATTAAGAGCGTGTAATCAGTATCGTAAAGCGGGGTGGCGATAGGAGTGGGGCAGTCCGTACAACTAAGCGTACTATCAGGCGAAAAAGTCGTCCATTGATACTCAAAAGTACTGAATTGATTGATGGTAGGAACAAGTGTGACAGAGTCGCCATAAGCCAATTCGATATCTTCGCCCAAATCGACGGTGAGTTCGGGCAATTGATTGATACTAAAGGCTTGGGTCGTGGTACATCCTTCGCTGTCTTGGATGTAAAATTCATAGTCACCCGCTTCGAGGCGGATGAACGTAGGTGTACCCACATAATTTTCACCATCCATTGAATAGGTATATGTCCCATCACCATTTCCACCGGAAATATCACTGATGGTTAATGTACCAATATCTTCCCCAAAGCAGCTAACATCTTCTGTTTCAAAAGAATATGAAATGGGTGTAGGCTCATTCAGTGTCAAGCTATCTATACGAATACATCCATTGGCATCGGTGACGATAACATAATTTGTACCTGCAATGAGGGCATTTGCAGTGCTTGTTGTTTCGCCGCTGCTCCATGCGTAGGTGTATGTAGGTGTACCGCCATTGACTTGGAGTTGTGCAGTACCATTGGTATAGCCGCCGCAGGTGGGGTCATCGGCTTGGAAATTCAGAATGAGCGATGAAAGTGGTTGTTCCAATTCGATTTCATAGGTAGCCACACAATCCGAAGAGCTTGTTACGCTAACGGTATAATCACCCGAAGAAAGCCCTGTTACGGTATTTTCAGTCTGTCCGCTTGACCATTCGTAGGTAAAATTACTCACTCCACCATCAGGAATGACCCATGCAATACCATCATTTCCTCCAAAACAAGACACAGGATTACTACCTGTGGTAGCCGTAATCGTTAGCGGTTCTTCTATAAAAAACGAATCTACAACGCTACAATTTTCAGCATCCATTACCGTGAGTGCATGACCGCCGGCGGATAATTGGGTAGCGATTTCTGTGCTTTCTCCCGAATCCCATAAATAGGTATAAATTCCTGTTCCTCCGGTAACAATTGCACTTGCTTCACCATCACTTGCCCCAAAGCAACTCACTGAATCCAAGACCGTTACACTGGCATCAAGGTCGGTGTCGTTGATAAGTGTAATACTTGCCGTACCTTGACAACCTTCTGAATCCGTGATACTTACGGTGTATTCGCCGATACCCAAGCCAGAAATGAACTCGGCACTACTGCCTGTATTCCAGAGGAAATCATAAGGTGGCTGACCACCGCCGGTAACAGAGATAGCTGCCGTACCATTATCCATACCACAATCGACCATAGTGCCTGTGATATTGGATTCAATAGAAACGGAAACAGAAACCGTAGTAGAATCAACTGCGGTACAACCATTCCCATCAGTCACCGTCACGATGTATGTACCTGTGCCCAAATCTTCAAGTTTGTCGGAGGTATCGCCTGTGTTCCATTCAAAATTATATGGGATAATACCACCGCTAATCAAAGTACTTACCTCTCCATCACCGGAGGTGAGGCAGGTGGAAGCGTTGCTCAATACATCTATTTCCAAACCATTCGGACAAGGCACTGTGCAGGTGACTTCTGCCTCCCAACCTGTGGCTGCTTCTCCAAATGAATTGGACTCAAAAGCGACAGTAAGGCAGTTGCTTGGATTGGTAGAAGTGACGGTGCCGGGAGAAGCTCCACCCGTATAAAAGTCAGATGCGCCACTAGTGCCGTCATTATCGTATATGGTCAGTATATCGCCATCGAGGGCGAGTTGAAATTCGGTAAATTGGATGGTCACCGGACCGGCACCGCCGCATATGACGACGGAGTAATTTTCACTATTGGTATACGCTCCGTCCGGTCCGCCTGTATCATAAAACATTTCTCCACAAGTCGGCACTTCGATTACGGGAGTTACCTGTGTATCGCCATCCAAAATGGCACAGCCGCCTAGTGTATTGACGCCGGAAAGGGTGATTTCGGCATTATCGGGAAAGCCATCCACGGTGATGGTTGTCCAGAAACAGGTATTCTGTCCGGCTTCGACGAAGTAACCCGCACCTATATAGTCATAGGTCACCAAGCCGCCGTTGAATGAGCCGGTTGCGGTGTTTCCGTTGAGTATATTTTCGATAGTCGTTGGAGAAAAACCAACAATATTGACATCTGATACACCTACGGAAAAGCCATTTTCAGACCCGGCATCGCCGATACAATTCTGAATATCAATAGTGTATAAACCGTCACCTGCGTATTGGATGTTGCCTGCCGTTTGGGTGGGTGTAGTGTCACATGCGCATACATTTTGCGGTAGCGACAAACATAAAATAATCGTGAAAAACAATACAGCACAAAAGGGTGTGTTGATTGGTAAATTCTGCATTATAACATTTGTGAGTTGCGAGTTACGAGTTACAAGTTACGAGTTATTAACCCGCAAACCCGTAACTCGTAACCCGAATCATTTTACATTTCAAAAAATACAATTTATTGGATAGCTATCTCTTCAAAAATTTCTTGACCGATTGTTGTTCGCCGTCATTGATAACGACAAAATAGATAGCTGTTTCCAAATTTGATACATCTATTAGTGTTTGATTGGAGCCAATATCAGGGGTGATTCGTTGTTCTTTTAAAATACGACCCATTACATCTATAAGTTGCAATTGAATGGTTTCTTTATTGTCAGGGACTTCAAATGAGACGTAAATATTTTCATGGGCAGGATTTGGGAAAATGTCATTTAGTTCAAATTTAGACGGACAATTCTCTGAGTTGGATGCACAATCACCCGGTTCAGTGACAGATACGGGGTCTAAAATGATAGTTCCCTCTGCTGTGCAGCCATTGGCGTCTTCCACTGTAACGGCATAAGTACCGGGTTCGAGTACATCGGTATTGTAAGTGACATCGCCTGTATTCCAAATGAATGTATATGGCAGACTTCCTCCTGAAACTATGGTACATACCTCTCCGTCTCGCAAATTATCCACTACATCTACCGTCAATCCACTCGGACAAGGCATTTGGCAAATGACTTCTGCTGCCCAACCCGGGGCTTCTACACCAAAGGAATTAGATTCAAAAACTACCGTCAGGCAGTTGCTTGGATTGGTGGATGTTACAGTGCCGGGAGTGTTTACACCTACGTAAAAATTATTCGGTCCGGTTATGGTGTCATTATCGTATATCGTCATGATGTCACCATCCAATGCCAGCGCAAATTCTATAAAATTAAGCGTGACCGGACCGGCACCTCCGCAAATAACGACAGCATAATTTTGGCCATTGGGATATGCACCATCTGAACCACCCGTGTCATAGAAAATATCGCCGCAAGCAGGCGTCTCAATGACAGGTGTTGTCTGCGTATCTCCTAATAATATGGCACATCCGCCCGGCGAGTTGACTCCCGTAAATGTGACGATAGACTGTTCGGGATAGTCATCAACTGTGACCACAGAAGAAAAACAAGAATTTTGTCCGGCTTCGACAAAATATCCTGCACCTGTGTAATCATAATGAATGACGCCACCTGAAAGTGTACCGAATGCCATTTTGCCATTGAGTTCATTTTGTATGGTATCAGGAGAAAAATCAACGATACCAACGCCGGATACATCAATGGTAAATCCGTCTTCCGAACCTGCATCGCCTATGCAGTTTTGGATGTCAATGGTATAAAAGCCTTTGCTTGTATATTGTATGTTTTGGGCTACTTCGGTTGGGGTCGTGTCACATGCGAAGGTAGCTGGCAAAAATAAGAGTATGCCCATCGCAGTGGATAGAAAAAATCTGGTGTTAATCATAGTGAATTTGTTTTTGTATTATTAATATGATTTTTTAGTATTGAATTCCCATTTTCTTGAGGGCATCTGCAAGCGGTCCGAGTCCTACTTCGGCTCTTCTTACGTCCACATTAGCCTCATCTTGAATGGGATATACATCGTTGATGCCTTTTTTTTCATTGAAGGCAATTTGTGTTCCGTATAATTGTTTTTTGCCTTGGTGCATCAGCACTTTATCGTGGATGTATGCTACTTCTGCGGGGGCGGCTTCGCCGGTTTTAGCAGCGTTTAATAGCACATCTAAATGCGCTTCAAGGCGTTCTCCGGGCGCGTTTTTCATGATGGTCAGGGCTTGTTCGCAAGCAGTTTTGCCGTATTCTTTGCTGCTTATCCAGCCTGCACTACCCATCAATTCCTCCAATTTTGCCATGTGTACGACGTGCATCTTTTGTTGCTGCTCGTCCAACTCAAAAAGGGCTTGTTCGTCGCCGAACTGGTCAGATGCCTCGTCGATTTTAGCTTGTAATGCTTGTTCTTTTTGGCGCATGTCCAGCAGGGCTTGGGTAACGGGGTTGTCTGATGTCTCTCTTATACGGTCATTTCCGTTGGTGGTTGTCGGTTTGTTGGTATTTGTGGTAGTAAAGCTGTCGCAAGCGAAAAATGAAAGCGTCAATGCGAATATAAATATCAAATTTTTCATTATGTTGATGTTTAATTTACTGCAAAGTTACAACTTTCATGCGTGGAATCATACCACTATGTAAAGTCACGGGTTTTGGGGTTTTACCCGTATTGGTTTTGGTAATTTCAATTTTCCGGATAAATCAAATAAATGGCGGTGTTCGAGTAAAATAGGGAATAGTCGCAAGGCGAATGTTTTTATGAAAAATGAATGTTTTAATACTCAAATATCCACGTTGAACAAAGGAATTCGCCTTGCGACTTGCGTATTGCTCACCCTATTTTTGTCGAACACCTCCAAATAAATAATTGAAGCTGATATTTTTTTACGAAAAAAAATCTGTAAATATTTTTATATTGTAGAAAAACGTCTATATTTACATTGAATTAATAAAACGCTAATTGATAATCCGTTCTAATCCGTTCTAATCCGTTCTAATCCGTTCTAATCCGTTCTAATCCGTTCTAATCCGTTCTATCTCGGTTAGGATAAAAGACGGCTACGGACAACGGGAAAGGAACTACTACTACAAGCCAACAACATTTCGATACCACAATACTAAAGGTATGACACACGATACGTCATACTAATAGGATTTGTATATTTATTTTTTAACGCATCAACCATACTATTTTATGGCAATAGACTCGTATGCCTGTGCGCGACTTCACACATACGCATACACAAGAAATACTCACAAAAAACACCGTGCCTTCTCTGGCAGGAGAAGAACACGGCGGAATAAAGCCACGCAGTTCGGCTTAGTGAACTGCAATCACCTTATAATTCATGTTAAGATTAACAAAAACTATGACAAAGTTAATACCTTTAATCATTATCCCCATCCGACACAGCAACTTTATTTTAATTTGTTGTTTATTGATGCTTTCCACAGCACTTTCCGCACAAACCATCGTCAACCGTGAATGGGTACAAAGCACCGGAACACCTGACGAAACTATTGACTGGCAAGCCTCCGTATTGGATGCTAATGACAATATACTCACCACAAGTAATACCGTCACCACCGGGCAGGCTGCCAATATTTACACCTATAAAATTGATAAAGATGGTAACAAGCTTTGGGAACGGGAATACAACCACAGTACCAGCGACAAAGATTACGGCGCAGCAATCACTACCGATGCAGCGGGTAATGTCTATGTAGCAGGTGCGGTGACGGCTGCCAATGGCTTCTTTGATTACATGGTCTTGAAATACGCTGCCAACGGTACGCTCCTCTGGACGGCTACGCATAATGGCGCATCCAACGGACACGATGTACCCGTAGCGGTTGGAGTGGATGGGTCGGGCAATGTATATGTCAGCGGTGGCAGCGAAAACGGTACGGCACTTGTCGATTATTGTACTATCAAATACAACAGCAATGGCAACCAACAGTGGATTAGCCATTACGATTATAACAACCTTTACGACGCACCCGTAGCTTTGCAGATAGATATGTCGGGCGATATCGTAGTGACCGGAGCGAGTGCCGATAATACCCTCAATTGGGAATCAGCTACCGTAAAATATGACGCTGCCACAGGTACACAAACCAATGCTGTCCGTGTAACACAAACCTCCGGCATACACGAACCTACTGATTTTGATATTGACCTATACGGTAATTTTTATATCGTTGGGAATACCATTACAGGCGGTACAGACCATGACATTCGCACCATCAAACTCTCGCCCGAACTCAATATCGAATGGGTCGAGGACTACGACGGGGCAGGCTTTGAAGACGGCGCAACGACCATTGATGTAGATGTGTATGGTAATGTATTTGTAGGAGGATATACCTACGATGCCAATGGTGCAGAGCATGCCTTGATTATTGAATATGATGAATTTGGTATGCAAGTCTCTACACAAACAGATAATAACGCACAAAGCCGCACTACTATCAAAGATATTCGTGCTACTGACGATGGTGTACTCGTAACAGGAGGCGCAGAGAAAGACGGTACTACTGAGATGTTTGTACGACAATATGATAGTTCCGGTAATCTGGTATGGCAAGACACCCGCAGCGAAGGTACAATAAGTCTCGGAAATAATATTTTGGTCAACAATGTATTAAGCGGAAGTAATAACGTCTTGATTACGGGTGTCTCCACGCTTGATGATGGCACAACACTTACTACGACCAACTATAATACCTTTACCCGACCTACTGATGTGGTTACGGATACTGATGGGAATCCTTTGTATATGGATAGGATGGTGATTGTTAGGTTTCATAAAGATGTAGTAAGAACAGAAATTGTGGATAACCCCGATATCATACATGGACGTGCCACCAATTTTCTTACTGTTGCAGCTATTAATGAATTGAATACCTACCTGAGTTTTGATATGAATCAGGCGCATTTGATTAAGGTTTTCAAACAACTCAAATCAACGCATACCACCTCTATCAGCCGACTTGGAGAACCAATTCCAATACCTGATTTTTGGACGACATTTATTGTAGTGCCACCTGAACCTGCTGCGCCGCCCCTTCAGGAAAGTATGCCTTCCGGCTCTTTGATGCAAGTTGCCAGAGATATGGAAAGAGCGACAAACTCGGTGCGGTATGCTCATATGAATCGTTTAGCTAAGGCACAATCTAATACATGCGGTGTAGGAAATGAAGTACCTGACGATACAGAGTATTCAAACCAGCACTCGCTTTATTCTACAAGTTATCCTAACGGTCATGTAAATGCACAAGATGCTTGGGGAATTGAAACAGGAGAACCATTCATAAGAGTTGGGGTATTAGATGAAGCTGTTTACTGGGGACATGAAGATTTGAAAGATTCTGGTGATAATTCTGTATTGGCGGCAGCATGGGACTTTGAGGCAAATGAAGACCTAATAGTCAATAATCCTACTATTGATGATTATGACTGGGCATCTGAAGGCGCACATGGCACTGCTATTGCAGGTATCATCGGAGCAGCTAGGGATAATGCGAAAGGTATAGCAGGTATTGCGGGAGGCTGTGATACTGAAAGTGGAGTATCTTTATATAGCCTTCGTATTGCGGCTAGCGAAGACTGGTTTGATATTGACAATGATGGTTTTTATCCTTTAGATTACATAGCAGAAGCTATTATAATGGGAAGTATGGATGAATCTTCTATCCCTAATGCCTACGCACTTCATGTGATGAACATGGCTTATCAAATCAACGAACGTTTCGATAATCCTGTTGATGGTTTCCCGGGTTCATATAGTGATGAGAGTATTCAAGCGTTATCGGATGCGATACACTTTGCCAATAGAAATCAAGTTGTTTTCGTTGCATCAGCGGGTAATGACGTGGACTTTTATTTTCCATATAATCGTGAATATCCGTCAGATTATAATAATAATTGGATAGTGTGTGTAGGAGGAACTAATCAAAATGGAGATTGGTTAGGTAATCTTAGAGAGACTAACTTCATGGATATGGCAGCTCCCGCACAAACAAACAGAATAAGAACAATCTGGCATAGTAACCAATATTCACAATTTGGTTTTACTTCGGGTGCAACTCCCCATGTATCGGGAGCAGCAGCTTTATTACTAAGTTATGTGAATGTCGAAGGATCTGACTATAATAACCTATCTCCCGAAGACGTTGAATACGTACTAAGAGCTACAGCAGACGCAGGAGGTGTAGCAGTTCCTAATACAAAAATAGGTTATGGATTACTGCAAATTCACGATGCTCTTGAGTACATTGAGCAACCCATGAAAGACATAATGCACTTCGGTACAATGTCTGATTTATCGACAGTAAATAGCGTCACACTCTCATCTACACCCGTAGAAACAAATGTTCCTGTAATTTTTAAAGAACCTTACGAAAATCTTGATGGCGTAGATATTTCAGCAGGTGATTATACTGTAGATGTCTATGCTATTACAGCGGATATATCACATCAATTAACTACGGACGATGCAATAATAGCATCTTGGGGAAGGCACAGCTCATCCACTCCATTACAAAACTATGCCATTGAGGAGCAATTTATTGATTATAGTTATTATACTGAAACAGTTTTGCGTCCACATGAAGAAGTCAGACTAATATCCGTAGATAATAATAAAGCTATTATTGAAGGCTATGTTCATTTACTGACTCATACCGACGGTACTCAAACGTGGATTCCAAGAGACCCCAATACTGGTAGTTTGGAGAGTATTTTTAATTTTGAATATTCCATACTTGTTGATCACAATCCAAACTCTATCACAGACCAAATAATCTTCTTGGATAATGTTAGTATATCCCCTAATCCAGGTTCCACAGAGCATACTATCATCATCAATGCGAATAGTCACAAACGACTCAAAGTTGATTTATATGATGTACAAGGTATTCATATTCAATCCGTTTATGATGACTATGTGAGCAATGGTGAAAACAGAATTAACGTTAGCATTACAGATTTACCAGCGGGCATGTATTTTTACAGATTAAATGGTGAAATAGGCACTTATGCTGAAAAATTCATCAAA
>Ga0209186_1001163_pt1 | contig 19905 bp, 16 predicted proteins | sample SidtaG_FD_187426 | JGI IMG/M metagenome (GOLD analysis project Ga0209186, IMG submission 187426) | Marine algal microbial communities from Sidmouth, United Kingdom - Sidmouth_Male2 metaG (SPAdes) (version 2) | ecosystem: Host-associated > Algae > Red algae > Unclassified | place: Sidmouth...
TAAACCCCATAAAAAATGTATAAAGTATAAGAATAGTAAATCATTAAAAAGTAGTAAGCCAATAGACTCTATCGCTCAGATGAATTACATTTGCTGAAGTAAATAATAAGTTTATGGCAGAACTTGTATTTTTATTGTTAGAATTTGTATTTGTAATATTAGTAGAAGTGATTCTTTCCTTTTGTATGCAGGTATGTATGCTTGTAATAGTAACCCCATTCTATGGATGTATAAAATTCTATGCAGTTTCATGGTGAAATATTTGGGCGTGAAATCTGAAGCAGCAGCAAGAGATATTGGGAAATATGTTTTTTGGTATAATTGTGTTAGTCATTATGGTGCCACTGTTGGGAGGAATACTATGGTTTTTGGCAAATCAATATTGGGAGTGTAAACCAACCAAACAATGTCGTGGAAAATAGTAGAAAGAAAAATCGGACGAGCAGGCAATCTCAAACAACGCCAGAAACGCCAAAAGGCTTGGACGCAAAAATATGGCGATAATTGGCTGATTGGGTATGTTGTCGATGGCGAATTTATCTCACAGGAAGACGCACTTTATTCGATTTACTACAAAAGCTATGAAGCCCATTTTGAAAACCATCCCAAAGATTTAGAAGAACTCATTCAGTTGGCAAAGGTGTTGCGAAATCCGCATGCGGTGGGAACCGGTGGTGTAGATTTACAAGTTCCTGCCATTATGGAATATTTGGAGGAAAAAGGGCGAGTTTTACAGGGAAAAGAGGTGGTAGATATTGGTACTTACCAAAATGAAAAAACACATAAAATTAGTGTACGATTGAGTCCTTTAACGATTAAAGTCTTCGGAAACCCCAAAATGACCTTAGAAAAGTTTTGGCAGGAAAAGAAGTGTCTGGCGGTTTGGGCAGATTAATTGCCATAAATAAAAATATGTTTTCTTGAAAATTTTATAGCTACTTTTGTGCCTTAAAAATTGTGATTTATGACAAACAATAAGGAAGAAGAGAAGGACAAGAAAACCCCAAAGATTCTAAGCCAAGAAGATATAGCAGCGTGTATCGAGGTTTTAGAAACATTGAATGCTGATACCAACCAAATATTTGAAATTCCCAAGGAGCAACGATTGGCACTGATTATGGCAGCAGGATTGTTTTCCCGACCCAGTAGGGAAGAGTTTCTAAGGCGCAAAAAGAATGGAAAAAAAGCCGCCAAAAGGAAGATTGCGGAGAAGGATAAACACGCTCGCAACAAAACAGGGATTAGAAGTGCCAGAGAAGCCATTATCTTTATTGCACCTGCAATGATTGAACTGACTGGAAAAGAAGCCGAAAAAGAGATAGAACTATCTTCCCCTCGCAATTGCTACGTCTGTAAAAAAGTATATCACAAACTCCATCATTTTTACGATACCATGTGCAAAGAATGTGGTGACTTTAACTATGCGAAACGCTTTCAAACGGCTGATCTCACAGGACAAGTTGCTTTGGTTACAGGTTCTCGCCTTAAAATAGGGTATCATATCACTTTGATGATGTTGCGAGCAGGAGCTACCGTTATTGCGACGACTCGTTTTCCTGTTGATTCTGCTTTGCGTTTTGCCAAAGAATTGGACTTTATAGAGTGGGGAGATCGGCTCAAAATACATGGCTTAGATTTAAGGCACATCCCAAGTGTAGAAATCTTCTGCAATTTCATCGAACAACAGTATGACCGCTTAGATATTTTGATTAACAATGCAGCCCAAACAGTAAGGCGTCCTGCTGGTTTCTATCAGCACCTTATTCCCAATGAGGAACGTTTATTTGCCGAATTACCGTCATTTGCACAGGATACTTTAAAAGACCATCATGATTGTTTGCAAGAATTGAACGCATTGAGCATGTCTTTTATGGATGGAGAGAATAAAAATTTACCAGTCACTTGGCATGGCAAACAATTGGGGATTGGGTTGAGTGCTTCTGCAAAATTGTCCCAAATTCCTTATCAAATCGACAATTCTTTGAGAGCAGAAGAGGTTTTTCCGAATGGTCAATTAGACGCCGATTTACAACAAGTCGATCTTAGAAAAACGAATAGTTGGCGATTGAAATTGGGAGAGGTCAATACCAATGAAATGTTGGAAGTTCAATTGGTGAATTCGGTTGCGCCTTTTGTTTTGGTCAATCGTCTGGTCAATTTGATGAGACAAGAGAATACGGGCATAAAGCACATTATCAACGTTTCAGCGATGGAGGGCAAATTCCACCGTTGGCACAAGGAAGACCGACATCCGCATACCAATATGGCGAAGGCTGCCCTCAATATGATGACACATACTTCTGCTTCTGATTTTGCGAAATCGGGCATTTATATGAATGCGGTGGATACGGGTTGGGTCACAGATGAAGATCCGGTTGAGTTGGCAAAAAGAAAACAGGAAGTGCATGATTTTCAGCCACCTTTGGATATTGTGGATGGAGCTGCAAGAGTGATGGACCCTTTGTTTGACGGAATCAATACTGGCAAACATTGGTGTGGGAAATTTTTGAAGGATTATCGACCTATTGATTGGTAGTTTGGTGACGGGTGATGTATACAGTGACGAGTGACGAGTGACGAGTGACTGGTGACGAGTGACTGGTGATGGGTGATGTATACAGTGACGAGTGACTGGTGACAAGTGGCGAGTGATGTATACAGTGACGAGTGATATATACAGTGACAAGTGATTTGTGTATGAACCAAAAATAAAGTTGATAGAGGGGAAGACCATGCAAAATAGACCCGATGGCAGTGGTATGGTGGCGGAACGGGTAGGGGCAGACCCGTGTGTCTGCCCGCAGCGCAGGCAAGCCACCATAAGAACGAACAGCGGGCCTTTCCATGACGATGAAAGACAAACCGTTCTCTCCAAAAAAAATATAAAATTCTAAAAAAAAATATCTCGTTAAAATGAAATTGAGAAAGGAATTTGAGCCAGTCGAAGCCATTGAAGAATGGGGTTGGAAATATCACCATATGGGCGTTCCAACAACTCAGAAATTTGAAAACGAGACGTACATTCCTCACATGAAATTTTATGTGTCGGGTTTTGAGACGAGTCCTTATGGGATTCAGTGGATGCGTTTTGAGGCTGATAGCCCGATTCCCCTATTGATACAAAAAGTACCACACGTCGCTTTTGAAGTGGAAGATTTGGACGCAGAACTCAACAAAAGAGATTTCAATATTCTAACCCCACCCAATTCACCCGATGAAGGGATTAGAGTGGCTATGATTGAACACAATGGTTGCCCGATTGAGTTGATAGAATTTAGTTAAAACAAGATTAGCTGCTTATCGGGAACTTCCTTGTTTTCTAAATAATTGGAAATAAATATCTCCTTTCCTTTTTGTTCAGGTTTTTCTTTTACATTTCTCATGCCATAAGTAAGCTCCCACGCAAAAATATTAGCAAAGGAAAACAGCTCTTTTATGTAGGGACTATTATCATAAGTAATTAACCAATTGTGCTTTGTGTTCTTCATTACCTCCGCAAATCTTTCGTGGTCAAAGCCTTTATGCATGTTCCCATTTTTTCCATAAAGAGCCGATTTTGTGGCAGAATAATAGGGAGGATCTAAGAAGATAAAAACATCCTTACCTTTTGCTTCTACAACTTCCTGAAAGTCGAGATTGGTGATTTTTGTATCAGAAAGCACACTATCAATAAGCTTCAATCTTTCGATACTTGATGGCGTGAATCGTTTTAAAAATGCTTGATTGGAGAATCCACCACTTTCGCTTGTTCCAGAAAAGGTAATCCGATTTAAAACGAAAAAAGCACTGGCAATTTCAATGTCATTAAATTGATTGAAATTGTCAATTAAGAACTTATGTAATTCCTTGCCTTCGGCATATTTTTCTTTCCATTGAATTACTTGCGTTACAACATCATTGAGGTTGCATTGACTTTGATTCCAAAACTGAAAAAGCTTGAAATATAGGTCATTGATCCAATATTTTTTATTGGGATAATTTTGTTTGACATAGAAAAATACAGAACCTCCTCCAACAAAGGGTTCTCTAAATTCTTTGAAATCAGGTATTAGTGGAGCTATAAATTTGATGGCTCTATTCTTTCCGCCAGGATAACGTAATGGACTTTTTATCACTTTTTTCATTCTCGAAGCTATTTTTTCTATGTCCACTACCTCGCAAACATACTCAACAACGCATCTCGAATCCGATCATAGGTACGTTCTTGGCGATTGCGAAAAGTAGGAGAGTAGCCCTTCTCATACAACACATTCATCATCCGCTCAATACTTTCTTCCGAGCGTCTTTCCGAAATCGTCGATCCACTATCAAAATAAAGCTGCACATTGCGGAAATCATTGGTATCTCGCACCTTTTTGCAGTAAGTAAAATAGTAACGAGTGAAGTCAAAAACAGGCGAAAAACAAATCGCTTTACCAAAATCTTGTGGATTTTCCCAAGCCAAAGCCATTGCCAACAAACCACCCATATCAGAACCCATCGAAGCCGTTGCTTCAGGAGCTTGTTGGGTACGATAATTTTCATCGACAAAAGGCTTGACATTTTCTGTCATAAATCGTCGATATTCGGGATTGACCGCCGTAGAAAAGGAGCGAAAATAAGGATCATTTTGATTGTGCAAAACGACCAAAACAATTTCTTGAAGCTGTCCTGCTTGCATCAATTCCTTCGCAATATCATTGACCTGCCAATCCTGTCCATGAAAAGAGTTTTTAGAATAGTGGCGTTGCTGTCCATCATGTACATAAAGCACAGGAAAATGACGGTTTTCATCGGTTTCATAAGCAGGTGGTAAATAGATGGTAATGTCTCGTTTTTGTACCCCTTTTGCCACCAAATCCGTATGTTTTCGCACAAAAATAAAAGGCGGTTTGACGATTTCCACAGGCACTTTTCCTTCTGGCGCAACATTCTCAACAGAAGGCGGTGGCGCATCAGGCACTGTAGCGATTTGCCCACTTTGCACATCCTCCCAATAGTAAATAAAATCCTTGATGACCGTATCTTTAGTCAAAATAAATTGATGCACCAAAGGCTGTCCAGCGACATCTGATTCTTCCGTATCAAACGTACCTCTGGTAAATTTAAGCTCAATTTGCTCATACATGGGCAGCTTACAAGTTGCCACCCAACTACCATTTTCCACTTGAAGAAGTGGTAGTTTCTTAGCGTCCCAGGGACCGAAACTTTTGGTATTACCAGTCACATAAATCCTATCTTGGCTATTGGGCAAAGGAGCTTTAAGGATGAATGAAACCCGTACCATCGGCGGTTTGTTTTGATAACGCTTATTGTATTGGGCAAAAAGATGGGTCGAGCAAAACAAAAAAAAGAAGACCCCTAAAAGGTTTTTATACACAGTTGTTGTTTGGTAAATTAGTGTTGGTTTGTAAATTATCTGGTATCAGTTGATTTATTTGATAAGGAGCGAAAGGTCAAAAGCTTCGTCGTGACAGAAAGGCCTGCTATCCGTTCTTATGGCTACCTTAGTTTATGTAGTTTTTGTGGTTTAAGTCGTTTATGTAGTTTTAAATAAAATAACAACTACATAAACCACAGAAACTATAAACTACATAAACTAAGTCCGCCATACCACTACTATCAGGGCTATTTTGCCCTGTCTCAACGGTGATTGACAGTTAAGTTATCAAGAAATAAGTTCATTGGTTTCCTCAAAAATGGAGGAAGTAGGTAGGTAGGTAAAAACCTGTCACCAGTCACTCGCCCCTCGTCACCAGTCACTCGCCCCTCGTCACGAATCCTATACTAATCCGCATAAACTTTTTCTAAGTAAGCATAAGAATCATTCAACTTAGCCGTAATTTTTTCCGCAGTTTTGCGCTTTTTCTCATCAGTTTGGCGATCAGGATGATATTTTTTTACGAGTTTACGGTATTGTTTCTTGATGACAGGAAAATCCTTTGTCTGCTCCATTTCAAGGTTTTTAAACGCCTTTTTTTCCTTCTCAGTCGACGTTTCTTTTCTTTTAAAACCACTGCCACTACTTCTTCTACTTTTAAAACCTCTTTCCGCTCTTTCTTTCTTACGCTGTTTGATTTCCTCCTCCTTACGACGCAACCAAGCATCTACAGTAGATTCTTCACTATCAGGGTCAAAGCCCCATTCTTCTTCTTTTGATTCTATAAAATCGTTCAATTGTGATCTAAGCACATTAAAAAGTCTATCTATTACCATTTTTTTAATATTGGGTTTGGTTAATTAATTATTGCAGGCTTTCCGCCATTGCAAAAATAAGGAATGATTGGAAATAAGTTGTTTTTTTCATTACTAAGGAATGGTTAAAGATTAAGTTATAAAACTTCGCCAAAGAGATTTTTTGATAAATGAGACGAGAAACACAGTCGATGCAGGGCATCAATGAGGCTTTTCAACGAAATGTATCGAAGGCATATATTACTAAGTTATTGTTTTATCATTCCTAACGTTAATTTATGTGAAAGAACACCCCTTTTAAACGTAAAAGATACCCTAAAACGTTCAATGAATTAAACCCTAAGCCAATTTTTTTGTATATTATTATGTATTACCAATGAAATTAACCACAAAATTTGAAAAAATCAGATTTATCTGTTAATTTTTATGTAAAAATTAACAGATAAAATTGTAACTTTCCATTGCATGAGTAAGTAATGTCAAAAAACTAACTAATTACGAAGTTACATATTATAGAAAAGATAGTCATAAATATAGCTTCTTTTAACAGATGGAATGGTTGAAGAATAAGTTATAACAACTTTGTCAAAGTTATTTTTTAACATTCCTATAGTTGCCATTCAATGTGATTTCCAAACAAGAAAATATATGCACAAATATATGAAGCAAAGATTTCTAATTTTAACAATGGGATTATTGTTTGCTGCCTTAGCAGGAGCAGCAATAATTAATGATTCAGAGGAACAAAAAAATACAGTCCTCATGCAGCTTATTAAAGAAAGCTTGTCGAGACAACATTTTAGTCCACAAAAGATGAACGATGATTGGTCTGCCAAAGTATTTGATGAATACATAAATCGGCTTGATTTTAGCAAAAGATTCTTCCTTAAAGAAGATATTGAACGCCTAAAAGCGTATCGCAAAGAGATAGATGATTTGGTAGAAGAAGAAGATTATGCCTTATTTGAGTTGTCTACTGATTTATTGAAGACTCGTATTGCCGAATGCGAAAAGTTCTATGAAGGAATGTTGGACAAGCCTTTTGATTTTAGTGTACAAGAAACCATTGAGTTGGATAAAGACAAAATGGACTATGCCAAAGATAAAGCAGACATAAAAGCTCGTTGGGCAAAGATGTTTAAACATCAAACACTTTCTCGTTTGGTAGATAAAGTGGAAGAACAAAAGAAAGCCAAAGAAGAAAATGATACAACAGTCACCATTAAACCTTTTGAAGAGTTAGAAATAGACGCTCGTGAGAAAGTCTTGAAAAACTACAAAAACTGGTTCAAAAGATTGGACAAAGTAGATGACAAAGATAGAATGGCGACTTACATTAATTCGATTGTAAATACTTATGATGACCATACAGGCTATTTTCCACCAAAAGACAAGGAAGACTTCGATATTCGTCTTTCTGGTAAATTAGAAGGAATTGGCGCAACATTACAAGAAAAAGACGGATACATCAATGTAGTGCGTATTGTTCCTGGTAGTGCCTGTTCGCTTCAAGGAGAATTAGAAGAGAATGATATGATACTGAAAGTAGCACAAGGTGCAGAAGAACCTGTCGATGTTGTCGATATGCGTTTAGATGAAGCAGTACAGTTGATTCGTGGCAAAAAAGGTACGGAAGTGAGATTGTCTGTCAAAAAAGTGGATGGAACAAACAAAATCATTCCTATTATTAGAGATGTAGTTGTTTTAGAAGAAACCTACGCAAAATCTGCCATCTTAGAAAAAGAAGGCAAAAAAATAGGCTACATCAAATTACCGAAATTCTACGCTGATTTTAACAGTAAAGAAGGACGTAATTGCTCTGATGATGTACGCAAGGAAATTATTAAATTACAAGAAGAGAACGTCGAAGGCTTAGTATTGGACTTACGGAGCAATGGCGGAGGCTCCTTGAAAGATGTAGTCTCTATGACTGGTATGTTCATTGATGAAGGACCAGTCGTACAAATCAAAGCACGTAAAGGCAAGCCTTATATCTTAGAAGATGAAGAACCAGGCGTTTTATACGAGGAGCCTTTAGTCATCTTAATCAACTCTTTTAGTGCCTCTGCTTCTGAAATTATGGCAGCAGCGATTCAAGACTACAAAAGAGGAATCATCATTGGTAGCAAAACAAGCTATGGAAAAGGAACGGTACAACGTTTCTACGATTTAGATCAATACATTGTCGATGATTCTGATGGTTTAAAGCCATTGGGCGCACTAAAAATCACAACACAAAAATTCTTTAGAATTGATGGACGTTCTACGCAATTAAAAGGGGTTACACCAGATATTATTTTACCAGATGGTTATACCTACATTGAAACAGGAGAAAAAGAAAAAGACTTTGCATTGCCCTGGGATGAAATAGAGCCTGTTCCTTATGCTTTTTGGGACAAAGAAATTGATATGGAAGATTTAAAATCAAAAAGTGAAAGAAGAGTAAACAAAAACAAAACTTTCTCTATGATTGATGAAAATGCACAAAGAAGAAAGCGCAACAAAGATTTGACAGAATACAACTTAGAGTTTGAAACCTATACAGAAGAATTCTGCCAACGTCAAGAAGAAGCAGACAAATACAAAGACTTACAAGGTAAGGCTTTAAAATTTGACGTTTTCGCTTTAAAAGCAGATTTATTAGAAATTGCAGATGATACCATCAAACAAAATACAAGTAAAGAGTGGAGAGAGAAATTACAGAAAGATGCTTATTTAGAAGAAGCATTGAGTGTAATACAAGATGCAATGTAAAAGTAAAAACCATAACCAAACCCGATTGTTATACAAACAGTCGGGTTTTTTTGTGAAAAAATGGCACTAAAATAGTTTCTTTCGTGTTATTTTATAAGATAGGCTTTACTTTTTTAAACATTATCAAGTATATTTAGCGAGATTTTTTGTTTGAGAAAGAGAAAATAAGCCAACTACCACATATTAGATAATTAATACACTATAGCATTACACATGAAAGATAAAAATCTTGCTGCCATTTTTGCATTGGTCTTAGGAAATTTCGGAGCGCACAAATTTTACTTAGGAAAACCTATGAAAGGAGTTTTATATCTTCTCTTTTCGTGGACAAGTATTCCTTTCTGGGTTTCACTTATAGAAGGAGTACAATATTTAACAATGGGCAAAGAACAGTTTGATCTAAAACACAATGCCGAACAATTACTACTAGAACACCGAAGACAACATTATCGACAGTTAGAACAAGGAAAAGGCGCACGTCGTACAGTAGCACCACCCCCCAAAAAGAAAAATAAACACAAAATCAGCGGAGATGATAAGTACAAAAACTACGATTTTGAAGGAGCAATCAAAGACTATGACCTAGCCTTAAAGGTTGATTCAAGGGACAAAGATGTACACTTCAATCTAGCCTGTTTATACTCTTTATTAGAACGGTCTGAGGAAGGCTATTTTCATTTAAGCAAAGCAGTAGAACATGGATATACTGACCTCAAAAAAATCAAAACTCATGACTCACTTGTTTATTTAAGATCTTCGCCTGTTTACAATGATTTTGTCCGTAATGGCTACAAAATGCCACCACGTCGTTCTAAGCAAGAAGTACGCACAGAGAAAATGGAAGTTTTGGATGCCAATGGAAAAATCTATGACGAAATCAAAAAACTAGCAAAATTGAATAAGAAAGGCGTTCTCACAGATGCAGAGTTTGAACAACAAAAAACTCGTTTGTTGAGTAAACTTGATTTTGATTAGGAATAATGAAAAATAAAATGGTTATTATTGTTTTATCATTCCTTAGGAGCGAACGGTTTGTTGCTTCGTCGTCACGTCCAGTCCTGCTATCCGTTCTTATGGCAAAAGGAACAACCATACAGTTCAAGAGATAACCGCAACTACTTAAACCACAAAAACTACTTAAACTATTTTGCCATACCACTTCTATCAGGGCTATTTTGCATGGGCTCAACAGTGATTTATAGTTTTTCCTTGTCTTTATAAATGATTTGAACAATACAACACATAAAATCTTCTTTATTCCATTAGTAGGAATAGGACTATTTGTATTGAGCTATATCATTGCCGCTATTGGATATCTAGGTGGTTCAACTGTACAACCAACCAGCCAATACTTTCATCTTTTAGAAAATTACTGGTGTGATTTATTTGGGAAAACGGCTCTAAATAGTCAGCCCAATACCGTACAAGAACTTGCGCTTATTGCCACGAGTTTATTGTGTGCAAGTATCGCTGTATTTTGGTATAGCCTACCCAAATATTTTTTGCCCAGCCCACCGATTTATAAAACAATACAATATACAGGACTTATTTCGATGTTCTTGGCATTAGGAGTGATGACAGCATTTCATGATATAGCAATACTTGTATCAAGTTTATTTTCAGGAATTGCCCTCTTGCTCACGTTTAGCCAACTATTCAAATATCAATACTATAAATTGTTGGTATTTGGACTGTTTAGTTCCGTTTTATCAGCCATGAATTTTATTGTATATTACAGTGAGTGGGGAATAGCAGGATTGCCATTGTTGCAGAAAATCACCTTTATCGCTTTTTTGACTTGGTTTGGGATGATGAGTCTATTGGCTTTGAGGAATGGGAATATTGACTTGCTAAAAAAATAAAAATAAAGCTATGGATAATGTTACAATTGCTTTTATAATATTGTTTGTTTCTATGTTTGGATCAAGTATGATTCAAGCAAAGTCGCTTAAAGATTTAGATCAAGATAAAAAAGTAACACTAATAGAATTGTTTTCAAAAAGTCGATTCTACTTCTTGGGAATTTTGTTAGCGATTTTACTCTTGTTTTTTTGTTCTATAAAATTTCAATGGTTAGCCCCTTCTATTGCGGCAAGCATTTATATTGTTGTACTGGTTCTTTATTTTATTGCATCTAGTTATCTTGCGTATAAGAAGTTGAAAGAACATGGTTTTTCTGATGTTTATATTCGCTCTTATTTGTTATCAAGTGGTCTGAGATTGGTGGGATTATCTATATTTTTGTTATTGGTAAATTTTTAAGAAAAAATAAGTCTGAACCTGTCTGTTTTCGTAGGGATATTGAAGAGAAGAATCTACAAATGAACTGACCTTTTATTGTTGCTACCATGCAGAATAGCCCCGATAGTAATGGAAATGCCAACGTGTTTAGCTGATAGGTTTTGCGGTGGCTTGGCATTGTAATGGATAGCGGGACTTTCCGTAACGATGAAATATAAACCGTTCGCTCCAAAAAAAATAATAATAAAAAATGGAAAAAGAAGTATTCGACGAAATATTAATTGAATTAAAAAAGCTGGAAACGGAACGCAATATTACGATTCTTTATGCGAATGAATCGGGTAGTCGAGCGTGGGGGTTTCCTTCGACTGATAGTGATTATGATGTGCGTTTTGTCTATATGCATTCATTGGATTGGTATGTGAATATAGGAAGTCCAAAAGATCAAATTGATTTGTTTATTACGAAGGAATTGGATTTGAAAGGGTGGGATTTGCGGAAGGCTTTGACGTTGATGAAAAAGACCAATGTATCCGTATATGAGTGGTTGCAATCGCCGATTACGTATCGAAATGAAGATGACTTTCAAGCGAAATTGTTGGCATTGTGTCCGTCGTATTATTCGCCTAAAAGAGCGTTTTATCATTACTATTCCTCAATGCGAAATTATATGAATGATTTTGGACAAACAATGAAATTGAAGCGATTTTTTTATATTGTGCGTTCCTTGTTCAATAGTTTGTGGCTTGTTGAAAAAGAATCTATGCCACCTTTGGTACTAGAGGATTTATTGCCACTTTGTAAAGATGAAAATGCTATAAATGCAATTCGAGATTTGGTGGAATTTAAGGCGACAGTGGGAGAGGGGCATGTTGGCGAAATTCCAGCTATTTTGCTTACTTATGTGCAAGCAGAATTTGAGCGTTTAGGAGGTTTGGCGGAAGGTGTGAAATCTTTGAAAGTAAACAATGATTTATTTAATGAATTTTTGCGTGGGCAAATTATAGGTAAGTGACGGGTGACGGGTGACGGGTGCTGGGTGCTGGTCTAAATGATGATTTACGTAATCTTAATTTTCTAAAATAACTAAAAAATGGTTTTTGATACATTGAATCAGGAAGGAACGCTTTTGTTAGAGTGCGTGAGTGGCAGTAAGGCTTATGGATTGGACTTGCCGACCTCTGATACGGACATCAAGGGCGTATTTATACAACCGAAAAAAAGCTTTTTTGGATTGGGCGAAGTTTTGCAAGCCAATGATGAGAAAAATGATATTGTCTTTTATGAGGTTGGGCGATTTATCGATTTATTGGCGAAAAGCAATCCCAATATTTTAGAAATGGTGTGTGTGCCTGAGCAATTTGTTTTGTACAAACATCCTTTGATGGATTTGATAAAACCTGAATTGTTTATCTCTAAAGCATGTAAAAATACTTTTGCAGGTTACGCAAAAACGCAAATACGTAAAGCAAGAGGATTGAACAAAAAGATATTGAATCCTGTGGGCAAAGAGCGAAAAAGTGTCTTGGATTTTTGTTATGTTTTTTATGGTCAAGGTTCTATTGGCTTAAAAAAATGGTTGGAGCTACAAGGTGTTGAACAAGAAAATTGTGGCTTGGTCAATGTGCCACATATGAAAAATATGTTTAGTCTTTTTGTTGATACAGCAGACAAAGCGTATGGATTTAAAGGCGTGGCAAATTTGGCGAAAGATGCCAATGAAGTGCAATTGAGTAGTATTCCCAAAGGATTAGAACCTGCTGCATATTTGTTTTTTAGTAAAGACGGTTATTCCAAATATTGCAAGGATTATAAAGAATATTGGGCGTGGGTTGGGAAGCGAAATGAGGTGCGCTACAACAATACGGTGGAGCACGGAAAAAACTACGATGCAAAAAACATGATGCATACTTTTCGGCTGTTAAACATGGCAAAGGAAATTGCTGTCGAAGGAAGAATCAATGTACATCGCCCTAATCGAGAAGAACTTTTGAAAGTCCGAGCAGGGGAATTTATGTACAATGATTTGGTGAAACGGGCGGAAGTTTTAGTGGCAGAAATAGAGGAACTATTTGAAAAATCGACTTTGCCTGATTTTCCTGATGTTGCAGCGGCAGAGGGTGTTTTGCGAGAAATTCGGGAAAGGGTTTATGTTTCTTAGTTTAAGTCGTTTGAGTTTTGTGGAGACTAATTCCCCAATATACAAATACACCAATTCCAAATCGAATAAAATGACATTAACAGTTGTCTAATAAGGAAGGAGCGATATATTCGTGATGAAACTGACTTAAAACTAAATAAAAATAGATGATTAAAAATTACTTACGAGCATTGATTTGTTTATTTGTGCTGTGTTCTGGCGTCGTTTCGGCACAGATGCCCAGTCAAATGAGCATATCAGAAGATGGGCGACGTTTAACATTAGGGGGAAAAGCTTCAGAAGGATTGTATGAGGAAACACAAGTACGAACCATAGACATACAATTTGAAAATGATAATTTTTGGGCTGAATTGACCGCAGGTGGTGGCGGTGGACCGTTTGGAAGTGAGCCGAATCCCGATGTATTGGCGACAGTAACCGTAGAAGGCGAAAGCTATGATAGCGTCGGTATTCGCATCAAAGGAGCGACGTCTGATTTTCAAAATGATTCAGAAAAAAAATCCTTTAATGTAACAGTCGATTATGCCATTGGTGGGCAGGACATAATGGGATATGAAACCTTGAATTTGAATGGTGGATACTTAGACCGTTCTGCTGTTCGAGAAGTACTTTACAATTATATAGGACGACAATACAATCCAAGTTTACAGGCAAATTTTGTGGAAGTTTACTTAAATGGTCAAAATTGGGGACCTTATACAAACGTCCAACAACTCAATGGAGAATTTTTGAAAGAATGGTTTTGGAACAATAATGGAACTCGTTGGAGAGCCTTAAAAACAACTGAAGGCGGCCCAGGAAGTCCTGGAGGACCTTTTGGTACAGGCATATCTGGCCTAAATTATTTGGGAGATGATACGGAAGCCTATGAAGATGCCTATACCTTGAAAAACACTCAAAAGGAAGAACCCTGGGAAGATTTGATTCGTGTTTGTGACAAGCTCAACAATCTGCCTTTAGACCAGTTAGCCGATTCTTTGCGACAGTATATGGACGTCGATAAAGCCCTTTGGTTTTTGGCACACGAAATTATTTTTGCCGATGATGATAGTTATGTTCACAAAGGAGGGATGGATTATTATCTGTATTGGGATAAGGAAACGAACTTGATGATTCCTTTAGAGTATGATGGAAATACGGTGATGCAAGAAGATGGATGGAGTCCTTTTTACAACGAAAATGATACGGATTATCCTTTAATGAATCGCTTGTTTGCCGTTCCAGAATTGCGCCAACGCTATCTTGCGCATATGCGTACCATTTTAAATACGTACATGATTCCCAATCAATTGAATGCCAAAATAGATGATTATACTGCTTTGATTGATGATTTGGTGCAAAATGATCCCAAAGCAATTTACACTTACAATCAATACTTAAATAACGTAGAAGGTGTTAGAGATTTTATCGAAGAACGCAGAGACTTCTTGCTCAATGCTCCCGAAGTCAATGTAGAAGGATTGGATATTTCAGGCGTTGTACATATTGCCAATGGCGAAGAATTGGGGAGTGTTTTACCAGAGGATGAAGTAACGATTACCGCCAATGTATCAGGAGCAATGGGTGTTGATAAAGTTGTTTTATACTATGGATCAGGTTTTGTAGGCGTCTTTTCAGAAACCGAAATGTACGACGATGGCGCACATAACGATGGTGCAGCAAACGATGGCGTATATGGTGCAAATGTTCCTGCTTTTGAAGCAGCCTCTTACGTTCGATACTACGTCGAAGCCATTGCGAACAATGCAACAAAAACGGCTACCTATATGCCACAACGAGCCGAACAAGACGTTTATATCTATCAAGTGGAGATTCAAGAAGCAGCAGAAAGACCGATTGTTATCAATGAACTTATGGCCTCCAACAATACAAGCGTTGCCGACGAAGTAGGAGATTTTGACGACTGGATTGAACTGTACAATGTCAGCGATACGCCCGTAGATTTAAGCGGTTATTTTATAACAGATAATATCAACAACCTCCGAAAATTTGAATTTGCCGAAGGAACGATTTTAAATCCAGATGAATATTTGATTGTATGGGCAGATGAAAATGGAAGTCAAGGCGATTTGCATGCCAACTTTAAATTAGCGTCATCAGGCGAAAGCGTATTATTATTGAATCCCGATATTGAGTGGATGGACAGAGTAGATTTTACAGAATTAGAGTCCGACAAAGGGTACGCCCGTGTTCCCAATGGAACAGGCGACTTTGTTTTACAAAACCACACCTTTGCCGCCAATAATTCCCCAATATCTTCCTTATCAGAAACCAATTTGACGCAAATCGAATTATATCCAAATCCAACAAATACATATATTACCATTGATTTAGGTACAAATGAAAAACAGTACGTTAGCATAATGAATGTACAAGGGGGCGTAATATGGGAAAAAAACATTTCTAAACAAACGCAAGTAGATGTCAGTGAATGGGCAGCAGGCGTTTACTACATAAAAATGGAAAGAGGTGTAAAGCGATTTATCGTACTCCCATAAATATTTGATACCTTAAAAAATATTTTTTCAAAGCAGTTTGTCATGACAAACTACTTTTTTACGCAAAACATACACTTTTCTGCCAAAAATCGTTAGTTTTATATATCATTATGACAAAGGGGTTTGTCATAAATGTGTTGATGGAACTCTCAAGCCACCAAAAATACTTAACTATGTCTCACTATAGGAAGGTGAGGTGTGTAGATATATTGCTAAAAAAAATAAGTCTTTCGCTCAAAAAGGCAACTATAGGATTTTTGTTCAAAAAATTTGTTTCCACAATTTTTAAGGGCGAAGCCTTATTCAAATCACAAATATTTTCCGTTAAATTTTATGATTCCATGTTCTTTTCTTTTAAAAAAAGGAGAGAATGGTGGGTTGCTTCGTCGTGGCGTATGGTCCCGCTATTCGTTCCTACACCGAGCCAACGCAAAACTTTTAGCCTTACTTTCGGTGTACCACTACTATCGGGTCTATATGGTTGAGGACAGAACGGAAGAAGATAAAGCGAAATCAAACTATGAGTCAAAATATAAATAAAAAGAAAGTAAAAAAAGCGTACAGACCATCCAAAATAGACCCGATGGCAGTGGTATGGTGGCAGCGTTGGGCGTTAGATGTAAGGCATCTTCAAGATGCCTTACATCTTTGTGCGGAAGCCACCATAAGAACGAACAGCGGGCCCATACGCCACGACGAAGCAACTAACTGTTCTCTCCAAAAAAATAAAAATCAAATTAATTAATCTCTAAATTTAGTAAAAATGAAAAAAACAATCCAATTATTAATGCTCTTAGCAGCGATTCCTTTTTTAACACAAGCCTTGTATGGGCAATGTATCATTGACAGCGACGAAGATGCAGCGGATTATTGCAGTGACCCTTGTAATACAAATGAAGGCTTAACAATTAGAAATGTCTTTGACTTAGACTGTTTTGTAGATTTACAGTCAGTAGGAGGAGATCTTATTATTGATGGTACTTATTTAGGGAGTTTAGGAGATTTGTGTGAACTGAACAGTGTTGAAGGCAATCTTATTATTGATGGGAATTATGAAATGGGCTTAGTTGGCTTTTGTGATTTGTTTTCCATAGGTGGAGATTTGATTATAAGAGACAATCAAGGTTCTGATGAACTATTAGATTTTTCCACTATAGAGTATATCGGAGGAGATTTGATTGTAACAGGAAATGATCAATTAGAAATTTGCTGTGATTTACATTGTTTGGTTGCTGCCACACAAGGAAGTGTACTCATTGAAGACAATGGACCTATTTGTAGCGTTCTTGAAGAAATAGAAGGATGTGAGGAGTGTCCTCGTGTTTGTGTTGAAGATTTTGTTTTAGATAGCCAAATGGCAATTGATTCCTTTTTGACCAATAGTGGTTGTATGACTATACAAGGCGATGTCTTGATTACAGGTAATGATATTGTAGACTTAACAGGCATTGCACAGCTTGAAGCTATAGAAGGAACATTAACAATAGACAATTGTGGAAATCTAATAAATTTAGAAACGCTTACAGATGTGGATATTGATAATTTAATTGTGAGTAATAATTCATCTTTAGAAAGTTTAAATAGTCAATCTCTTAATATTTATGGGGATGTAATGATTAGCAATAATAACAATCTGGCTAATTTAGATTTATTATCTTGGGTAATCGAAGGAGATTTAACGATTGAAGAGAATGGTTTACTTGATACTTGTTGTGATTTACTTTGTGGATATATCTCTGGAAGTATTGTTATGGAAAATAATGCTATGGGATGCAATTCATTAACAGAGGTAGATATAACTTGTCCTGACCCAAACTGTATAGAAGGTGCAGCAGTAGCTTGGAATACATTAGTAGAAGAGGGAGAACCAGGTGGAGTTATTAAAGCAGAAGACATGGTTGTATTAGAGGATGGTTATGTCATTGCAGGACTGTTTTCAGATATTGGCGGTATAGAAGATTATGGCATCGCCAAAGTCAATTTAGAAGGGGAGTTAGTATGGGAAAAAAATTATGGCGGAACTTCTGATGAAAAAGCTTATGCAATTACTGCTACCGAAGAAGGAGATTTTATCGTTGTTGGATATACAACATCATCAGATGGAGATATAAATGAATTTTATATGGGGAAAGATTTTTGGGTCATTAAACTGGATGAAAGTGGAAATCTACTCTGGGAAAAAACCTACGGAGGGGATGGGAGTGATCAGGCAAGAACCGTTGCCATGACCAATGATGGCTTTATAGTTGCTGGTTATTCCAGCTCTACAAATGGTGATTTAAATGAAAACAAGGGAGGTTCTGATGCTTGGGTCATAAAAATAGATGGCGACGGTAATTTGCTTTGGGAAAAAAACTTTGGAGGTAGTAATGCTGAGTTTTTTAATGATGTAAAAGTAACAGACAATGGAAATTTAATTTGTGTGGGTGGTACAGAATCCAATGATGGAAACCTCTCAATTAATAAGGGAGAAGTAGATAGCTGGATTTTAAAGTTAGATGAAAGTGGAAATATACTTTGGAGTAAAACATATGGTGGAAGTAAAAATGATAATGTACAATCAGTTTTAGTTGACAATGGTTATATTATTGTAGGAGCCTCCCAATCAAATGATGGTGATGTCGCAGAAAATAGCAGCGTCAATTATGATGCTTGGTGTCTTAAATTAGATGAGGAAGGTAATCTCTTATGGGAAAATACCTATGGTGGTTACAAAAATGATCGTATAAATGATATAGATTTTGCGTTAAATGACGGTTATATATTTGTCGCTGAAGGTTCATCGCAAGGCGGAGATGTAGGAGTACATGATTATACTAACGCCATATGGATTGTAAAAATAAATGAAGCAGGTGAATTGGTTTGGAGGAAAAGCGTATTGGGCAAAAGTGGGAAAACGATAAGCCAAATAAATGATGGATATGTTATTGCAGGTACTTATGCAAGTAGTCTTACGTCCCTGACCAGATATTGGGTTATAGAACTAAGTGAAATCACACTCTCCAACATCCACCTCTGCCTCGAAGGAGCTTACGACCCCGCCACAGGACGCATGAAAACAGATTTAGCCGACCAAAATATCCTACCACTGACCCAACCCTACAACGTTGCGCCCTATAATTATGACGGCACAGAAGCGGCAGACAGCACCATAGGATTTCCTGACAATACAGTAGATTGGATATTATTGGAAGCGAGAAGCGGTACCCCAAATCTCAATGGTGAATTAGGAACAGAAGTCATTGAAACGATAGCAGTTTTATTATTAGCCGATGGTTCAGTAGTTCGTCCCGATGGAAGCGAAGCCTATTTTAGAAATTTGGAAGACGGCACAACGTACCACATCGCCATTCGCCACCGCAATCATTTAGACATCATCAGCCAAGAAGCGATAGAAGCCGACAGTCGAATGACGTATTATTTCACCCTTGCCCAAGACCAAGCCTTTGGCACAAACCAACAAAAAGTTTTAGAAGACGGCAAAGTTGTAATGTACACAGGCGACTACAATCAAGACGGAATCATCCAAATCACTGACTTTGATTTATGGAAAGAATCTCCTGCCCAAAACAATGTCTATGGCAATACCGACGGCACAATAGACGGCATCATCCAAGTAACAGACTACGACGCATGGTTACCCAACAAAGCCAAAATCGGAAACATCGAAATACAGTATTGATAGTTTATGTGGTTTTTGTAGTTTGTGTAGTTTCATTTCGACCAGGCTCAATGACCATTGGTTTCTGAAGAGCCTAATTTCCTAAGACACCAATCCACTAAAAAAGCTTTGTGGAGGGATTATACAACCACAAAAACTACTTAAGTAATGATTAAGAAATAAGTCCGCCATCTTTTGCAAAGAGATTTTTTGATAGACAAGGCAAAAAACGTAGGCATAGCAGGGCTATGACGAGGCTTTTTAACGCAGTATATCGGAAAATATCGACGCTAAAATGCGGGAGTTATTTTTTTATCATTACTAAACCACAAAAACTAAAAATAAGGAGAGAACGGCAGGGAGCTTCGTCGTTACGGGGCTCCCCGCTATTCGTTCCTACACCGAGCCAACGCAAA
>Ga0209186_1001164_pt1 | contig 19900 bp, 13 predicted proteins | sample SidtaG_FD_187426 | JGI IMG/M metagenome (GOLD analysis project Ga0209186, IMG submission 187426) | Marine algal microbial communities from Sidmouth, United Kingdom - Sidmouth_Male2 metaG (SPAdes) (version 2) | ecosystem: Host-associated > Algae > Red algae > Unclassified | place: Sidmouth...
CGTAAAACGTTGATTATTAGAACCAATTTTACGAAGCGATTTTTTACATTTTTTCATTAAAAATGGATAAAACCCTTTAAAGTCAAGGGTTTTGTCATATTATAAAAATGACTTTTCGTTCCCCCTGTCAGCAATTCTTCAAGTTCTGATAATGAGTTAGAAATACATTTGTAAAATAATTACTTGATTATTGTAATGAAATTTTTCAATAAAATAATTTGTAAATCATTTTAACGAAAAATTTCATAAATAACTGATTATCAAGTGTAAATATAGGCGCGTAGCGTCGACTCTATTTGTAAAACGGAGGTACTCAAAACTTCTAAAGGCGCGTAGCGTCGTCACCCTTAAAATGCGAAATCAAGAGTGCCGCAGCTACGCAGCTAAAGAGGTGGTAGGGTAGTTGTTGGTTACAAATGGTGTCGGTGCTAATGCACCTTTGCCTTATTTTAGCTTAAAAAGCACCTGATTTTATCTTAAATCACTGATAATCAAATTATTATTACGATAAAAATATAAAATATCATTTGAGATTAAGTAGGAAACTTTATACATAAATTAAATACTAAATTATTGTGTGAAATTTTATATTAAAATCTTATTATTGTATTTTAGTTTGATTATCAGAACTTGAAGAATTGCTGATTGAAGTTACAGTGTATTTATTATTTTATACTTTGAACGGCATAAATTTCGGAAAATCAAAAACAGGTCGCCCCCTCCAATGGAGTATGTTCGATTAGGAAATAAAGCTCCCAATTTTCCGAAATTTAGCCCGTTTGCAGTATAGTTTAACTTCTACTGCTTTACAAATTTCTTCGTCATCACAATATCGCCGGACATTAATCGCATAAAATAAAAGCCCGATGCCAATTCACCGACATTCAAACGGACTTGCTGTGTGCCTGTTCCATTTTGATTGTGTTGTTTCAGTACCTTCCCATTAATATCAATAATTTGTAATTCGGCATTTGTCATTTCTTTTAATGAATAAATAACCGTCATTTCGTCTTGCACCAAATTGGGCAATATCTGCAAATCGGCTCTATTGTTATTTTGGGCTAAATTCCAATCATTATTCGGTTGTACAAGTTCTGCTACGCCACCACTAATACAGAAATTATTGGTTTCGGAAGTGCCAAATCTGCCACCACCCGAAGCGAGTAATGTACCGTTGGCATCCGTTAGCGTATAATCTCCACACACCTGTGCAACGCGCGGAATGCCATTGAATACGCCACCAAGCCCAAGCGTAGCAATATTGATACCCGTCAATACCGTAGAGGTACGGCGCGGACACATGCCATCATTGCCCGAATCCATAAAAGTGAGGTCGTAACAACCATCGGGCAAGCAAGAAATATCGGGCAGTGCAAGATTAGAGTTTGCCAAGCCTGCACCATATACATTACCGCCCGATGAAGCGACAACACTGCCACTGGCATCCGTGATTTCCCAACTGGTCTGAGTAGGTTCGCCATCAAAATTGATGTCAAGGTCAACGCCCGCACAAGTTGGTGCATTGAAGCAGAAATTGGTGCTTTCACTTGCTCCAAAATCTCCGCCGGAAGCCAAGGCATTACCCGTAGCATCATCTGTCAATGTATAAGAACCATTACCAGATACACAGCAAATACCATCACCATAAGTGTCATTAATAATAAAATCATAACAACCGACGAATAGGCAGGCATCTCCGCTTACAGTTGTGTTACTATTGCTGTAGCCGCTGCCGGAAGTTACTATACCACCGGCTGCATCTACGATAGACCAACTGGTTTCGGCAGGATAATCATCAAGCGTGAGCGTAAGTGTCACCCCGCTACACGGCGGACATGCCGCACAATTAGTACCGCCACAATCTACCGCTGTTTCATCACCATTCTGAACGCCATCAGAACAACTCGGACAAGGAATACAATCTACTCCACCACAGTCGATACCAACTTCGTCGGCATCTTGCGTGTCATTGCCGCAGTGACCAAGTGGTTCGCTATATACTGTAAAATTATCAAAGTAGAATCCATCAAGTTGAGTAGCTTCGGTGTCACCATCAGCTTTGAATCGCAGGTAGAGGGCATTGATACCTGAATAGGCGGAAAGGTCGATTTCCTCGCGTACCCATTCTTTTTGAAAGCCATCATAAAGCCCCTCGCCCGTTGGTTGGTCGGGGTTTCCGTTATATACATTAGCGGAACTTGTACCGGGCTTGGTGTATGTACCGCACAATTCTGCCCACGAAGTACCATCTACAGATACTTCAATTTGTACATAATCAAATAATCGCGCAATATCCCATTTTGTATAATATTCTAAAACAGGAAATTGGGTGTTGGAAAGGTCAAGTGGCGCATTGAGGGTGAGGGTGCGTTCGGCGGTCGTCATATTGCCCGTAGGCGAATCTGTGATGCTGCTGGAGTCATTATATCCTGTCGAATTTGTAATGTTCCATCCGGCACTGCTTGTCCAGTTATTGAGGTTGGTAGCGTCATCTTCGATGAGTGTCGGGGCATCGTATGATTTCGTAATTGTGGTCGTATGAATGTCGTAAGTACCATTATTCAGTACGACATCAAAAGTAATCGCTGTGCCTTGTGGCGTACCCGGTGCGATGGTTACGCCCGTAGATATGGTGGCGAAATTCGCTTGTGTGAGCGAGCCTGTACTCAATGTCGGATTTGCAATTGCGGTAACATTAGGACTACTCGAAGAAACATTAATCGTGAATCCACCATCTACATTACTCATATGTTCTACGCTGAAGGTCAAGGTCGGATTTGCAGGGTCTAAATCGTAAGGTGTGAGGTCGTTCAATACACCATAATTCGCGGCAGAAGATGCTGCTATTAAGGACATTTTCATCTGACGCTCGCACTGAGGGACGATATTGGTGGGTGAGGGCCAGAAGCCGCCTTCTGCTCCTGAACCAATCTCAGGCGTCCACGCCAAAACACCTTCTACACCATAGAACCAATCATCTGCTTCGCCATTTACGGAGTAAATCACCTCATCGCCGTTGCCGTAATGATAGCGATTGTGCCAGCACATATGTTCTGAAATTTCGCCATACAATTCCGCATTTGGTGCAGGAGTGGCTGTGAAGCCCCAGGGGTGTATCATCAGATTGGAATAAGCGTGATTGTTGAAGGCATTGACAAAATTATGGCTCTGTACAAAATCGCGCACCATTTGTGTTTCCGGTTCAGAAAAAGCACTTGGTCCTCTATAAACATCTGAACTTGGCGAAGGACTTGAGCCTATATCATTTAATCCCCATTGATAACCATAGTTGCGATTGAGGTCAACGCCGAATGAACCACCATTATTTCTGCGGTTTTTTCGCCAAAAACCACCGCCATTCGGGTTGGTAGATTCATTGTACAAATAGCCGTCAGGGTTGACAATTGGAATGAAATATAACTCCGTATTATCTACAATGTTTTTTACTTTTGGGTCGGTCGCATAATTTTCCATTAAATACCACATGTAATACATCAGGTTCATCATGCTCATGGGTTCGCGGGCGTGGTGTACGCCTGTGTAGAGTACTTCCGCCTCATTTTCATCTACATCGGCATTGTCAGAAACTTTTACATAAAAAACATCTCTGCCTTCGATAGTTGAAAGTGTCGTACTAAGTGGCGTGCGGACGGTAATCAAATTCGGATAAAGTGTACGCATACGGTCGAGTTCGTCCAACATTTCCTGATAGGTGTACATGCCGCCCATGCTGCCTAAGTTGAAGTTTGCAGGTACAGGAAATCCATCTTCTGTACAGCCCAAATCTTGTCCTGCTTCGGCATTTTTGTATAAGCCGCCCAGTTTGGCTCTTTGGAGATTTTCACGGGCTTTGGGGAGTTCGCGTATGGCTCTTTTTGCGTAAAAATCAGCCATATCTTCTATCAAGATTCGTGGTTGGAGATTAGCATTTTGGAGTTGTGCGATTTCATTGCTTGAGATTTCGAGTGTTACTACATGTTTGTCGTCTTTATGGCTTACATTTGCACCACAACGCAAATCAATTCCCAACGAGGCAATTCTGTCTAAATCAGCTTGATTATCAAGCATGATTTCTACTTTTTTGTAGGTAACTTTTTGTGCTTGAAAAGCAGCTTGATTTTTTGTTTCTTGAGCGAACGTATTCGCGAATCCGCAAAGGGTAAAAACGAAGACAAATGAAGTGATAAATACTTTTTTCATAGCAATATTTTGTATTTGTAATTTTGCAAAAAAAATGTCTCTAATATGGACAATTGAGAATGGAGAGGGATGCTTGGTTAAATTTGATTAGAATATAAAACGGTTTTTATTCAATATGTTCGCCAATTTTGAATTTTGAATGAAGAATTTTGAATGATAAAGAATATATAATTTGTTAATTATTAATTATCAGTAAGAAATAAAATAAGATTTAAATTTATTTATCATTCAAAATTCATAATTCACAATTTGGCGAAGACATTGTTATTTGAATAGGCAAATGTACTAAAAAAGAGTTGTTCTTAATTAAGTAACGATAGAATGGCAAGTTCCCTAATTAACACACTAAAATATGAATATCATTTACCAAGACGAATTTATTATTATCGTGAATAAATCTCCCGGCGTACCTGTGCAAGCAGACAAAACGAAAGATACATCTTTGATGGAACAAATTCAAGCTGAACTAGGGCAGCCGATTTATCTCGTTCATCGTTTGGATAGACCTGTTAGCGGATTGATTGTATTTGCGTTAAATTCGCATATAGCCAACGATTTAAGTCAGAAATTTAAGGGTAAGGAAATCAAAAAAATATACCATGCGGTAGTTGGGAATCGCCCCGAAAAAGATGCCGATACGCTCACACATTATCTCCGAAAAGACGCTAAACAAAATCGCTCATTTGCCTTCAATAAAAACCTACATCACACTCAAAAAGCCGAATTGAAATACCGACTAATCGGCAGCATAGAGCGTTATCATCTCCTCGAAATCGAACTCCTTACAGGTCGCCATCATCAAATCCGCGCCCAACTCGCTGCCATCAATTCTCCCGTCAAAGGCGATGTCAAATATGGCTTCAAACGTGGCAATCGTGACCGTTCTATTCATCTTCATGCTGCGGAGTTGATCTTCACGCACCCAGACAAACAGGAGCTAATGACTTTTACAGCCGCACCGCCGGAAGATAATGTTTGGGCGGCGTTTCGTTCTTCGTAGGGACAAGGCATGCCATGTCCCTACGAAGAACGTTTGTCGTTTAACCTGCATAGCGCAAATCCTCGCCGCAGTGCGCTTTTAGATATTCGTATTTAAGATTTATAATTTGCTGAATGTGTCGACAATCATGCGCTAACCAATTGGATAAGAACAACTTGGCAGACATTGCGCCGATTTGTGGATGTTGGTAGATGTTGTTCCAATTGGGATTGTCAAGTGAATTGAGCCATTGGATAGATGCTTCGCGTTCTTCCAGAAATTTGTGTACCATCACGTCATAATTGCGTTTGATGTACTTGCGTTCTGTCACCCAAGCTTCGGGGTCAATAGGTGTTGCAGGAACATCGGGTGTTTCGAGTGTGTGGCGCGTTCTTGCTCTGAAATCTTCGCGCTCTTCATCGTATAGGTGAGCGACGATTTCGAGGAGACACCATTTTTCAGGTTGGGGTTTCCATAGATATTCTTCGCGTGATACGCCTTCAAGGAGGGATTGAAAAACGGCTTTATTGCGTGCTAATTCTTGGATAATTTGCATGTAGATGAAAGGATGTAGTGATAGGAGATGGTTGATGCTTAATCTTCGATGGGTAGATTGGGCAAATCTCGTTTAGCTGAAACGAAAGCTAAAAAGCTGATTGATTCGGGTGTAACCTTATAAACAACATAGTACTTCTTCTTGAAAATGGCTCTTCTATACATTCTTTCAGGAGTTTGTTTCCAACGATATTCTGTGTGAGATTCGGGATAGGGGACGATTTTATTCATGATAAAATCGTTTAGTTCGGTTAGAAAATTCTGGATGTAATCCCCTGAATTATACTCTTGTAAAAAATCTAAGACTTCATCAATAGTAGCATAAAAACGAGGTTTGAAAACTAATTTTTTCCCGTCGCCATTCATAGGTTGTAGTATTTTTTGAAGTGTTTATAATCAAATCCCTCCTCTTTATCGGCAATTTCAATAAGACGATTAATTTCCTCTACAGATTTAGTTGGAGGTTCAGGAATTGTGTTTTCTTGTATCTTTTCAAGATAATCACGTACTTTTCCTAACACACTCACATCATCAATCTCAAATATCGACCTAACCAAGTCATGTTTAATTTCCTTAATTTTTAATGTTGTCATAATCACTAATTTTAAACAAATATACCTCAATTTACGAACAAAAACAAGCTAAATTTACGCCTATATTGTAGGGACATGGCATGCCATGTCCCTACGATATGGGGGATTTAAAACACCCCTTTCGCCCGCTTCACCACTTCATCCACCACTTGTTTTGGAGCAGCAGTATAATGCGAAAATTCCATACTCGCACTCGCGCGTCCGGCGGAGAGTGTGCGGAGGTCATTCACGTAGCCAAACAATCCGGCGAGTGGAGCTTCGGCATTGATAGCCATGCCGTTGGCGCGGGTATCTTGCCCTTTGGGTACGCCGCGTCTGCGATTGAGGTCGCTCATGATATTGCCGGCGTAATCTTCGGGCGTGGTGATTTTGAGCTGCATGAGGGGTTCGAGGAGAATGGGATTTGCCTGACGCGAGGCATTCAAAAAGCCCTTACGTGCGGCTACGTTATACGCTGTGTCTGCGCTATCAGGCGATGCGGTCGTGCCATCTATTAGTCTGATTTTCAGGCTTTCCAGCGGATAATTGGCGAGTACGCCGTAGCTCATCATTTCGCTGAAAGCACTACGAATCGCCTGCACTATCGCATCCGACATGACATGCGTCGGTACATCTACTTCAAATTGCAGGCGCGATTTTCCGGTCTTAAATTCATCTGATTCCAAAAAATCCGCATCTGCCGGACCGAGTTCAAACTCCAATTCAGCCGCCAAGTTAGAGCCGTTTGGTTGCTTCACCAAGATCTCCCGATGTCGTATTGTTTCTGTCAGGCGTTCCTTATACGTCACCTGTGGTGCGCCTTGATTCACATCGACTTTATAATCGTTTTTTAATTTATTTAAAATAATTTCTAAGTGTAATTCGCCCATTCCGCGTACAATCGTCTGCCCTGTTTCTTCATTTTCAAACACCTGAAAAGTTGGGTCTTCTTCCATAATAAAACCCAATGCTTCTTCGATATTATCGAGGTCACTTTGGGCTTTTGCCTCTATCGCCACACCAACCACCGGTTCGGGGAAAACGATGCTTTCTAAGATAATCGGATGCTTTTGGTCGGCGAGGGTATCGCCCGTATTCAGATTGCGTGTTCCGACGACTGCCACGATGTCTCCGGCGGTGACTTCCTTGACGGGTTTTTGCTTATCGGCGTGCATTTGGTAGAGTTGTCCCACGCGCTCGCGCTTGCCTGTACGTGTATTGAGAAAGGTCGAATTTTCAGCCAATGTTCCCGAATATACTCGTATGAAAACCAGTTTATTATGCTTATTTCTCACGACTTTAAATGCCAATGCTGCGAAAGGCTCTTCGGGGTCGGGTGGGCGTGTTTCCACCTTTTTTGTGTGCGTATGAATACCGGAAATCGGAGGTATATCTTCCGGTGAAGGCAGGTAGCGACACACCGCATCCAATACTAATTGAACGCCTTTATTTTTGTACGCCGAACCACACATCATTGGGATGATTTTTAATTCGCGCGTAGCCTTACAAATTGCTTTGTGTATATCATCTTCCGTAATCGAATCGGGGTTCTCAAAATAGCGTTCCATGAGTTCTTCGTCGAGTTCAGCAACGGCTTCGAGGAGTTTTTCGCGATATTCATTTGCCTCATCTTGCACCTCTGCCGGAATGTCAATGGCTTCATAAGTTGAGCCATCGTCTTCATCCCATTTATAGCCCTTCATCGTTATCAAATCCACAATGCCTTTAAAATCTTCTTCCTCACCAATCGGAATTTGCAAAGGAATGGGCGTGGCTTCGAGCTGCTCCTTCACCTGTCGTACAACTTCCAGAAAATCAGCACCTTGCCTATCCATCTTATTCACAAAACCGATACGCGGCACATGGTATCTATCTGCTTGTCGCCATACCGTTTCAGACTGTGGCTCTACCCCACCCCGCGCACAAAACAAAGCAATCATCCCATCCAATACACGTAATGAACGCTCCACTTCTACCGTAAAATCCACATGTCCCGGCGTATCAATAATATTGAAATCATAGTCTGTATCGTCCAGTTTCCATTCAGTACGAGTAGCGGCGGCAGTGATGGTAATGCCTCGTTCTTTTTCCTCTGTGAGATGGTCCATTGTTGCTGCCCCATCATGCACTTCGCCCATACGGTGTGTGCGCCCTGTATAGTACAGGATGCGCTCCGTTGTAGTCGTTTTGCCGGCATCAATGTGTGCAGCAATGCCGATATTTCGTGTGTATTTCAGCTCGTTTTTTTTCATAACTAATTGTTAATGAGTAAATTTTAAGTGCGTGAATATTTTTAATTCAATAATGATCCAATGCGTTAATACGATAATGTTCTTCATTGACGCATTGTATCATTATCGCATTGTCGCATTAATATCCACTCATTCGCTCATTCAAAATTCACTCATTAAAAAAGAAAGGTAGTATTTTTTTGTGAGAAATTTAAATGCAAATGCAACCCTCGAAAATTTGATTTGTATTTGAGGTAAAACAATTTAATCATTTTGTGATTTTTGGTTTTGTGAATTTAGATTAATTATAAGGTTTTTTATTTTCTATAAATTTAATTAAAAAACATTTATAAAAATTATTATTTTTTTATTAAAAATAAAAAACACGTTAAAATCATTGTCGCATTGCCGCATTGACGCATCATCGCATTAAAAATTCATTCATTCAAAATTCGCTCATTCACTCATTAAGTTCACTCATTAAATATGAAAAAAACTATCGTTCTATCACTCGTTTTAATATTTGCTTTAATGTCTGCGCTCACTGTTGTCGCACAATCAAAACGCAATTACGTACTCGAAACCCGCAATATCAGCGATTTCGATGAATTGGATGTCAATGGCGGATTTACTGTACATTTAATGGCTTCCAGCGACCCTTTTCTTGAAATCGAAGCCCATAAAGACGATGTAGAAAATGTAAAAGTGAGGGTCAGCAACGGACGCTTGTATGTCAGCCAGAAAAACAAGGTGAAAAAAGTAAAACCTATCACTTTACATATTGGTATTCAGCAATTGGATAAAATAATTTTATACGGCGGAATCAATCTTTCCTCTGATATTCCCTTGAAATCCGAGACCTTAGATTTGGAGGTAGCAGGTGGTATTAATATCGATTTGGAGGTCAATACCAACTATTTGAATGTAGAAGCAGAAGGCGGCGTCAATCTCGCTATTTGTGGCATAACGGAGAAAGCAGATATAGAACTGATTGGTGCAGGAAATCTAAATGCTTTTTGCCTTGCAGTCGATGAAATGGACTTGGATATCGAAGGCGCAGGAAAGGCTAATATCAATGTAATCAACGACTTAGAGATTTCAGCAGAAGGCGTTGCTACGGTGAGATATAAGGGTAATCCGGAAGTGGAGAAGGATGTGCAAGGTGTGGTTTCGGTGAGAAGGGTAGATGATTAGTAACAAGTAGTAAGTACCGGAGGTGTTCGAGTAAAATAGGGAATAGTCGCAAGGCGAATGTTTTTGTGTGAAAATGGGTGTTTTAATACTCAAAATATCCATGTTCAGCAAAGAAATTCGCCTTGCGACTCGCGTATAATTGCTCACCCTATTTTTGTCGAACACCAGCTAAGTGCCGAGTAACGAGAAAATGCAACTCGTTACTCGCTACTCGTCACTCGTCAAACCATCGCCCCCGCATTCATCAACTCCTCAATTTCTTCTACTTCTACGGGAATATTCTCCATCAAATTCACGGGACCGTTCTCCGTAATCAATATATCATCCTCAATACGAATACCTAAATCCTCATCAGGAATGTAAATCCCCGGCTCGCAGGTAAAGACCATACCCACCTGAAAATCAGCATATCGTTCCATAATATCATGCACATCCAAGCCCAAATGATGCGACGTACCGTGCATAAAATATTTCTTGTACAAGGGTTCGTCAGGGTCTTGTTTTGCTACTTCGTGTTTGTCGAGCAAGCCGAGTTGGATGAGTTCGTGTTCCATGACTTTGCCGACTTCTTTGTGGTAGGCTTCGAGATTGGTGCCGGGGCGTAGCATGTTCGTGGCTTCTTTTTTGACGTGCAGAACAGCTTCATAAACAGCACGTTGTCTATCTGTGTATGTGCCGCTTATCGGTATCGAACGCGATAAATCTGCCGTATAATTGGCGTATTCAGCACCAAAATCCATAAGCATCACATCGCCGGGTTTGCATTGTTGATTGTTCTCAATATAATGAAGCACACAGGCATTCGCACCGCTTGCGACGATGGGTGTGTAGCCATGCCCCGTAGCGCGTCGGCGTAGAAATTCGTGCGTAATTTCCGCCTCCACTTCGTACTCCCACACCCCCGGCTTCGTAAACTCCAAAACCCTACGAAAAGCCGCCTCCGTAATCTCACAACAATGCCGCAAAACCGCCACTTCAAGATCAGATTTGATAACGGCAATCCGCTTAATAAGTTGCTGTGAACGTAAATAATTATGCACCGGATAACGCTCCCGCATCCACTTCGCAAAACGATAATCGCGTGTCATGACCTCCGATTGGTAGCGGTCATTTTCATTCATATTCAAATACACATTATCTGCCAATAAAATCATCTCATTCAGCACTTTAGGCATGTCGCTCAACCAATATACTTTCTCAATGCCCGATGTTTCAGTAGCTTCCTCTTGTGTGTATTTATGCCCTTCCCAACGTGCGATATACTCATTCGTCTCCATGACAAATAAGACCTCCTGATGCCCCTCTTTCACACAATCGGGAAACAAAACCAGCACCGATTCCTCTTGGTCAATACCCGACAAATAAAACAGTTCAGAATTTTGACGAAACGGGTAAAACGCATCGCCATTACGCGGCATCATGTCATTAGAGTTGAAAATAGCAATCGAATTGGGCTTCATTTCCGCTGCAAATCGCTTGCGATTTTGTATAAATAAATCCTTGTTTAACGGTTCGTATTTCATATAAATGAAGTAGCACAGGCTTCCAGCCTGCATGTGTTAGTATTTATCATTTAGACAGGCTGGAAGCCTGTGTTACTTCGTAAAGATAAGGAAAAAGCAAATTAATAAACTCTATTCAATTTGAATTTAAATCTATCATAAAAAATGCAATCAATAATTAAGTAATTACCAATAATTTAACCTAAAATTAATTAATTTCTAAGTAATTGCTACTATAAAATTTTGAATAAAAAAACTTCATAATATTGTAGGTACTAATTTTTTTGCGCTAAATTTGGGATATAAACCATATTTCGAAATAAATTATTGCTTTAATTGCATTTTTAAAACAAGTTATTGTTTTGAATTTTCTTTTGTTAAAATACATATTATGAAAACGAAAAATTTCTACATTTTTAATACCCTCAAATTAGCACTAATTATGTTTCTGGTAACAGCATTTACCCAAGCCAACGCACAAGTAACAGGAACAATCACCGATGGCGGTGGTTTCCCTATGATTGGTGCAACAGTTTCCGTCAAAGGCACAAGTCAAGGTACGACCACCGACATCAACGGTAATTTCAGCCTTGATGCGCCCGAAGGCAGTACGTTAGTTGTTTCTTACGTCGGATTTCAGGACAAAGAAATCGTCGTTTCCGGTGGTGGCGCAATGAGCGTTACACTTTCAGAAGGCGTTGATTTAGAAAGCGTTACCGTACTCGGTTCGCGTGGTAAGCCGCGTACCAATATCGACAGACCCGTTCCGATAGATGTCATTTCGCTAGCCGAACTCAATGCCACCAACCAAATTGACATCGGGCAATCCTTGCAATATACTGTGCCTTCGTTTAATGCCGTCAAATTTGGTATCAACGACCTCGCACCACTCATCGACCCGGCTTCTTTACGCGGACTCGCGCCCGACCAAACTCTCCTTTTGGTCAATGGAAAACGCCGCCACAAAGTCTCATTTTTCAGTCTCAACCATGGTGTCGGCAAGGGGCAACTCGGTAATGACATCAACGCCATTCCCGCCGCAGCTATCAAACGCGCTGAGATTCTACGCGACGGTGCAGCCGCACAATATGGTTCGGATGCCATCGCGGGTGTCATGAATATGCAGCTCAAAGACAATCGTTCCGGCGGTTCGGTGCGTACCTTTACAGGCGTCGGTTTTAGTAAGCCAAAATATGATGGCTTGGGTAGCAATGCCGACCAAGAAGGCGAAGCTATCTACGGCGACGACATGATTACAGACGGCGCAACCTTCTCATCCTCAGTCAATTTTGGGCTTCCGTGGGGCGAAGATGGCTTTATCAATACGACCTTGCACGGACACCACAGTGAGCCTTATGACCGTTCGGGTTTTTACACGCATGGCGCAGGTTGGTATCCAGATGACCCAAATTTGAGTGATGCAGAAAATGAAGCCCGCGACGAAGAATTGAGACGTTTAAATGGTATTGACTTTGACCGCGCCGTACTCGGTGCAGCCGAAAATACCAACGGTGGTATCTTCATCAATGCAGGAAAAGCGATTGATGAGAATTGGGATTTTTACAGCTTTGGTGGTTTCTCTAAGAAAGAAATTATCGGTGGTATTTTCTCACGTGCTGCCGCGCGTACAGACCGTAATGCACTTGATATTTTCCCCAACGGTTTCAATCCTGAAACACCTTCTATCCTCACCGATTGGCAAATTATTTCAGGCGCAACAGGTGTAGTCGGTGATGGAATTAATATAGATTTTAGCATGGGATATAGCGGCAATAATTTGGATTTGTATAATCGAAATACCGTCAATCCAAGTCTTGGAAGTGACTCACCTACAGAATTTTACACCGGTAGTTTGAATGTAACACAAACTTTGTTGAATGCTGATTTATCGAAAAGTTTTGGCGATTTCAGCCTTGCAGCCGGTACAGAAATACGCTTCGAGTCTTTCCAACAATCAATGGGGCAAACCGAATCTTGGGTAGCCGGTCCGTTGGCGACTCAAGAAGTCGATATTTTGGATTCGCTCGGCAATGTTATTGGTACAAGTGTCGAAGGTTTCAAGGATGTAGGTTCGACAGGACGCGAAGGTTACTCTGACCGCACCGACGGCGAATGGTACAGAAATAATGTAGGCGTATATGTAGAAGGTGAATATGATGTCACCGAAGATTTCCTCGTAAATGTTGCGGCTCGCTTTGAAAATTACTCTGATTTTGGCGGCGATTTTTCTTATAAAGCGGCGGCGAGATACAAGATTTTGGACAAATACGCGATTCGTGCTTCGGTCAATCGCTCCTTCCGTGCGCCTTCGCTCGCGCAATTGCATTACAGCAATTTTGCACAAATTGCCTTTGATGATGACGGTAATTCTGTGGTCACGCCATTCTTGCCGATACGCGACGCGCTCGTACAAGAAGCCTTTGGAATCACTGAATTGCAGCCCGAAACATCTTTTGATATTGCCGCAGGTATTACAGGAGAAATTATGAATAACTTCTCACTTTCCTTAGATGCTTACCAAATTACGATTGATGACCGTGTGATAGTTTCGGGGGGTATTCCTGCCGATGCTTACGATGAATTTGCGGGTTCGGGTTATGATGAAATAAATGTATTTACCAATGCCATTAATACGACTACACAAGGCTTGGATTTTGTTGGAAATTACAAACATTTCTACGCTGAAAATCACAGAATGAGCCTCACACTCGCTATGAATTTTAATAAGACGACAGTAAGTGATGACTATAATGTTCCGGCTGCATTCGAGAATCAAATCGAAAATATCATTGATGACCGCGACATCGTATTTTTGACCAACGGTACGCCAAATCGTAAAATTATTGGTACGTTTGATTATCGTGTCAAGGGCTTTAGCATGTTGGCGCGTGTCACCAATTTCGGTAGCGTACAGGATTCGCGCGAGGTCGATCCTGTTACGGAGAAAGCACAGGTTTTTGCAGCAAAAACCATCACCGACCTTTCTTTGACCGGACATGTGAGCGACAAATTCTCCATCACGCTCGGCGCAAACAACCTTTTTGACGTATATCCCGACATGTTGCTTTCGCCCAATGTACGCGGCGAAGTCATCTACTCCCGTCGTACCAATCAATTTGGTACACAAGGACGTTTTGTGAATCTTTCGATTAATTATAATTGGTAAATGTAACGCGGCACTTCCAGTCCGCGCCACGTTAGTTTAGAAATAAATGGCAGACATTTTTCAAATGTCTGCCATTATACGTACAGGCGATTTCAATCGCCATGTGTTTGATTCCCATCAAACTCCCCCTCCAAAACCGTTTATTTTAATTGAGTGTATCACAAATCGGTTCTAAGAAATTAGAGCATGTTTAAATTTTTTCTGCCTAAGTTTGCCAGTGGGGGTTTACTCGGCAGACGAAGGTTGTTATAAAATATAGTGATTTGTCGCATAAAATATTCGCTCCGAACAAAGGGATTCGGCTGACGAGTATTCGCTTTAGGCAAAGTTAGATGGGTAGCCTTTAAACACGCTCTTATGTAGGCGCGTAGCGTCAGCCCCTTTGTAACAACGCCCTCTCCCCAACCCAAAAAGGCGCATAAATGCTATGATAAAAACCAAATAGTTCATTGAAAAAATAATATCTTTGGAGACACAAAGACAGTAATTAACAAATTACTAGTCAGAGTAGGCAGGATTCTTTACTCTACCTACATGTTTTGTTCTAGTAGTCGATACTTTTTGGTTTTTATCATAGCATTTATGCGCCTTTGGAACTTTATTTGAGAGGCTTGCTAGAAATGGTGTCGGTGTTACGCGCCTGCTAAAATTTGACCACCGATTCGTGATACACTCAATTAAATTCAGAAAGACGGTTTGGTTTGGAGTTTTTTTGACTCATGTAGTAGTATGAATTGGAAGCCAAATCTGCTCGAAAATTAGCCTAAACACGGCTGACATTTTGCAAATGGCAGACGAATTCAGGCTAATTTTCGAGCGAATACGAGTTTATGTTATGATTTTGAATTTTCTCACGTAGAGTACATTTTAATACAAAAAATGCCGGAACTAAAAGATATGCTCATTCCCGCCGACGGGAATATCCGCGATGCGCTCACAATTATTGATGCCAATGCACAAGGCACAGGTTTTGTGGTAAACGAAGACACACAACTCGTTGGTTTACTGACAGATGGAGACATTCGCAGGGCATTTATCCATCATGGAAAAGACCTTAAAACGCCTGTTGCGGAAGTGATGCAAACCCGATTTACGAGCCTTCCGCTTACGGCTTCGCCTGCCGAAATCAACGGATTACTTTCTGACCGCATCCGGCACATTCCGCTATTGGATGAAGGCGGAAAAGTGGTGGATTTTGCCTCGCATACCCGTACCCGACGCATCCCGATTATGGAGCCGCTACTCGGTGGCAACGAACTCGCCTACGTGAGCGAATGTGTCCGCACGAATTGGATTTCTTCGCAAGGGCGTTTTGTGCGCGATTTTGAACGGATGATGGGCGAATTTCATGGGATGCCTCACGCACTCGCGGTGAGTAATGGCACGGTAGCCTTGCACCTCGCGCTTGATGCACTCGGTGTGGGCGAAGGCGATGAAGTCATCGTACCCGATTTGACTTTTGCGGCTTCTATCAACTCGATTATTTATGCCGGAGCTACGCCTGTGATTGTGGATGTGGATGATACTTGGTCGATTTCTACGAAGGCGATTCGGGCAGCGATTACGCCACGTACTAAGGCGATTATGCCAGTGCATTTGTATGGCTACCCTTGCGATATGCTTGAAATTCAGGCGATTGCAACCAAATTTAATTTGCTGATTATTGAAGATAATGCAGAAGGGCTTGGTACGACATTAAATGGACAACTGACGGGAACATTCGGCGATGCGGCTACGTTTAGTTTTTTCGGAAATAAAACGGTCACAACAGGCGAGGGCGGAATGATATTTTTTAAAAATAAAAAACACTATGAATACGCCGCCGTATTGCGCGACCACGGAATGTCGAAAACGAAAAAATATTGGCACAATTACGTTGGTTATAATTATAGAATGACCAATTTGCAGGCAGCAATCGGTGTGGCGCAGTTGGAACGCATTGAGGATATTTTGAATAAAAAATGTAATATCGGAAAGGTATATAATGAGTCGTTGGCGGATATAAACGAGTTGATTTTACCACCAAATTCAAACGAAATAAGAAATACATATTGGCTATATACTTTATTGATAAATGACAAAAAAACAAGTATTAACCGTGACGAAATCATTAAAAAATTATTACAAAACGGCATAGAAGCACGACCTGTATTTTTTCCTTTGCATGTTATGCCACCTTATCGCGATTTTGCCAAAGGCGAATATCTGAACACCGATTATATCTCGCGTCAGGGTTTGAGTTTGCCTTCATCGGTAGGCTTGACGGAGGCGCAGCAGCGTGATGTGTGTCGGGCATTGAAGGACGTTTTTAAGGTACGGGAACTGTTGGAAAGTTAATCGCTAATGAAATTTGAACATACACTTTTTTTGATTCCGGCGCGGGGCGGTTCGAAGGGGATTCCGGGTAAAAATATCAAGTTGCTCGGTGGCAAGCCTTTGATATATTATGCCATAGAAGCGGCGAGGGGCTTGGTGCCGGATGAGCATATTTGTGTGAGTACAGATGATGCAGCCATCATCGAAACGGTCAAAAAAACGGGCTTGGATGTGCCGTTTGTACGTCCGGCAAATTTGGCGGATGACCACACAGGAATGCAAGGTGTGATGGTTCATGCGCTGGATTTTTATGCCGCGAAGAAGGATAGCAATTACGACAAAATTGTACTCTTGCAGCCTACCTCACCCTTTCGTACAGCGCAACACATTAGCGAGGCTTTTTATTTGTATGATGATTCGCTGGATATGGTCGTATCGGTCAAAGAAGCCGATGCCAACCCATACTACGTTCATTTTCAAGAAAATAAATCGGGATATTTAGAAAAATTATTGGGTGGGCATTTCGCTACAAGACAATCTGTACCAATCGTTTATGAATACAATGGCGCGGTATATGTCATCAATGCGGATGCGATTCGTCGGTGTCCGCGTTCGCATTTCACCAAAGTCAAAAAATATGTCATGAGTAGCAGAGATTCATCAGATTTGGATACGCCGCTTGAGTGGGCTTTCTGCGAATTTCTGTTACAAAATCCAAACAGGCTCTAAATATCTTCCAATATCTCCTCTTCTTTCTGCAAATCGGTGTAAGACATCATTACTTCCTTCTCGTCGCGGCTGATTTCGATTTGCTGATTGAGTTGAATCCACATCGCGGTTTGGTAATTACTGATGGTATCGGTGGGTACGTAAAAATCGGGTTTGCCGTATTTTTTTTCGTATAAATTTACAATCGCATCTTGTACTTGTTGTATATCTTTTCCTTTGGGAATCTTGGGTTTACACTCCATTCGGAAGAGGCGATTTTCATGGTAAAAGGTATCGAAATATACGGGCATTTTATTGATACCTGCCTCACCGCGCAAATTCAAATCATAGACAAATATGCGTGTATTTTTGGTTTTGAAAATGCCGTAAATGCGCTTTCCTTTCTCCAATTTATTTTTGTGTTGAAAAACTTCTTTGCGTGTCATCCCAAATTGGTGGTCGAGAATGATGTCGGCATTACGCTCATTTTTGGCGAGTTCATCACTGATTTTGATGGCAATTTGTTCTTCCAAAGTTAGTGGAATTTCTTCTTCCCGCGGAGCTTGTTGCTTACAAGCGACCATCAAAATTGTGACAGCGAGGAGTGTTAAAATATTTTTCATAATTTGGAACGGTGGACGGTAGATGGTTGACGGAACACAGCAGACGTTTTTTTATTTTTTATAAAACGAATCACGAAACCATTTACTCATTTATTCATATAATCATTTACTCATTTCATTCTACCAAAAACTGCTCCAATCCTTTCGTAAATTTCACCTGCATATCGCCGGTATCATTACTGTAAATAAAGTAGCCTTCGAGATTAGGATTGGTATTCACCAAGTCAAAAGCAGGGTCAATGCCCATCACCATACATGCGGTGGCATAAGCATCTGCGGTCATGCAATCATTCGCAAAAATGGAGGCACTCAAGAGCGTATTTGCTTCCGGGAAACCCGTTTTCGGATTGATGGTATGTGCGTATTTTTTTCCGTTTACTTCATGGAAATTTCGATAATTGCCCGATGTGGCGAGTGCTTTATTTTGGAGTTGTACTTTTGCTTGCAAATCCTGTATAGATGCGTCTTCTGATGGTGTATTGATGCCCATGAGCCACCAGTCGTCGCGCGAATTTTTGCCTTTTGTGCGTGTTTCACCACCGATTTCGACCATGTAATTTCCGATATTTTTCCCATCTAAAAAATCCGCAATTATGTCAACGCCGTAGCCCTTTGCGATGGCACTAAAATCGAGTTGGATGCCTTCTTCTAATTTGGCATATACGCCAAATTTTGGCGCGACTATTTTATCAAATCCTACACTACGCATCAAGTCTTTTACCTTCGCTTCGTCCACTTCCGTTACGGGCTTTTTTGGTGTGTAGCCAAAGCCCCAATAATTGACCAAAGGCATGACCGTCGGGTCAAATGCACCGTCGGTTTTTTGATAAATTTCTTTGGCTTTTATAAAGACTTTATCGAAGTGCGGCGTTCCTTTTTGTGTGCGTGTTTCTTGTTTGTTGAAAATAGAAATATGCGAATCCTCAATGTAGGTCGAAAGGTCTTGGTTGACGGCTATCAGTAGGCTGTCGATGGCGTTTTTGTGACTTCGTTTTGCGGGGTCGTGGTATTTTACGTTGTATGTTGTGCCCATCGTTTCTCCCTTCAAAGCGAAATCAGGCGAGAGAGATTTTGTTGGTTCTTGACAAGCGTTTAAAATGAGCAAGGATAATACAAACACCAATGACCTCAACTCTGTTTTTTGCATAAAAAAGAAACGCATGTTATTAATTTTGAATGAGTGAATTTTGAATTTTGAATGAAAACAACTACAACACCACGACACCGCAATACCACAACACTATACTTAATCAAACACCATCCATCCCACGTTGTTCGTCTCATCACATTCGCGGAGCGTGTCGAGTGCATCTACCTGTAAAAGTATGATTGCCAGATAATTGCTTTGTTTTCGTCTATCTAATTCAATGATGCCTGTGTAGTATTCACCATTGTGCAGTAAACCGTTATTGGGAACATCTTTTTCGTATATAAAGGTAGCTCCGGCGGCAATATCGCTTCGATTGAGTTGCTCATCACCGGAAAAATAGGCACGTACAACGGTATTGTCTGTGCGTTTGCGTTTTGCGCCAAAGAGGTTGGCAGGTGCTGCGCCTTGGTTGTAAACGGTGTATTGCAGGATGAGACATTTTTCCTGAATTTCGAGTAGTTCTATTGCCCCTATGACCAAATCGGAACAAGACGGATTATTATCGGATTGTGCTTGTACTGTAACCTGAATGAACAATACTACGATAAGGGAAGACGAAAAAAATAATCTACCCGTCTGAATCGTTCTTTTTCTCATATGTTTCACTAAATTTTCCTTATCCCGAATCGAGTTCGGGACAGGCTGTAGCTCGGCTATGCGCGTCAAATTTAGCCAAACATATAAAAAAAATAACTTCTTCATTT
>Ga0209186_1001165_pt1 | contig 19897 bp, 15 predicted proteins | sample SidtaG_FD_187426 | JGI IMG/M metagenome (GOLD analysis project Ga0209186, IMG submission 187426) | Marine algal microbial communities from Sidmouth, United Kingdom - Sidmouth_Male2 metaG (SPAdes) (version 2) | ecosystem: Host-associated > Algae > Red algae > Unclassified | place: Sidmouth...
AAAGTGCTGAAAATGAGTCATTTATGAAATTTAGAGTGAAATCTGTAGTACACAAATCGAAAATCAAGAATCCCTAAAATTCTGATCCATAGGACATTAACATTACCTAATGCTCAATATGGGTTAAATCTTCAGCTAGAAATATTGGATGAGTATCAAGGTAATGCTTATTTCATTCCTGGCAACCACGACTGGGAAAAATCAGGAGGCGGTGGCTTGAAAGCCTTAAAAAGACAAGAAGATTATGTTGAAGATTATTTTAAAGACCAGGACATTGAAGGAGAATTTGTACCAAACAATGGCGGTGGCGACCCTATCCGTGTAAAACGTGAAAAAAATCTGGTTTTCATTTTTATCGACTCTGAGTGGCACCTACATGATTGGAGAATGCACAACAAAATCAATCATGGTTGTAAGGTACAAAGTAGGATTTGTTTTCTGGAACAATTGGAAGCTATAATTAGGGATAATAAGAACAAACAAATCATCATTTGTATGCATCATCCTTTGTTCACTAATGGGAATCATGGTGGATAGTTTTCATTCAAACAGCATTTGTTCCCTTTGCTTGAGCTTAACAAAAATGCATAATTGCCACTACCTATTATTGGTTCGCTTTATCCTATTGTTCGTAGTGCTGGAGTTTCACGTCAAGATGTATCGCATCCTCGATATCAGGAACTGAAAGCCAATCTTTTAAACATGGTTTTTCAATACAAAAATATCATTTTTGCTGCAGGACATGAACATTCACTTCAGTATCACAATAAAATGAACAATCATTTTATTGTGAGCGGATCTGGTTGTAAAACAAGCCACGTTAGACCTGGATTTGATGCCGAATGCTGAAAAACTGTACAAATTAATTTCTAAAGGGGTGGACATTTCAGGGACTAACAAAAAAGAAAAATTTGAAGTAGATCGACTTGAGAACGGGGACACTAGAGTTCGGGCTTTCCACTTGAAAAAGAAAAACAAAAAAGGAGATAAAATCTATGATAGAACCTTCAATAAATAGGAAACTAAAGAAATCAGACTCTACGGATTGGAAGAAGAGGATATTTTCGTAATTTCTGGGCAGTCAAAAAAGGGTATCAAAGTTCGTATCATTGGTGGAGATGGAGATGATCTGGTGCAGGATGACTCAAAAATCGGCGGTCTGGGACGGAAAACTAAAATCTACGACCAACCTGGCGGAATAGAAATTGAAGGAGGAAAAGAGACCGTAAAATTACTAGCAAAAAATACTGAAGTTAATGAATACGATAGAGAGGCATTTATATATGATGCCGGATTTCCTTCTATTTCTTTAGGTTTTACTCCAGACGATGGCGTTTGGTTAGGAGCAGGAGGAAGCTATACAATACATGGTTTTAGAAAAGATCCCTACAAGTCTAGTCAACGGCTAGATGTACTTTATGCACCAGATTGTGGTTCTATTATTGCTGATTACACAGGAGACTACGGTTCTTCTGGGAAGATTTTTAAATTCAACTACTAATAGCTCAAGCAATTTAAAGATTTGTTGTATCTTTAGATCAGAATTACTCCATTCGAATTCTAAAAAGCAATTGTTCCTTCCTGACTGCTTTATAATCAACAACAAAAACTCATTCTATCATGAGATACCTAATGACTAATTTATTGCTATTGGTAATAGTGACAATTTCCTTTGCTCAAACCACTTATTACATCAATCTGTCTGGGAACGACAACAACTCCGGGCTATCAGAAAACAGTGCCTGGCAAACCATCACCTACGCAGCTTCGAGTGCAAGCCCAGTTGGTCCTGGGGATGTCGTCCATATAAAAGCAGGAAATTACGGCAATGAAAAAGTTGTCTTTCAAATAGATGGGACAGCAGCAAACCCGATTCAGTTTATCGGGTACCAAAATACACCTGGAGATCAGCCTGATTTAGACTACAATTTTGGGGATCCACTTGATGCAACAGTAATGCCTTTATTGGATGGCGTTAACAGATTATCTGGTAATGGGATCACCATGCATAACACCAATTTTGTTGAATTATCCAATATACAGATTCAAAATTATACAGTCGGACTATATGCTTACAGAGGAATCAACCTTAAGGTAAAAAACATAATCACAATGTATTTTGGAGATATAAATGCTTCCTACAACGGTAAGGGAATCGTTTTTGGCTCCCTTGCAGACAATAATCTAATAGAAGATTGTGTCGTTTACAATGCTTGCGCAGAAGGAATATCCATTAGGGGAAATAACAATGTCGCCAGAAATTGTCGTGTTTATTCTGACGATAACGCTACTGGGCATTATAGCGCGATGGACTATTACATTCATGTCGGTGGCAATGACAACTTGATTGAAAATTGCTATGTGGAACGCGTTGGAAACATTGCGCATAATGGACATGGTATTGATTTGAAAGGAAATTGCGAAAACAACATTATTCGAAATTGTATAGCAAACAACATGGGCTTAAACGGATATGAATTGAGGCATCGAGGAGTAAAAAACAACATCATCGAAAACTCAATAGGGATAAACTGTGGTTTTGCAATAAGAGATGGTGCCAGCAATAATATTATTAGAAATTGTAAAACCGAATCGTCAAAACATGGTGTTCTATTATTTGATACAACAGAAGATGAGAATGCACAATATGCTGGTAGAGACAATATTATTGAAAATTGCATCTTTCAAAACTCGACATCTAGTGTTATCAACTTTCTACTGTATGGGTCTGCCGCAGTTTCAGCAGTAGATAACAATACATTCGTCAATTGCGTTTTCGATGGAGGAACATATTTGTTTAATGCAGACCGGGAAAACTTTGCGAATAAGATGATAAACTGCATTGTAACTAATGTTCAAAATTATTCGGGAGCTAGTTATTTGGGAACTCCATTTCCTATGAATTTTGACTATGAATACACCTATTTTCATAATAATGGGTTTGCAACGCCTCCTGGTATCAATGTCTTCACTGCAGATCCGCAATTTGTAGATGAACCTAATAATGATTTTCATCTAATGGCTTCCTCTCCTTGCATTGATGCAGGAACGAACACAGGTGCACCGTCAATAGATTATGAGGGCAACCCAAGGCCTAACAACGGTACAGTAGATATCGGCGCTTACGAATTTGGTACCCGAACGGTTAACTGTAACTTCTCCTTGTTTTTAGAAGGCCCCTTCAAGTCATCAAGCAACACCATGTCTACTCAGCTATTACAATTCGATTTACTACCTCCTGGGCATCCCTACTCTAGCCCACCTTGGAATTATTCAGGAAGTGAAGGGACTGGGTGGACCACTTCCGACTACCCTACTACTGCTGTTGACTGGGTGCTGGTCTCAATACGCACTACACCGCAAGCTGAAGATGAAATTGCTCGTTTTGCAGGTGTTTTACTGGAAGATGGCACGATTAGTACGCTAAGCGATGTTCCAGTAGGGCCTGGAATTTCTCAGGTTTATGTTTTAATCGAACATCGAAATCACCTTTCAGCAATGAGCGCTTTGCCAGTTGATATCGTCAATAATACATTAACATACGACTTTAGAATACAAGACACCTACAAAGGACAGAACGGCACTGGTTTTGGTCAAAAACAAATTGGTAGCAACTGGGTGATGTATGGTGGCAATGCGGACCAAGATGCGCAAGGCCAATGTGATATCAATGCTGCAGACCGAATTACTTGGCAATCGGTCAATGGTTTGTTCGGTGTATATAATTCCGGAGACTGTAACTTAGATAGTGATGTCAATGCTGCCGATAGAGTTGTTTTTAGTTATAATAATGGAATATTTACAAGCATTCCTAAGTCGGTAAATACTGCACCGGCATTGACTTGCCCAGCACCAAACTACGTTCTTAACAACTGCTCTTACACTGTAAACTGGACCCATCCTAATCCAGTGTCAACTGTTGTAAATTATGATCTTCGTATCAATGGGATTGATCCCGGACTATCTAAAGTATATCCCGTGACTTCCAACACAGTGGACATCTGTAATTTACTTGGAATCAGTTCCGGCTCTGGAACATTGACAATTGAAATGCTTTACTGGTACGATGGAGATTTGAATAACATTATCTCTACAGGAGTCTGCACAGTGAACTACAATCTGTAGCCGGAAAAGGCCCGCAGCGTAAGGCTACAGGAATAGTCGATTGGTTTAAAGTATAATTTTCCTGGTAGAACGGTTCGTCACCTCCCCGCTCCCCCACAGACCCGTACGAGCGGCTTTCCCGCATACGGTTTCTCTGATTTAAGGTTTTGCCTTAAGTTTAGAATGGTATATCATGGGTTTTAGTACAACGCAGTACTCATTTAGTACTTTTGTGTAGTACTCCCATGTCCTTCCAGATCCTCCCCTGCGATTGAGCCATTTCACCAATGTTCTAACAATTTCTAGGTAAAATGTCTTAAGTCGTTTGTAATTAAAAGTAATTCCATAATAGTTATAGTAGCCTCTAAACTTAATGTTCAATCGTTCTATTAAATCACTAAGTTTTTCGTGTCGGTTACACTTTATCCACTCTTTCATTTTCTTGAGTGATATAGTGAACTTCTTACGGCTCGTTTTACGCTTTAGTACATATGGACGGCGGCCTAAATGAAATTGATAGGGTTTTATTGTATAGAAATAATGGGATTCTATCAAGTGTAATGAGAAACAAAATAATTTTTTGTAAATGGTGGATTTATATCACCCCTTGATTAATCTAAATTTTTATTGTAGATTTGTCTCGAAAAATGACGCATAAACCAAGAAGAGTTAATACGTAAATAGTTCACGGCTATAGTTTTGAGACCAAACACTGTCTGTTTCTAAAAAACAGGAAAATCCCGCTAGAAATCCAGATATATGCTAGAAATTTGCAGTCAGAAAACTACTCCAATAGTAGCATTTTGTAAATAATAGCTATTAACTATTGTATCCTCTTCTATTAGTAAAACAGTACTTTAAAAATTCAATTAATGAAACAATTTCTATCAATTGTATTATTGTGTTGGAGTACACTTCTGTTTGCTCAAGAAGATGTCCTGAAATCCAATAAATGGAGAGCGTATGCAGGTATTTCGCAAAACCCTGCCGTGCTATTAACACCTAGCTTTAATCCAATACATCCCGGATTCAATTTAGGAGCTATTTACCAATGGAATAATCATGAAAAACATCGTCTTGTACAGTATATAAACGGTGGATTCGTTTATCACAAACATGTTCAAAAAGCACCTAGAATTTATACAGAATTGGCTTATGAATTAAGACTAAACCGATTTTCCATAGTACCATTAGCCATTGGAGGCGGTTATGTCATGTCGATATCTGACTTAACCACTTTAAAATGGAATCCAGGTACCAGAGAATATGAAAAAACTAATCTGTCTGTCCAACATAATTGGGTGGTTTCACTAGGACCATCTCTTAGTTATGAAACCAATTTGAACATTACCAATAGGCCAGTAAGTATATTCCTGGATTACCGGATACAAGTACAAGGCATTTTAATCGCTGAAACCTCGCCATTTATTGCCTACGCACCACTGCAAGTGGGTATTCAAGTACCATTCTCCTCAACAAAATAATCGATAAACAATGAAAAATCTATCATATTCAACGCTACTAACAATGCTAAGCATTTGCTTGTTTAGCGCTTGTAAGAAGGAAGTGATCAAAGATTCTAAAAGCTGTACATCCATAGAATCATCAATAGTAAATGAGAATCATCCAAAACGCCTTGCAATACAAGAAGAGATAAACACATTTATAGGCAAAGGGTTGCCAGGAATGTCCATCCTAATAAGTGATGATGACGGTCTTTGGATCGGAACTGGAGGCTATGCTGATCTTGAAAACAAAGTCAAAATGGAACCCTGTCATCTGCTAAAACTAGGGAGTATTACCAAAATGATGATCGGAACTTTAGTTTGGCAACTAATCCAGGATGGAGACCTGGCTATTGAAGATCCAATCAGTAAATACATTCCAGAAGTTGCCAATAATATTGAAAATGGCAATGACATTACCCTAGGCATGTTATTGAACCATACATCCGGTGTATATGACATAGCCGGAGATTTAGGATTTAATCTTGCTGTTATTAATGACTTCGCAAGAAGTTGGACGGAAGAGGAAATGCTAGGCTATATCGAAGGTAAACCGGCTACAGGATTACCTGGAGAAGCAGTAAGTTATTCTAATAGTAATACCATGTTAATCGGATTGATCATCAATGCGGCTACCGGAAGGGAACATGGAGAATTACTACAAGAACGAATCTTTGATCCTACCGGCATGACCAATACCGTTTATTATGATTATTCCTCAGAATTTCCTAAATCAGAATTAGCACAAGGATACTTAGACTTTCATAACAATGGGAAATCCATCCAAAACATATCTGATTTGAACCCTGGCAGTGGTAACGGTTATACTGGTGTTTATTCCAATGTAACGGATTTACTAAGTTTCATGAATGCTTTGCTTCGTGAAAAAACACTTACGACTCCGGAAAATCTTGATATTATTTTTAATACCATGCGGTTGGGCTCAGGAAATAACTGGAGATCAAGTTATGCAGCCATTCACGACGAATACATGGACTTGTTTGACGATCCAGTTCATGCATTTGGTCATGCAGGTGGTGATGTCGGCTATTCTGCCAACCTAAATTACTTTCCGCACAACAATACAATCATCGCTGCTACTTATAACTATGGCACCAATCTCCCTTCTGAATTAGGAGATGAGTTGCGTATCCTACGAAAAAAATTAATGGAAATTATGGCGGAATAGTACTACCTGCCTGCCCTAGCGTAGCAGGTAGGCTCTATACGAAATCTTGGTAACCTAGGATGCCAATTCCTAGGATTATAATAGTAAATAGGCAAAAGTTCCGTAGGCCATGCCGTTCACTAATCCCTAAATAAATAAACAGTAATCAGGTTAGCGCCTTAGATGCGACATCTTAGTAGAATCATCACTATGATTTGAAAAATAGCGCTGTGCGGTATCTAACTTGCATCTAATTACCTAACAGTCAACAATATAATGGATTTCATTAGCTGGACTTGCTCTTGGCTATTTGTTTTGTTTGGGGCAGCCACTTGCTATTGTCATACGCAAGTGTCGGTCTTCTCCGGGCTCGCTATTCAGCTCGGCCTGCCTTCCTACGGTCAGGCAGTCTACTCCCTACGGTCGTCCCCTCTGTCCACCTCTGCCGGCGCTACTTTATACTAACAGATTTATGGCAAAGGGTGAGGGATATGAAGCGTTGTTTGAACGTAGAGAGTGCTGAGGAGCCCGACGTTTTATAAGGTTGTAGCATTTTTGGTGCTACAACCTTATAAAAGGGCACCCCCAAATAAAAATCACCTTTCACGACACGTTTATAAAGAAATTTGACAGTGGGTTAAATATTCAATTATAATAATATCAATGTAATTATTATCTTTAAAAATTAACCAATGTTATCAAACTTACTGTAGGATACAAGTTTTCTATTTGTAATTCTAAAAACGCTGTTCTATGCCACAGAATCCCTTGTTTTACCTGATAATTTCAATTGCTACCATTGCTGCTGCCCCTTTGGAAGCACGAACCCATTGTCCGAATTCTTATTCAGAAACACTAGTACACAATCCACCAACATGCGCCTCAGATCCTTCCGGAACGCAAGATGCAGACGGTGATGGAATCCGAGACGAGTGTGATCTGGACGACGACAATGATGGCATTTTAGATTGTGTGGAAAAAGGATTGGACAGTGCGCCCTTCATCGATCTGTTTGCGATTGCAGGAGACGCTAGTCAGATCTCTCCTAATGAAATCCAAATGACTCGAGCAATTGATGACCAGGCAGGTTCTTCATTTACAAAAGATAGGATTGACTTTTCACAAGACTTCTTCTTTGCCTTCCAAGCAAATCTAGGCTATCAGGATAATGGTGCAGACGGTATTGCCATTGTCTTCCACAATGATCCAGCAGGTAGTAATGCCGTTGGTGCAGATGGAATGGGCTTGGGCGCTGAAGGCATTCAGAATGGTATTGTTTTAGAACTAGACACCTACTATAATAGTTGCTGTGTTGGAGATATCCCTCAAGATCATGGTATGATATGGGATTCCAACAACCAAGGAGGTGCAGGTTTGTTGACGCCAGCAGTGATCCTAGGCCCAGGTGGCAATCTTGAGGATGGACTCTGGCGTACTGTTAGGGTCAGCTGGAATGCCACAACACAAACAATCAGTTATTCCTTAGGCAACATCGTAGTAGGAACATATACTGGAAATTTAGTAGCGAATTATTTTGGAGGCAGCAACTTAGTCTATTTTGGATTTACTGCCTCTACAGGCGGCGCAAGCAATGACCAAAGAATTCGATTTCCTAATGGTTTCTGTGACTTTCCGCTCTTTGTCGATTATGATAATGATGGTATAGAAAATCATCTGGATTTAGATAGTGATAATGACGGATGCCCTGATTTTATTGAAGGAAATGGTAATTTCCAATCAATTGACGGCGTTGCTGCTACTGGAACTGTGACGGACGGCAATGGCGGCATTGTATCCACCAATCTTGGGAATACAATCGGAATGTCTGTAGGAACGGATTTAGGAGTGCCTACTATTGCCGGAACAGGGCAAAACCTAGGAGAAAGTCAAGACACATCGGACATCTCCGTTTGCTGTGAGTTTAGTATATTTTTCAAGATGCGAAATCTTTCTTGCGATAGTGTTAACAATGGTTACACGACCGCTTTTAGTAATGGAGGAGTGCCACCATTTACATACAAGTGGGATGCCGGAACTGGAAACCAGACCACTGCTACGGTCAACAATTTGCCAATTGGAAGTTATGAGGTAACGATGACTGATAGAAATGGCTGTCAATCGCGTGCTGGAGTCATTATAGAAGAGTTGGATTGCCCTCCACCCTGCTCCATAAACCCTTGTGTGGAAGCCATTGTCAATAATACGGATATCTGTATGGTTTTGACTAATACCCCAACCGATCCACTCGCGCCACTTGATTGTGATGGAGACGGTGTAACAAATTTGACAGAATGTGCCGACGCAACTGATCCCTTAGATCCCTGTGATTTTGTAAATAGTAGCATCACATTACCTATTACGGCAGATCAAAGTAATTGTCCGATACCTTGCCCGGATCTAACACCTGTAACGACTATTCTTCCTGGGAATATTGCTGGGCAGTCGGTTGTAGAAGTCGCTATTCAATTGACGGAACTGGAAGGCGTTGATACGGATGGCGCTGTTATCACTGTTCGTGTGCCCTCAGATCCGAGATTGGTCTTTGTTTGGAGCATTGGACTGACTCAGGCAGCGCTGATACCTGTTCAGAATTCACAGTGGAATTATCTAGGCAACAACGGTATCTTTCATTCCTGGACGTATAATAATTCGGGATTAGTGCTTCCTGCAAATGGAGTAACTGCCTTCGGATTTCAATCATTTTATGACCCACAATCTACTGATGGACAAACTACTGTAACCGCGACTATTGTTCCTTATAGTGGTGGAGAATGTAATGTTCTGAATAATACCGATTCTGAACGATTGGTTTATTTTAACTAGAATCAAAATTTCGCTCAATAATTCATTAGGACGAAAAATGAAAAGATAACACACAAGAAAAGAGTGATCACATAGTAGTAGTAATCACTCTTTATTTAGGTTGCAAGGACTATTTTTTTCTCTTGTCGTAATATTCTTTCATTTCAGCAACCGATTCATTTGTTACTTTTCTACCTCCAATGCTGGCTACTAACCAGTTTTGTCCTTCCTGAACCAGGAGAATTTTTTCTTCAAAATCAGTGCCTTCCAATTCACAAACGTATGTAGCTTCTGTTCCGGTGACTGTACAGGTTACATTTTTGTACGGTTTCTTTGCCCTCCACCTTTCGATGGCCCTTTAACTTTCCTTTCTAAAGAATATAAACTGAATTCTTCCTTTGTAACAACGGTACTCATCTTTGAAAGGTCGTTTGTTTCAATGACTGTTTCCATCGCTTGTCGAAAATTGGTTATAGCCATCATCCGGCTGGTATTTATTACTATACCATAAAAGCAGGTGTACATTTAATAACTAAGAAAATGATTTTAGTTAAATAGTCATCCGATAAATCTGGACAGTATTGAGTGAATTTCTTAATAACATCGTTTCGATCATCATAATGTAAAATTGAGGATGCTCAAGATTTGTTTTAGAATGAAAGATGTCGTCTCCAACTGAGATTGCCTCTTTTTCATATTGATCGGATTAAAGAAAAAATCTTCATCCAGGAAGAGAAGACACCCACCTTCCTGCAATAAGGCTTGTTCTAAAGCTCACTTTCAACTGGGCTACTATTGTTTGTTCTATGAACCAAGGTTATTCGGCACGGCTTGCATTGCTTCAAACTCCTTTAATAAGCTATTCTTTGCTGATTGTTCATACATATTGAAGGAAACCAGTTTACTTTCTAGAATGCCTTATCTACAAAAAAGGGCTGTCAAATTTGACAGCCCAATATTACAAGCATTTTTTAACAGAATCAAGTTCAAATTCTTTAATATACTACTTCGGTATACTTGAAAAGATACCGTTATTGTAAGACCACAAGATTTTATCAGCTCCAGTCACATCACCATCCATATTAAAATCTTCAGGAAGATAGACACCTGGCAATCCGTTACTACCCTGCCATAGGATATTGTCAGCCCCAGTGATTTCGTAGCCTGTTGGTAGACTTTGATCAGCATTTGCAGCAAATAGTACCCAGTTGCTTCCGATCATTCTTTGCCCCTGCCCTATCCCACCAGAATAACTGTTAGCGAGTCTGAAATCATGAGACACCATTCCGTTAACGATTTGAACAGGTGTTGGAGTCATTGCAGGTAGATGATTACGATGTTCTACAACAATATAAAGTTCAGTAATAGCTGGATCCAGATCCGCAGAAACTGTCTCAGCAATAGTACCATCGTTTAACACTACAACTGCACCTTTGCCTACTTCATCAGTAGCCAGTGGAGAGGTCCGCATGCTAACAAGAGCCCAGTCTACAGCACCTGCGGGGTAGTCTGAAGTACCCCAGCCAGCGCCTTCTGTTCCATTGTAGTTCCAAGGAGCAGCGTTATAAGGTTGACCAGCAGGTAATAGATCCAAGCCGATTAAGGAAGTCCGCATTCCATTTTGTCCGTCATAGGTTCCTTCCAACAAAAATTGGACATCACATTCCACTGTTTGATTTACTGGTGGAGGTGGCTGAAAATTCAAGCAAAGCGTAGGCCTAGTGGCTACAACGCCATGCTCCTGTGATCTCCAGGAAACATCATTCCCTGTTGTTTGGGTCATCACTATAGAGAAATTGTCACCAAGTGTAACGCCAGTTAAATCCCAGGTGTAAGTGCTCCCAACTGCATAACTGCCTTGTGTAAGCTCTCCTAACAATCCTGAAGCTGCAGGACTGTTTGTAGTACTAAGATTGAGTTCTGTCCAGTTATTAGTAGCTCCTTTTTGTACCATAATACGCCCAGTCCCAGCATCAGTGCCAACAGTCATTTCCAATTCGGCACTCACCACGGTACCATTCAGATTGCTTAAATCGTACATCAAGTAAGTCACTCTATTTCCTACGTCGGTCCTCAATTCAGTAGTATTGAATCTAGTCGTTCCTTGTAAATAGGCATCTTGGATTGGTTCCAGACAAATTGTGGTCGGTCCTACCGTTCCTTCACAAATACAATTAACAGTATAGAGATCAAGTGTTGTGGCAGGATTGTTATCATCACAAGGCGTACCAATCAAACCGTCATCAAAGTTTGGACAAACATCATCAAAATCACAAACGGTATCATTGTCTGTATCCTGAAAAGTTCCAATACAATTACAATTGTTGTCAAATACATCATTAATCGTACAAGGATCAGCGTCATTACAAGCACTACCCTGTTGTAAGCAAATTCGTACAAACTCTATCCAGTTAATATCCATTAAACCAGTTCCTGGAGGTCCATTGAATTGAAATGACATGATTTGTGCACCAGGAGTGATTAAGCTAGTATCAATAGTTAATGTTTGAAACACTTCCCAACCACCAGTACTCGCAACCTGGAAATTTGCGATTGGAATGCCATTCATTAAAATATCGACATTACCTACGCCTGTTAAAGACGCAGCTCTTAATTTTATAGTATAATCGCCAGGCTGAGTAACGTCTACCAGATACCTTGTGGAATCTCCATTAGCAATAGATCCAATTTTCGTCCCTGATCCGTCAGTAGTTGGGTGATTTGTTATACCGCTTTGTGCAAAATAACTTTCAGCTTGGATCAAGCCCGGAATAAGTTGAGCAGCTGATCCTACACAAGTACAGCTTGCATCATAGACATCATAATAGGTAGCAGGGTTATTATCGTTACATGGAGCTCCTACTGTACAAGTAGGGCCACCAGGAGTACAATCTGTTTGAGGGTTATTTATATTCGTTGGATTGGCAACACCTGGTAAAGACATGACAATCCTGTCAATTTGATGAAATTGAGATCTTCCAGAAATTTGCATGGTGTAAACGCCAGGATTATCAAACTGAGCATAGATCCCATGTCCATCACCGTCACTTGTCGCAGTACTCCAAGACCAATTCAATGCGCCTACAGCAAATACCTTAAACCAGCCTGCAGCACTTGCTCCATTTGGATTTGGTGTTTTTCCAGATCCAGTCGGATAAATTGTACTTCCCGCTTTTTGTCCAAAAAAGTCATCTGCATCTGGAAATTTCAACCACGTGTCATTGTGTTCGGTAGCATTTTGACCACTACCAACTCGATTTCTCCATTGAAGTCTATAGGTTCCTGGTGTATTAATCGTAATTGGTACATTTAGGACACCATTACCAGGGGTTTCAAACCAGTTTTGACCAGTCCATTCCATATAGCCAGTTCCAGTATATCCAGGAGCCGCCGACTTAATTTGCCATGGAGTTCCAGTAACGTCAAGATTTTCAGCTTCTATGACAACCAAACCATTAACCTCTTCAAATCCATCGCAATCAACGATTAGCGCAACCCAATCGTTATTGTCTGGAGCAGAGATGGAGCCATTTACAGGTGTTGTATTAGACTGCATTACGCCAGTTCTAGGATTGTACCATTGTACAGTCCAGTCACCAGCTGGCAAATTGATACCAGTGGATCCACCATTAGGTCTGTAAACAGCATAGATTTCATTATTCTTTTCAAATACATAATCTGCACCATCACCTGTTCTTCCGTCATTCTCCAACATCTGATGGAAGGGAAGATAGTCTTGGAAAAACTTAAGTGCAAAATTCGCGTCTGTATATTTTTGATCTCTGGTTCGGTGATTCTGACAATTCATGTCGTTACAGCTCGTTTGAGATCCATAGTAGAATTCAGCACCAGCGCCACCTGCCATCAGGCTATTCCAAATCACTTTGTGCCGTACTTTTTTTCGATCCGTAGGATCCACTTGTATTCCATATTGCCCAGTTCCTTGTTCATCAAAAGCAACGACCCATTTCTTGTTTGCATTCCTTGATTTATCTATCAACTCAGTCAATATCCCCCTGGCGTCATCGTAATTGTTATCGTTACCTTGAATAGAAGCCCCATCAATCGCAAAGTTTGTTCCTATATGTGCATTATACTTGGTCCAGCCAAATGTTCCATAAGTAGGGAATGTATGAAAGACAATAATATGATCGTATGGGTCGATGGTCTTAATGTAATTAGCCGTAGTATTAATAACAGCCGCACTTAGGTGGCACTCTTCTCCAAGGTTCCAGTTTAAGGCAAGGTGATGGCCGAATCTGGCGACTAGTTCTCTGTAATAGATTCTTCGTTCTCTGCCGAAGCTATTACCATCCATAATCATATCGTTTTCATACTCAAAGGTTTTGAAATGCATGTACATCCCAATTTTATCTCCATACTCCATTACTTTTTCCCATTGGGCGAGTCTGGAGACATCGAATCGATCATGGTGTACGCCATTATTCCATTGCTGGGCATCACTATAAGTGTTGTACGTCCCTTCACCAACTTTGAGAAGGTGTGGGAAAACATTTTCGTCATCTCCATGCAAACTTAAAGTCAAGAAAGAGAATACGTTCATTCCTTTGCTAGAAAGATATTTAATAGCACCTAGAAGCTCCGTCCCTTTTCCACCTTGCCAAGTATAGGCTGCGGCATCTGCTGCGTTATAATCTTGCTGATGCGGTGCCCATGATTTCCTTCTGTTACCTCTATTTGGAACAGCGTCAAAATCATTATAAGCAAATGTATTTTCAGGAGCATCTGATCCCATTTTTACGAAATATTCACCTGTTTCCTGATACTGCAGGTAGTGTTCTCCAACGTATTTCAGTCTTCCTTTACCACGGTGATCTCTGCCTGTTTTGTTGGTAGCAGCGATGTTGAAGGTACCTGTATCACCGTTAAAGCTAGTTGGGGTTCCTGCGGTCGGACTTGTGCTAAGCGCAACATCTGTTCCTTGTCGGAAGGAGGCGGTGTAGGTCCATGTTCCTATTTCGTCTGGCGCAAAATGGACAAGCCATTTATTACCACTTGTAGCACTAGAATTGTGGGCATTCCCATCAGCAGCGTAGTAGCCTGGTACATTGTAGGTTTTATTACCATTGGTAAATGTAACTTGAAGTCTGTAACCAGTAAAAGGGTTAGGATTTGCAGTTTCAGAGGTGTTTGGACCATCAAAAGAGATGGTGACTTTATGCCATTTCCTGAGCGCTCCACTTACCGTTCCAGCATAAGAGATTTGGGAAATAAAAAAGAATAAGAATAGAAAGGAGCATAGGATAGTCCTAGAGAAGTAGTTAGTCATTTGTACTTATTAAAGTTAGGTTTAACAATCGTTAGGATTTCCTTCAAAGCAACTCGTATTATACATAGATATGGTAAACCATTTCTTTCATTACCTATTGATCCTAAATGACTAAGTTAACAAAAAAAAGGCTTATGATTAATTTTTGTTTTAATAATATTAGAACGATTAACAAGTGGTAACACTTGTTACGTTCTATTTAAATTATGTAATGTATATTTGTCATATTAATAGGTAATAAGCTTAGTTGATTGACAATATTAGGAGGTCATTCTATAAGTAATTAAAGTCCTTTGCAAAGGAATACTTAACTTTTTAAACTAAAAATATGCAATGATCAAATCTCTGATAAACAAAATAGGAAAACTATTAGGCGGATCCTCTTCTCCTAATCCACAATTGGAAGCCTTTATACTGAATAATGCCACTCTTGTTGATGTTCGAACTAAAGCGGAATTTGCTAGAGGAAGTGCAAAGGGAGCCATTAATATTCCATTAAATCAAGTAAAGCATAGAATCAGTGAGTTTCGAAACACAGAAGGCATCGTTGTCTTTTGCAGAAGCGGAGGCAGAAGTAACCAGGCCAAAAGAATACTACTTGCCAATGACATCTCTAATGTTGTCAATGGTGGCACTTGGAAGGCAGTAAGGAAGATACAAGGGGATACAAAGAACAAAAGGAGTTGAGGAAAAAACCCAGAATTAACGCCTTTGAATCTAATTCTGGGTTAATCAAAATATATAGCCCAACCTATTGACTGGTCTACTTTATTCATCGGTTACTTATTTAGCTCTTTATTCACTAGCGAGCGTTCATCAAGTAGTTATTGACTTCCAAAGTTCTGAGTCCAGAAGCTATTGTATTCAGCGGCCCCTATTTCTGTAAATTCCTTGCGCATAATATTTACACAATGGCCTGGACTTCGCTTCCAACTATCAACAGCGGCCTGTATAGAATGTTTTCGATGTGAGACGTTTTCCCCAGTCGACCGATAGTCATATCCCGCTTGGGTAACTCGGTCTGCGAGTTTCGAGCCATTACTTCCTCGGTGAGAGAGTTTGCCTTGTCGTTCCATATCTCTGCTATGATAATAGGATGCCCGTTCTAATTTGGCACTCCATTGCAAGGGCTGAGCTGGCGGATAATAAGTGTTCCCACAGTAACATCCTTTTGCTCTTAATTGATTGACAGCCCTCAACATTTCTTGTCGGAATGCTGAATTCTTAGAATAGGAAACCGTCTGTGGTTTGTAGAATGTAGCTACCGTCTGCTTTGGTTTTGCAAATACTTGTGACCAGTAGTGGCCTTTGTTGCCAACACCTACATCTGTAAAGTCAGGACGCATGATGTTAGCACAATTTTTGGGGTTTCGCATCATGAATCTCAATGCCTCCTTTGCTGAGCTAGAATTGCCAGTAATATTTTGCGAAGCTTCCTGATATTTGTAGCCTTCGTGCTTCAATCGTACATTCATTGCAAGACCATAATGTCCGCTATGTGATAATCGCTTTTTTTGATACATATCCATCGCATGATGGCTGGCAGTGCTTACTAATTTCTGATCAATTTTAAGTGCAGTTGCGGGTGGGAAATACTTACCACTGCAAGAGCAGCCTTTCTTACGAACTGCGTTAATTTCCTTAAGCATAGATTGTTGGGCATAACTCAATTGCGTTTCGTTGGCAGTAAGATATTCAGATTGATCAGCATCCACTTTATCCACAATATTTCGTTCAGTAATTGGGCTTTCATTGAGTCGTGTTGAAAACGGTGATGTTGTTGCTTCCTCGGGATGAGTGTTCTTCTTTGCAAGTTGTTTTTTCTTCTTTACTGGTTTCTTTGTACTGCTTTTTTTCTTTTTCAATTGGTTTGTGTCTGCTTCGGTTGGCAACGGTAGTTCACAGGCCTGGAAGGTATAGGCTAGTACCAATAATGTCATTAAATTCTTTACTACTTTCATAGTCTTGCTGTTTAATTATTAAATCGGTTGTTGTCCTTAAAACTATGAATTGTCTTTTTTTCGTATGTATTAACAAATGTTTAACCAGTTGTTCGTTTTCCTTAACTTTTACAGCTTAGTAGCGTTTTTGTAGAAATGTTCTTAGCTTCTTCAGCAGAACCTTGTTTCTTCTATTACACTATAGTTTAAAGACACTCAGCCTTTTGTTGTTTTAAATTGAGTGAGATTGATGTGTTTCTTCTCCCAAGACAGCTTGCGACTTACTAGAAATGTATATTTTATTATGTTATTTACTTTGAAATCCCCTATTTAAAGCTTAACTTGCTTAAGTTAATATTAAAATCACTTACTGATATGAAAAATTTGTTTGTTCTATTCGTTTTAGTTTCACTTACCTTCTTTTTCTCTTGTGGTAATCAAGAAATAACAAACGATTTTGTTCCTGCCAATCAGGAAGTGACTACCTTTCCAAATGTTACTGGAAAAGCTAGTTTCACAGTAAATACTAGTAGGGACATCTTTGAAAAAGATATTCTTACAATTACAAATACCTCTGTTAATGCGGTATCATATCATTGGGATTTCGGAAATGGTGGAATGTCTATCAGTGACAATCCTACATACATGTACAAGATGCATGGCTACTACACCATCACATTAACTATCACTGATGCCTTGGGCAACACCGATCAGGTAACTCAGGATGTTCCAGTGCTTTGTGTTTTTGGTGGAGGACCTCACGAGTCAATCGACGAGTAAACAATACCTCTAAAACATTACACTCTACTTGACATTCACATCATGTCGTTTCTTTCTATTGCTGGCTAAAAATTCCATGTACTTCTTCTCTATATAAAGGAAAGAATTGATACGTTGGTTATTAAAAAAGGAATATTATTCATATATAAAATGTAACTGGTTTCTAGCCTGCTTTGTAATTACAACTACTATTTGGAGCGCAGGTCATAAGTTTTGCTATAATAAAATTGCAGCAGATGCTGATTTAGGAACAGCAGCACATCCCTCTTCCGTCTTAGAGGTTTTTAGTAACATCAAGGGATTCTTACCCCCGAGACATAGAAGAATACGGTCTCATTACAATTTGTATTTATAATAGCTGGATGGTTCATCATACAATGGCCTAATCTAGTTGTATTTTCTGATGGAACAGTGTTGTCAATGTATGATGCTGCAAGTCCTGTTATCACTATGAAAATATTGTTTATAGCCTTGGCCATTGGAGTCATCATTATATTTCCTGGCTTGTTTTATTTGTTTAAATTATTTAAATCCGATCAAAACTTGATTCCTAGATAGAAATACCTTTATCGTAAAATGATAAATCATGAAATACTTAGAAGCATTTATAAATTCCTTTCTTGGAACAGTCAACTGGACGTGGAATTCTATTCTTTTTCAAGTGCCCTGGCACTCTAATTATTTCTGGGGGCTGATTCTCATTTCTCTCTTTGTGTGGGGATTAGAAATTGTTTTTCCTTGGCGAAAGCAGCAATCACACTTCAGAAAAGATTTTTGGTTGGACGGTTTTTATATGTTTTTTAATTTCTTCATTTTTTCGATTGCTATTAGTGGGTTTTACAAAATCCTAGAACTGTTATTTCTTGAAATAAATATTACTACAAAAAGCTTGACATTAATAAATCCATCAGGTTGGCCAATGTGGTTACAATTAGTCGTTTTCTTTATCGTTCTTGATTTTGTGCAATGGTTCACGCATACCCTATTACATCGATTTTCTTTCCTTTGGAAATTTCACAAAATACATCATAGTGTGAAAGAGATGGGGTTTGCTGCACATTTGAGATACCATTGGATGGAGAATATTTTCTATAAACCGTTGAAGACTTTCGGAGTCATGATTCTCGGTGGTTTTGAACCAGAACAAGCCTATATCGTACATTTTATTGCTATTACAATTGGTCATCTCAATCATTCAAATGTCAAGATAACCTGGGGACCACTCAAATACCTCATCAATAATCCAGTAATGCACCTGTATCACCATGCTTACGATCTGCCTGAAGGCAAATACGGTGTCAATTTTGGCATCAGCCTAAGTCTTTGGGACTATATTTTCAAGACCAATCATATTCCAGAAGACAGTGGTACTATAAAACTGGGATTTCCATCTGACGAAGATGTGCCTACTGACTTTATTGGACAAGTTACCTATGGTTTCAAGAAGGAATAGAAGTATTGAAATGCATTACTTGATCAAGTAATTAGTAAAAACTGACATAATAATGTGCCAGTTTATTCAGTAATTTGGAAAAAATGCTTAGTCTGAAGTAAATTAATCATTGATTGCTAGGAAGTTACCTTTTTAACTGTCTGTTGCTGGTAAAAAAATAATTTTAATACAGAGAAATGGAATGTGTATTCCCCTAATTGATTCATCGTTCACAATATTAATCAATTTGTTGCGTGTACTTTTCAATCTCATTTTCACTGCGGATTTGGACAATCCAAGTTCAACTTCTAACTCTGAAATTGACTTTCTATTTAGATATTTTGATATGACTAAATGCTTTGTATCCTCATCAACTAGGTTCATAGCATTCTCTAATTTGGTCAAATAACTTTCTTTAGTTTGTGCTTGGTCCTTCAATCCCTCATCTTCTGTTAGATAATGAGAGTATTATTGGATACAGAAGAATAAATAGCACAATTATCCTTTTAAAGATAAAAAAAGAGCTGTTATAAATATATTATAACAACTCAATTTGTAAAAGTATTGTAATAAAAGACTTAAAGGTAAAAAACCAAGTATTCTGCTTGTTGCTTAATTAAGCAGTAGTTATAAATTCAATATTGTTGGTTGATTATCACTTTCCTTGACCAATTGATAAATAAATGATTCATTTAGTACCATAGAGTTTGCATCCGCAATAATGAAATCTACTTGCTCTGTTTTTAACCTATATTGAGCATTAGGTAATGTTAATGTCCTATGGATCAGAATTTTAGGGATTCTTGATTTTCGATTTGTGTACTACAGATTTCACTCTAAATTTCATAAATGACTCATTTTCAGCACTTTTAAAAC
>Ga0209186_1001168_pt1 | contig 19840 bp, 30 predicted proteins | sample SidtaG_FD_187426 | JGI IMG/M metagenome (GOLD analysis project Ga0209186, IMG submission 187426) | Marine algal microbial communities from Sidmouth, United Kingdom - Sidmouth_Male2 metaG (SPAdes) (version 2) | ecosystem: Host-associated > Algae > Red algae > Unclassified | place: Sidmouth...
ACATTCTGTAAAGATGGGACCCGACATGCACTGCTGTCGATCCTCTTGGCCAATCAGAAACGTCCCTGCATCGCTGTTGCACTCCCGTTCTCTGCCGATGAGGACAAAATTGGGGGATCAGCAATACGTTGGGTTCTGAAAGCAATGATGATGACGAGGAGCAGGACCGGGCAGACGGAGAGAATAACTCCAACCTCCCAGCATTTGAGCAAAGACGAATGATTGGACGAAAGCTGATGAAAAAGTATCACAATCAGACGCAACTCGCACGAGAGAGCGTCAAGCGAACAGCGGAAGTATTTAAGTGTCGCGGAGATGCAGAAGAGAGGCTGAAAAGCAATGACGCTGCGGCTTTGGAAGACACAGCGCGCCGAACGCTGGAGGACCGCGTGATCTCTTCCATTCCAGAGCAGCTTCATGTGTTTAGAGAGTTCGAAAAAGACCTCCGGGGAGGGCTTCCGAGCAAACGCGTAGTGCTCATTGGACCAGGTGGAACAGGGAAGTCAGACCTGATCAATACAACGACTATGAAGATTCAACAAAGCCTCGGGCCCAGTCAGGATCAGGAGAAGGGCACAGCCCGTGGCAGCAGGAATACCCTTCTGGTTAAAGCGGCGTTCACGGGCGTTGCTGCTTCAAATAGTGGGGGTATTTCTTTGCATTCGGCCTTAGAATGTGCAGGTCGATCAATGCTGACAGATATGACAGAGTCGACTCTTGTGAGGCTCTAACGGGACTGGAGGAGCGTAAAAGTTCTCTTAATCGATGAAGTAAGCTTTGTGTCGGCCGCCAATCTGAATACCATCAGCCAGCGACTAGGTAGGGCGTTCCCTTCAAAATCCCATGTACCCTGCGGCGGTTTGCACGTCCTCATGTGCGAGGATCCATTCCCGATCAGTGCAGCTGGTGCACGACCCTTGTGGCGTCAGAAACGTTGTCGCAATCGTCCGGTACATGAGCAGCAAAGCACAGATTTGTGCATGGAGTGCGACGCATATTTCGAGTTGACTGAAGGTCAGCGGAACCACGGTCCATTCCACGACGCACTTTCCGCTGTCCCCGTGGGCAAGCCTACTGCAAGCGATATTCGGAATCTGAACTCGAGACATGATCGGACCTTGAAATCCGATGCGGACGGCCGATAGACTGACAGCACAGTCATAGTGGGTACGAACAAGGAAGTCCATGCATACAACGACGCGGCACTCTTGCGAGACTGCTCGCAGTTGAATGACAAGGGACAGGAAAAGAGAACAGCTAGATCGTGGACGCATGGGACACTTGGGAACGAAAGTGATGGAGGTCGAGAGCGGACGCAACTGGAGAAGGAAGCTATGGCAAGAGGTTGCCTATCAAGGAAAAGATCAACTGGAGGAAAATATCAGTTTGTACCAAATGCAATGAATCTGTATGTTGGCCGGCGTGTCATGCTCACGTACAACATATGTGTGGAGTTGGGGCTGTTTAACGGAGCCACTGGAACAGTTTATAGACAATTTGGTGGACAAACTTGCGATCCTCCCGAGTCAAAGGAAGAAGCAAGCAAGCGCATGGCTGCCCTAATAAACGAGAACGCCCCTCCACATGATATGCCCATTGTCTTGGTCCAGATGGACTCTTGTTGTTATCGTGGCCCGCCTCTGTCCTCCGTCACGCCCGGAGTCGTCGCAATATCCGCCGTTAGGAGACGTATCAAACTTCCCGCTGCAGCAGTCGTCTATCAGCTTTCTTTAGTACCAGCTAACGCATTCACTGTGCACAAGAGTCAGGCTCTGACCATGAATAGAATCATCACTGACGCTTCCAAGATTTTTGCACCCACATTGTGGTCTGTGGCCCTTTCGAGGGTTCGCAGTATTGAAGACGTAAGTCTCGTCCACCCAATCTCTAGCAGTGAATTCACTTTCAGGAGTCAGGTTGAGTCTATCTCGGACATTTCGAATCACCTTGCGGCATTTTGGATCCGATTTATCGGGTCCTTTCGACCAGGTGCGGTTAACACGGAAGACAGAGCAATTCTCTTGGACCCATACAATTAGGTGAGGTTCAGGACCCAATCAGAGCATCTTGATACGTGTCAGAGTTGATCTGTGTCGACTAGGTGACAGTGTCGGCCTGACGGTGCATCAGGCAGGCGCGAGGACGGCCGCGAGGACACGTACGAGGACAGGTGCGAGGACGAGTTCGGGGACGGGTGCGAGGACGAGTGCGGGGCCGGGTGCGAGGATGGGTTCGAGTATGGGCGCGAGGACTTTGAGAGTCGGCTTGGCTGGGGACGGAATGGTGCGCGGCTGCCTGCTCTGATCAGAGGCGCGCGGGGTGAGGGTACACCTGGAGACAAGGTCGTGCGCGGCTGTGTGCACTGAGGGCGGGGAGAGTGGTGTGCCTTCGGCGGGGTCGGAGGTGCGGAGAGGAGTATTAAAGCGGCGCTCTCGTTCGTCTGCACGAGCTTATGGAACTCCACATTTGTCGGTGCCTCCGCCTTTCACCTTTCCCCCGTGCCTCTCCCTCGCCTCCACACTCCCGCTCCGCACCCATTCACCTCTGGGCTGCCACCATGCCGCTCTCCCCTATAAGCAAGCTGCATCGGCGTGCAGCGACGCAGGCACGGGGCCAGCTGCTGTCTACTGCTGCTGCGAGCTAGACGCTGGCGGACCTCAAGCCCGACACGGTTGGACATGTCCGAGTGACTGTGGCTCTGGTCAATGCGTTCATTCCAGCGGGCGACGTCCTTCCATTCGGGACGCGTGGCAATACCCTCGTGTTCGTTGACCTCTCGGGACCCCGGCGTGTCCTTCTTTACTGGCGTCAATGCGCCCAGTTTGTTGAAAACTTCAAGCGCGAGGGACATCTCTTTGGCCAGGTATGTTTGTCCCTTCTATGATTCTGTCGGTGGATGTCTTCCGCGGATTGAGTTTCAGTGTAAGGGCACGAATGGCTCTTTGTGGCACATTTGGCCAGATATCTGACGCTATTCGCACTCATGGTCTTGCTTCTCGGTAGCACAGTGCATATTGTCTGTTTTTCTTCAGGACAGGCCTTCAACCTCGAGGTCCACATTCGGCCGGCTCCATCGGGGAATGCCTTTCACGCTACGAGTTTGCCAATCCTGGAGCGTCCTCTGGCGCTCAAAAATTACGTGACCCACTGTGGTTTGCCAATCCCGCTGTCGTCGGCTCTGTCCCTGCCCGCCTACACCAACTTCCTGACAGCCGTCAGATATTTTGTGGACGCTGTGGATGCGTCCGTGGGCGGAGCGGTCGTTCCTTGCGAGGACTTTCAGGGCGAGCGCGCCTCATTCTACACGTCCAACTACAAGCTGTCGGACATTCTGGCCCTCCTCGACGAGTCAGGCACGGACCATCTCCTAATCTACCTGTCCACGCCGACATCTACGTCCCGTGAACTGGGATTTGAGCAACGCGTCCGGGTTGCGGGCGAACTCGTGCCCGTGCGCTTCCAGGCGTTTATAAATTGCGCTCACCCAACCGCCCGGTACTTGTGATGAGATTTGGGACTTTTGGTTGGGACTGCTGGCGGCGACCGGGACAGTGGCTTGTCGGTCAAGGCCTGTGGCGGTTGCGGAGGCGCCCGGTGCGCGGGCGTGGCGACTGACACGCGCCGAGGGGCGGCAGCAGACTGTGCGCGACCGCTGTCGGGGCGTGTCCGGCGAGTGGCGCCGGGGGGAGCCCGTGAACTCGGCGCCGAGGCCGCCAAGATGATACCGGAGGAAGGACCGGGCTCGGGGTAGGGTTGCACGTCTGGGGCGCATTGAGGTGACCCCCCCCACGGGAACGGACAGACGGCCGTCCCTGGTTAGTGCGGACGGATGGACGCCGCGAGGGGGCGCGGCGGTTGGGAGACTGGAGCCTGGACGTTTGGGGCACGTCTGGCGCTTGTGGGTCCGGGTGGCGTGTGTGCAGGGTCTGAGCACCGACACCGAGCGACACGGCGGGTACATATGCGGGGGAGGACGAGTCCGGGGTGAAGGAGAGAGCGGGTAGGCCACAACACTTTGACCACCACCACCCTACTTTCCAACACTCACTGAGCGGCATGACCAGCTGCGCATGCGCCTGGCCAATTGACGTGACCTGCTGTACCAACGCACGACCGTGCCGCTCGGGGTCCCCGTCGGCCAGCGCCAGCGGAGAAGGCGCACCGAGGAGGCAGAGGGTCCCATGGAGCGGCTCAACGAGACTGACGAGTCCTCGATGGAGCGTATGCAAACGGACGTAGCCGAAAAGGCTCAGGAAACTGGTCTCATCTCGGTGGTTCCCGCACGCGCCCTTAGCGTCATTCCTGTGCAGCTTTAGTCTCCGTTTGCTGGTTCGAACAACATCAGCATTGAGACCTTCCAGCGGTTCCGGCGCCATGTGGCCCCTGAGGTCGGGCTGGCCAGTCGTGAGGACATGCGTGCGGATCTCGCGGTTGCACGTGCCGAGCCGCGCAAACAGTTGACTGCCACGCCGGTGGGTGCTGCCCTGGTCAGATATCGGGCGGCGCTTCAAGCGACGGTGGACGACCTAACATCCAGAGACAGATTCATCGATCGCCCGGTTTCTGGTCGTCCCGGCGGGGAGGTTTTAGTCTACTTCGGGCTGGAAAAGAGATAAACCCAGAGCACGTGTAAGGCGGTGCTCTTGTGGGCCAACCAAGCTCCTTCGTGCCGGCGGGACAACACCGTACTTTTCGGCGTCTGTTCATGCGAGAAAGATGACCACCTGACGATGTCTACAAGGACGGAGCTTTTATCTGAGAACCTGAACGACCTGCGGAACAACGGTATATCCGTGCGGGGCGCTACAAGATCAGTGCAGTTCATCCTGATGGGCGATTACGCCTTCGAGACAACCTTTTTGGGCCACACGGGGGCTTCCCGGTCCATGACCTATGCATGGTGCTGCGCACTTGCGCGCCCCACGGCTGCGCACGTGGCACTAATTGACATCTACGGCACGCTCCAGGGTGGAAGCTCGGCCGGGAAGGTGCCGCGGACCGCTGAACACGCTGCCGAAGTGGCGCTGAAGTACACGACCTGGGGCACCGCGACGCTTCCAACGCCGCTGAAGCTGACGAGCCACCGATCCATCACCAAGCGGCCGCTAACAATTTGGGATCGGCTGACATTGCTCCTATACTCCTCCAAGCCACCCGAGGGGTCACGGGCGGATTGATCTACTTGGGAGTGGAGGCAGTTGTAGCTGATCGAGGGCCCACAGAAGCGGCTTTTTAGGCGGCGGCTGTCTCGAAGACGCTTCGCGACGAGGTGGGGGTGTCACCGGCGCCCTTTTTGGGGGCCTGGCTCGCCGGGAATCTGTGGCACAAGATTGAGGCGCGTCTGTCGGCGTTTTGCGACCGATTGGACGCACTCCTCTGTCCTGCAAGGGCCGCCGCCTCCCACCGAGCGTGCCGCCTGTGGGCCGACTTGATGACCGTTCTCAATCGGGCGTCGCCCATTGTTGGCTCCGAGCGGAGCTAGTTTTTGTCAGCGGGCAGCAGTTGTTGACGGACTTCTTGTGGATTATGAACCGGTTTTGATAACTCCCAAGCTCCACGCCCTGGCGTGCCATGGGGCCGACTTCCTGGACGAGTTCGGCTCGCTGGGCCTGTTTGCGAAACAAGGTCTGGAGGCGTGGCATGACTATGTCAACCAAAACGCCGTGGTTTTCGCTGCACCTACCTTCCTGAGAAGCTATGTGCAGCTGATGAAGCGGGCGGAGACTGGTCGAACGCCTGGATTGGAGGCGGTCAACCGCGGAAAGCGTCGGGCCACTGCCAGCCCTGAAGCCCGGAGCGCCAAGCGCGCTTGTGACATGCGCACCAACTGAGGCCTCGAGGCGGTAGGTGTGAGCAGGGAGCAGTCGGCGGCTAGCGAGGCCCGTGTCGCGGAGGACGGCGATAAGTGGGCTAGAAACATGCACGACGTGGCTGTCCTTAAGATTGCTACATACAACAAGAAGTCCCCACAGTTGTCAACTTCTGGCCCACCTCCGTCGAAGGACTCTAAGAACTATGCCATTCTGGCCGAGGCTCAAGAATGTGCGTGGCAGCTTTGTTCCAAGACTGGCATTGAAGTATCATATTCTTTTGTGGTGTGAGGTACGGCGTGATGTAAACAGATACAAGTTTTGCTTTCTTTTTGACAGGACGAGGGAGCATCAGGGGGAGACAAATATGTCTCTGCGGTACACAGTGCGCCCCAGTGAGCCCGCCCACTCCTGGTCAGGTAATTGCCACGGGCACCGGGGAGCTCATGAGTTGTGATCAGACACTCGTATTCTGCCGCCGCTACTTGGTCTGCCAAACAGGCCGCATGTTGGGCACTATGCCCCTCGAAGACCTTTTCGCCGACAAGAACAAGTGGTGATTCGGTGAGTCACCGCCTCCGTACTCGCTCGACCGTCCGCGCAAAGTCGTCATGGGCATGTGATTGGCTGCATTGGCCGACGATCTTTGACCGAATGAGGCGAACGGGTCAGGAGACCGCGAAAAATGGGGCTCCCACGAGATGCGATAGGGCCACCTCAGGTAGGATGCTGAGACACGAGAGCAAAATGTTATACACGACGAACGATACTCGTGACCGGTACTCCAAAACATTGCAAGACGTTGGAAACTGCTTACATGGGCCTATGTAGCCCATAGATGAGCCGGAATCCTGATTTCCGCATCTGACCCGTCTTACCTGGGCGTGGGGCGGCGGCACGCACAACGGCGGCGCACGCATGGCGGCACGCACAATCGGTGTGCATGCAACAGTGCGGCGGAGGTGCCCTGAAAGACACTTCCCGCGGGTGGGCCACACGGGGGCCAGTACGCAAGCAGGCGCAATCGGTGTGCACGCGGCGCCTAGTCAAGAAGGCTTAAAGGCGGACTTCTGGTTTTTGCCCATGTAGATGCCCCTGGTGGCTGCCATGAAAAAGTCGACGTTTGATTGGTGTTCCCGTCACTCGTCTGTATATTGCATGAGTTCCTCGCTCAAAACGGAACGAGATGTTCTTTAATTGGCTTGTCCATACGTGGCGACTGCACACCCTCACGAATCAGTATGTGCGTCCCGTTCGGGCGTGCCGGCTGTGGCCAGGATCGTCACCCTTCCAAAAGCAAACAACTTTTTTGAAGGCTGTTTCCACAGTGTGCAATGCCACGCCTGCACTCGTGTGGAGCGGATCGGATCCACATCCCATTGACTTGGCCGTGGCAGCCGTCGTGTGGCCGCAGTCACCCCCAATGTCGTCCACCCTCGTGAAAGTCCCCTTCCGCTCTGCCCCCACTCCAAATCATAGGCCACACCGCCGCCCCATTTGAGCACCAGAACGGCTCCCCCTGCTGTCAAACCTTTATTCGACCTGGCGCTGGGCGGCCCAAGCACCGCATTCATGTGGTCCAAGCACAAGCCTCGTCATTTATTCCTGCAGAAAACGCATCAAACAAGCCGTTTCTGCCTTCAGCAGTTAGTCCCAATCCAGCGCCCCCATCAGGGCATCCTCCTCACCGTCCTTTCCTGGAGTACCTACGGGCGGCAGCTTTGCACTTCCCAGGTAGGCGTCAATTTTCCGCACAGTAACGTTCAGGTTGTCACGCCCCCACCTCGCAAAAGCCGCCGTCTGCTCGTCCAAGAAAACCTCAAATGTGACCGATGTGCCATTGGCCATCTCGTGTGGCGTTTTTGAAGCCGGTTCCCGCATTGGCAGGTGAGCGCCTCCTGCCACGGTTTCACGCTTCGCTACCAAGAGCGCGCGAAATGGCAGCGCGCGGTATACACGTCAGACAGCTCTTTAGGAAGCTGTCGGCTGCGTACAAGCGTGCATTCTAGTTTTAGTGGCCATGCCACGCCTCTATTCCCTGTTCGCTGTACCGCCCCAGTCTGCCAAACATTTCTAAAACGTCGGCAGCGTGGCAGCACAGGGAATTGAGTTTGGCATTCACGCGGGTCCACTCAAGTGCCGCCGTCAGGCGGTCCAAGAGGGTCGCTGCGTCCCGTCGGAATTTGACCATCTTGTCCGGCGACACGGCGCCGGCCCGGGTGAGGATGGGCAAAATGCGTTGCCACGTTGCGCACGCCTCGTTGTCGTCAGCGCTCAGCGTCTCTTGTACTTAGGTGGCCAGAAGCAAGCAGACAACCGACAGACAGCCACTCATCCGCTGACACTGCTGCCCGTCAATAGCGCCATTGACGTAAGGTGTCGGGGAGACCCCAACTGAGTGCCTGAGCGTGCCAGCGAAGTCATATGCGTACTTGGCCGCGGGTGCCAACCCACGCCAAAAAAATCGACCGCCTCGATGCCCAGTCGTAAGAGGTAGAAAGTGATGCCCAGCGTCAGATGTAGAGGCATCGGAGCGATGTGTGACGCGTCGATGATGAGGAGTGGTCGGTCCTCAACGGAGAGGTGCTCATCCGGTGTCAGTGGCGTAGACAGCGTGTCGCTACCCCCTACCGCGTATGCTGCCGCCATCCTCCTAAAGTGGTCCACTGTGCGTGGCTGGCCGCCAGCTCGACTGTCCGCTTGCAGGTTGCCGTAGATTTCCACCTGTTTGCCGTTTGTTTGGGTACGCCAACGCATGACCGAGCACCGCTAGCACAGCATCCTTCTGGAAGCTCAGAGATGACAACACCACGTCGCTGTGAACTCGTAGTCACCCGTCAGGATCAGCTGCACCACGCGCCGCTCATCGCGCAGCATCAGCCCCTCTCCTCGTAGCGCTTCGAGGCTGGGCACGTGCACGTCTGCCATGGCGGACAGTGCCGCGTGGTCATCAGTCGCCGCCGGAAACACCCCAATGAGGATGGTGTTGCCTCGGCTACACGGGCGGTCCTGGTTAGCAGACAAACCTATGGCCTTGGTTGACCTCAGCACTCCCCCCTTGTCAATCTCCAAACAATTTGGACGCTCTTGACGTCCGCGCGCCGCGCATCGGTGGGAGAAGCTTTCCCAAAAAAAAAAAGACGTAGCAGGAATCTCTGCCCCACCGGAGCCGCGCTCGAATCGCTCGATGAACTGGTTGCTCTCGCATAAGTCACCAACCATGGCCTGCAAAGCCATCCAAGGGGCCACCAGGAATGCCCCTTCACATTGGGTCGTGGCAGCGTTGCGAGGATCCTCCTTGTCCGCCCGTAGATCAGCCCGCAGTGACTGGTTTGCGGCGAGACCGACACCAGGCGCACCTAGGCGGAGACGGCACCGCCGCCACAGCAAACCGCTGACACCTTTGTCATGAGAAAACTGGTTTTTCAGCCGCACTGGGAGCGTACGCATTGCAGCCACTGGAGCCACGGCCAAAGCCCCGCTCGCGCCAGCCCGCTGAGACGACTCAGCGAAGGTAGCGGCCACGAGCCGAGGGTCAGCCGGATAAGGCCGTCCGAGGCCAGTGGTGGCCAGAGCAGCACGTTTACGGGCCTGGAGGGGCGCAACGCTGTCCTTGGTCGGCGTGGAGACCAGCGCATACGTGCGCCTCTTGCTGTTCGCCAGCTTACCCAATTTCTGCGGGCCTTGTGGCCAGCTAGCCCACCTCGGAAACTTGTGGCGCCTCCAGCGACGGGTAGGTCCCCCGCACGACGGGCAACGCTGCGGCGACGGCTGGCACGCCACGCGCTCCAGGCTCAGCATCCAGTGAGGACAGCCTTTCCATCCGCCAGCGATGAAATTCGGGGGGAGTTGCGTCCACGCCGCGTACGCTGACAGCGCGCCACGCCCGTGTGGGCGGCGACGCCGGTGGCACCCTGGTTGGGGGAGCGGAGTGGTGATGGGACGCGGCGCTCGGTTAGGGGGGTCGGGGTGGGGGCGCGGCCCTTGCAGGAGCGGGCCAGAAGACGAAGCACAGTCGAAAAAAGCCTCATGTCACTCCTCGAGCGTCCACAAACGCCTTTTTGCTGCACCGCCGCACATGGGTGACCAAGAACTGGGTGTCCGCGTCCTCCCGTATCGCTGCTGTGTCTACAGCTGCGGTCCACTTCTCGGACTCCGCGTTCGTCCGAAGACACGCGCTGCCGCAGCCGTAGCCGACAATTGCGAGGAGATTGGCGGAAGAGACGCGCCGGATTAGCTGGGAAGAAGAATGACTGTGGGATGGGACGGAAATAGAGCACGCTCACGACCTACAAAGACAGTCGCGCAGCGCGAAAAGTAGGACGGGTCTTTGCGGTCACGATGACACCACGTTCGTCAGCAACCCACAGTGAATGCATATTCATATCTTATGGCAAAAAGTACACGACCCGTCCACTGCCAGCGACAATAAAAGAAAGGCAGCTACTCACCATGCAGCGTAGTCGACAGGGCTGTCAAAACCAGCCTCGCCCGACATCGATTAAGAATCGAGACAATCGGAAGGAGTAAGCGGGGGTAAACAAGTATGGTACCGCAGCACTCTAGTAGCCGTGCTGGCGTTGTGAAACAAGTGTGGAGCGCTCCACGAGTGAAAGCGCAGTCGTTGGTCTGCACGGCAGATCGACCCTTTTCAACCGGAAACTTTCCGATCGCGGCCAGGCAGCCGATTACTGTATTGCAGACACCCCAATTTTGTCCGATGCGAACAGGAACACAAGCACGCATGCGTTTTCAAACTTTTCTAATAACTCCGCACTTATCTCGCACTTTTCCAGGCATGTTTTGTGGCAAGTCGGAGAGAAAATTAAACTGGAAGTACGGGTGGTACAGGAGCCGGCGGTCGGAAACACGACCGCCGTCGTGCCGACCGCTGAGCCGCAACCCCCCCCCCCCCACAATCCCTCGTCCGTCACGACCACCGGCGCCGCGCGCCATTCCGAATTTAGAAGTCCGTCGTCCTTTGGCCTGCACAGAGTGTTGCACCGAGATACGTGGCCGTGCCGTAGGGGTTTGGTTTTGTTTTCGGGGAGCGCGGGGGTGCGATGGTGGGGGGGACGGGGCGGCCGTGGGGGGGGGGGGCCGGGGGGGGGGGGGGGGGGGGGGGGGGGGGGGGGGGGGGGGGGCCACGTGGGTGCTCAGTACATTTCGTGAGGCGCGATCGCTCATTTTGTGCTCTTTGTCTCTGTGTAGTTTAATCGTAACAAGTTTTTTCTCTGCCGTGTGTAAGTCCTACAGATGGAGATCATGGTCATGTAAAAGTCGATGCTTTATGCTGGACTTCTCCATGTGACCCCCCCTGCCTTTTTCGTTTCCACTGTGTGCATGTTAGCGTGTTCGGGTCATGCCCGGCATTCTGGGCGTCGCTGTGTATGGCTTGTGGAGGGCCGTGTGGATGGCGGCGGTGGGGGCCGGAGGGCGTGAAGTGTCAGAATTTGTTTTACATAGGATCGCGCTACGAAAAATGGACAGGAAGACGCGCCGTTTTCCTCTTCCCTCTACGGCCACTCTCCCACTAAGTGGGCAGTCTTTCGGCGTCCTTTTTCGGGGCTTGAGCAATCAGCCCAACTGTTGCGACACTTGGGGGGAGGGGGCGGGACGAAGACGAAGACGACAGCTCGCGAAAAGCAACAGACAGCCAATCAGCGATCGAATTTGATGTGCGCGGATCTAGCGTTTCAGCCAATCAACAGGTGCGGAACTCTAAACTGGTATACTCCGGACAGACGACGTGCCCAGTGGCCCACCCAAGGTATTTCGGCCCCCCCCGGCAAACCGGTCGTTTCCCTTCGTTTCCCGTCGTTCCTCCTCGTTTCTCGTCGTTTTTCGGGCGTTCCGCATCAGATCTGCGTCGAACGCCGGCTCTGGGCCACCGCAGTCTTGCAAAGCAGGTATGATCCAGGCACAAACATCTCAGAGACAGGCACCACGACATGAGAGGGATGATCCCTTGACGAGCCTGAAATCTTTCTAAAATAGGTTCGGACGAAGTCGCCCGCAACAAGGCAGCCGGGGCACCCTCGCCCTGATCAGTTCTCTAATAGTGCGATTATCAGTCAGATGTATCCAAGCAACTGGCCTCAGATGGTTTTTTGATTTGGTCCTGGAAAGCCGTCAGTCCGTACTTCGCACTCCTGTTCTCGTTTCCTTTGTGTTTGTGTTCCTGTTCGGTTCGGCCAAAATTGGGGTGTCCGCAATATCATCACGGATGTCAGCCCGTGACCACCCAACCTGAACCGATATTGACGTGAAGCATTCCGGTCGGCTGTCGCTCAGCTTCCCGAAACGCACGGGTGCAGATGCAGAGGCACAGGGATGCCCCAGAGGGTCCATTTAGTGCACTTTCCCGAGACGTTCTGATCTGCCTACGAAAACGGGCTCCCTGGATAGCTCATGAAAATGACGTACCTTTTGCGCTGCTCTAAATTGACCTCAGCGCAGCCCTTTTGACGTTATGGCCCGTCAAAGAAGCGTCACGAACATCATTTAATACACGATACGGCGCTTCTGTGCGACTCCTTATTGTGCTTGATGTCTTCTCACTACGGCGTTGGGATGCCTACGGCCCAGTTTGTGGGCCGTCAGAGTCGCCATGGAATAGAACTCTCTGTCACACTCCGCAAGTAAAAGGCCTGCCGGCCGGAGCTGCTACGCGGTGACAATGACTACGGCTACGAATATGGCTTTACAAAACTACTTTGCCGCCACAGCAATCTCGCACGTTCGACACCGCCACACAGGCGGGCCGTTTTTCATTTTTCTCTGATTCACTTGACTCGCGGCGCGCGCCAGCACCGCTTGCGCTGTCCGTGGAAGAAGAGAGGCTACGGAATGTCCGGCCCCTCCGCCGCACACCCTCAGTGCGCCGTCTGAGGCGGCGCATGGGGCCGGCGGGGGGGCACCGCCGCCGTCGGACTTGGCACCCCCCGCCCCACCGGCCGCCCCCCCGTGTCGGACTGGCGGCGCCGGGAAGCCCGCCTCCCGCCCAGCGGAAGCGCCCGGTGCCAGCAGGATCGGCCTGCCTGCCGAGCCAGGAGGCCAAAGGGACAGTGGGGGCGTCGGGTCCACCGCCATGGCCAGCCCCGAGTCGCCGCCCGCCACCGCGTCCACCAACGGAAAGTGCGCGGGCAAGCAGGAACGGGGGCCGGCTGGTGGTGGGGGGAGTGCCCAGCGGTGGGGGAGTGCCGAGCGCTGGCAGGGCAGCCAACAGGGGCAGGTCGCCCCACCACTCCCCCTCGTCGCAGGGGTCGGGAGAGGCGCGGCGGATGGCGCACTCCCGCCGGTGGTCATCACCACCGGGGTCGGCGGCGGCCATGGCGTCGCGGGCCCGCGTGGGCCGGGAGTGGGAAAGAGGGGGGGAACACCTGCGTTGACGGGGGGAGGGGGGGCGCGGATGCGCTGGCACTACGGCTCCTTCTGAGGAGCTGGGTCGGACGCTGCCCTCATATGATCTGGCGTTGCCGAGCTCCGGGCCGTTCTAGGCACCCCCGGCAATGCGAGATGCAGCAAATGCCCGTAGGATTGCCGCACCACAGGTCCGTAGAGACGCCTCAGTCGGAGGCCACAGCAACGAGTGAAACGTCCGGTGCACCAATAGAAACATATCTTTGAAGTTGATACCACGTTCCACGATCAACGGCTCCATCCAAGGGATCATCAATTGGCTGTCACAATCGTGGTGCACGCGCCCATGCATGCGGGGTGCCATGAAACTCGGGCGGCCCCATGGCGGCAAAGCATTTATCGCTCGTGTCATAATTGTTCTCTCCCGTCGACCAATAAATTCGAACTCCCACAGAGGGCAGTTTTGATTCATTCACAGACGGCATTCCACTTTATTCAATCACTTCGCGACCGACACCCCTTCACATGGCCGCAGGACCCTTTCCCGTTCCACCGCGAGCGCCACCGTGGCCCTTGCGGCGGCCCCCACGCGGGCCCACACCCCCACCCCCTCCACGCAACCCGCCGCGCCGCCCGCAGCCACACCGCCCACGGGGAGTTTCAGGCTCTTTCTTTTTATTCTCTTCCGCCTTTGCCATGTTTGTTTTGGCCGCGTAGGCCTCCTCCGCCGCGGCGAGAGCTTCAATAAAGAGATGTTCTTCCGTTGGTGTCAGGGGTTCGAAGAAGGGGCTCTCATCGGCCCCCCCGTGGGTGCTGGAGGCCGCGCGTTCCATTGCGGGCAGGGCGTTTTCGGGGGAGGGGGGGGGAAGAAGTGAACGGCAAAGGCTTCGAGGAAAAATGTATCGGGGTGGAGGAAGGAGCGGTGCGAAGAGGGTTTTGGTAGTGTGAGCTGTGCCAGATCATCGGCGGAAATGCCGGTGCTCATCAAGAACAGCTGATGCTGACCTGGTCTCTGCGGCTGTCGGTGCGGATATGTCGGTGGAAGATCGTCACATGAGAGGCATGACTACACGGCTCTCTACATCGAATAATCCAATTCGCAAGATCGCTTAACCAACGCTACATCCAATGTCCAGTGAGTTTCCGCTGTACGCTCGGGGATGATTTAAAAAGGCCTTTTCAGGTATTCATGTATTCCCCCCCTGACGGCGGCGCACGCAGGCATAGCGGCCCGCACAATCGGTGTGCACGCAGCTGCACGGAGGGGGCGCTCTGACGGACACTTCCTTCGGGCCGGCCACACGGGGACTAGTACGGAAGCCCATCCGATCTAACGGAATTGCTTCGATACCATCCTGTTAGCTTACTCGATTTACTTGGTGCAATCATGGGTATCCGGGCAGTTTGCGCAACGGATTTGATTGCCACGGCGCCCGTGTGTGGGATAGTCCGTACCCGCGGGCCCCACGCGCCCGCAAAGACTACCCATCAAGATTGTCATCAAGATTGTATCTCCCACGGGGCAGCGTGATTCATAGAGTTAGGAGGGACAAAGAAGAATGAGGCAGTCAAGAAACCGAGGAAAAGCCCGTCACAGGCCCCACAGGAGCGATTCTCTAGAGTAGTCAGACGGCTACGGGACCCGGCTCATTCGACAGATCGTAAAAAGAACACGTTCGTCTTGCGCTGCTCAGAATCGGTCATACTGTAGCCGTTCCGGAGATACAGGCGGTCAAAGTGTCACAAAAAGGTGCTTCCAAGGTCTAGAATGGACGATTCTGCAAGGGAGAGAATGTTTTGTTCTCTGTTTCGCAGCACTCCAAATTCAAGATGATTGTGGCGCGGACTTCTGACGGCTCTGAGAGGCCACGCCAGCAGCAGTGTCAGCAGTCTCCTCTGCATCCATTCCGTTTGCGGATGCGTACGCGTTTGAAGAGCACCCACGCTTCGTTTCAAGTCCTCACTCAAATGTTTTTCCACCAGCAGACAGCGGATGGTACGCACTGCGCAATAAACCCCTAATCTTATTCAGACTGAAAGCAACGCGATACGATCCGCTGATAGATGCCGGGGGGTAGACGGCCCTCCCGCCCGCACCCCCCCACCCCGCCACCCGGCGGCCCGGGGGGAGCCGGTCCTCCCTCCCGGACCCCCCCACCCCTCCACCCGGCGGCCCCCCACCCCGCCACCCAGCAGCCTGTGGGAAGGCGCCCTCGCGCTGCGCCGCTGCCGGTAAAGCTGGCGTTCGGACCCACGTCCTCAAGCTGCGCTGCTCGCCGGAAATCTGGGACGTCCCGACTTTTCTCTGTTCGAAACGATTTCGATCACTGAAACGCAGGCGTTCATTTCGACGGCCTCGCGCTGCGCCGCTCGAAGATCTGGATGGATTTGATCCGGGCGTGCAGGCAGGTCCTCAGAATATTTGTCTTCGGAATGAGCCGAAACTCTGGGCGCTCGCGCAACCCATTTGTTTGCCATTGTAGCCCGTGTCCGCGACCTGATCCCGGGCGTCCCATTGGTGGACTGCACAGACAGACAGATAGATATACAGAGGAACAATTATGTGGCCCACGGTGAGCTTTTTATAGCGGGATGACGAGGAGCAGGACCGCGCTGACGGAGAGAACAACTCTTGCTTTCGAGAGCAGTGGGCCGCGGCCGTGCGTGTGCGGGATACGTATCTGTCTCGCCGCTGCTCGGTCGCCATGTCATGGAGAATGTCCACAGCATTCGACACGGTGACCATTTGGGCGACAGTCGAATATTTCGCCGGGTGCAAAGCGACGTGGGAACGCGCCGACAGTACACCACATAGGCGCTCGATTTCTTTTCAATCGGCTTCTTGTATACGATTAAAAGTCAACTCGACTTCTGTGGTGGCGTTGGAAAAGGGTGACATAATGAATTCGAACCGAGGAAAAATGCCATCCGCAAGATAATGCAGCAGGGTGCGGGTAGTGCCGTTGACGGTGAATGAATAGGTGCGCGGCGGCCACTCCTCGTTCGTACCAGGAAAGAGGGGAAGCATGCATCACGTTGAGGTCGTTGTGGGATCCGGGACACCCCATGTTAAGCGTAAACTCCAGAGATCCTCATCACAAACCGTCTCCATCTCCCCGAACGCTTCCCGTGGCCGTTCAGATACATGCCAGCACTAGCCTTTGGGCATTTTCACCACTCCCAGTGGCTGCAGTCAAGAGCGCCCATGCATCCAGGCATCCCGCGCTTGCCAGTACGCGGTTAATCTCTGTGCAGTTTCTCAGGGGCGGGGGGGCGCAAATTGGCGGGCCCAAACTCATCCAAAGAAATAACGCATCAACTCTGGCACAGATACAGAAATAGTTAAAGGCCGTCAATCGCGCATACTCGTCGGTTCTGTCCACCGCCTCCCCCTACGCATTGACGCGGAAAGCCGCAACCACCTGTTGCAAAGAGTAAGCCTGGAGCCTGCCGGACGCATTGATGCGCTGCGCCAAGTAAAATGCTCGGACGTTCACGGCTTTATACATACGAAGAAACACGCAGCGCTGCACGCGGAACAGACGCTCAAAGTCACTCTGGATGTACACAGGTGGCTCCCCGGTCAAACGAAAGAAGTCTCTCAGAATGGCGCGCAAACCTGAACGAAATGTATGTCGCTTATTCAGCCGGTGGCCGGGAAGAGATCCGACATACCGCCACCTCCGGCGTACCCGGGACCCGCAAAGGCGCTTCCACCAATTTCGCAGAGCATCCAAGTTTTCGGAAACTGTCGGAGCAATGTGCATGTCATCCGTATCCTTCCGCATTGCTGGCGCGAACAGATTAAATTGATCGTTCATCGAGCGAAGAAGAGGGTGGCCGCCACAGTGACAGCGGTCGGTCGTCGACGACGACGCCTCCACACCACGCTGACGGTGAAACGTAGACTCGAAACTCCCCACACACCCCACTGGGACCGCACCACACGGACAAATCAGATGTCTGTTCGCCTGCCCCCCTGGCACACCTTTCCAATGCTCCCAGCTCGATTCCCAAAACGGCCGCATTACGAGGTGGCGGATGCGTTGTGCTCCCGTTCTTGTTGGACCGGTCCGCTGCAGTCGCGATACCGATCCAGTGAAGATTGATCGGACGCTCTGCTACGCTTTACAGTGCATGGATTGTCACTAAAGCCTTCAACTCAGGCAATGCAACGACACAAGGACTTCGTACTGCGGCTGACTCAGGGGCAGCCAATGACAAAGCAGAACAAGACGGGGAGGAGAATCTCGAATCCCCAAGTCGTGCAGAGAATGGGGGAAGGGCCTCGCACCCCACTTTTATCCCGGCTGTCAATGGGGGTACTTATGTGCTTGCGATCAACTAGATTCGGGATATCTCTCGGCGTTTTGGGGTGCCTCACGCTGCTGTGGGTAGGGTTGGAGAAAGAGCCCCTATTTGGGGGCATCAGGCGCTTATTGCGCCCCTGAGCACCCTTTGAGCGCCCTGAGCGCCGTGAGCGACCCCAATGCGCCCTCTATAGAACTCATCACGCAGAAAACAATCCTCCTGCTTTGAAAGCAGCTGAAGCCAGATTTCTTTTCGCGCGAGTGCGGATCATTCCAATTGAGGCGCACCCAGAGGAATTACGGGCTGGTCCCAAGGACTCGCTGGTGTACGGGTGGAGAGCCGCGCGTGCGTCATCAAAGAGAATTCAATCAGGCGCCAACTTTGACAGCTAGCGCGAAGCTTGGTTTAACAACACTCCGCATTGAAATAGCGCCTGGACATTAGCATTCTCTGCCGATATCTGCAACAAAAGAAGCCCCGCTACCTTTCATGGGGAGCGCCCCCAAAGCGCCTTGAAAAGGAGGGCTCTGGGCGCTCGAGTGCCCATAGTGCGTCCTTTGACCGCCTAGAAGGCCGAAGGGACCGCCTCAAGGCGCACTAAACAACCTCTTGTTGTGGGCGTTTCCCCGTCCCCAACTGCTGAAGTTGAGACAAATGGCGCCTATATGAGACAAATTTCTGACACGCTCGCAGTTTCGGACGTCGGGAGGGCGATGTTTGGTGTGCCTCAGCCAGTTTGGAGAAAAGGGATGCCCAGGACACTGTTTGGCCGGATGTTTGTCCCGGAACAGTCCCAAATTTCCCCCGGCACACGCCGAGTTAAGGGCCGTGTTCCGGGTTTTCTGCGTTTCAGACCAAATTGCGGCCGCGGGTTGGCTACTCCGCTAAATTTGGAAGCTCATTGGTCACATGTGAGAGTGCCAGACCAGGCGCCTGCATGTTCAAGATGATTGCAAAGTGGACAAGGTGACCCGCGCCTTCTGAACTTTTAGGGCCAGTGCATCAATGATCGTTTCGAGAGGCACTTGTGGAAAGCTGGTCGGAAAGAGGCGGAGTCCGAGTCTCCTCCAGGTTACGGCAGCGACATGTAGCACGCCACAGGGCCAAAGGCGGCTAAAACCATGCCGTGCTCACGCTGTGTACCGCTGCTCGATAAATTGATCCACGGCTCCGACACCGGCTGCAGAATACACTATCACTCGTGCAAGCGCACATCCCATGAAAGAAAGAAATGGCTGGCATATACGCCTCCCAGTACACGGGGCCGTCCAAGAGCCGGAAGTTATCGGATGCTCATTGTGGCCACAGATTCTGATTCAGGTCTGTCTAGGCTTTAATGTGGCTTCGTTGCGTGGAACGCGAGGACGTCGGCCCCCGACTCCCTCGCCAGGGTCATGGACCGCATAAATTCCGCCGCACGCTCCAGCTCCGTTGAGACAGGGTACTTGACGGCGCCTGACCGAAAGGGCGATGCCATGCTTCCAGCTCCTTCTCCCCAGACAGGCTGATGCTGCCTGTCCCAAAGCTCCAAAACGTCTGGAGAATGAAAGAGCAGTATGTGCATCTTTGGTGATATCGACAGCCATCCAATGCTCCCCTTCAACAGGGTCACCATGGCCCCCGTACTCGCGCGAAACGCCAAGACCTCATCGGCGGGGAAAATGGCGGCGCGGTTCAGGGTCTTTTGGACAGTATTCCTGTGGCGGTTCTAAGCACCACCACTTTGGTTCGTCGTCCAGCCGAAGTGACCTCTTGATCAGGGCCTGAGGTGGATAAAGTAGAGCCAGACATATCCGCACATTATACTCGTAATAATCCATAATCGATGCTGCAGCCGCGTATCCATATCGTACTCTGTTCATCTACCGCCGGATATACTGAGCCCTAATGACTCTCCAAAGGTAGGATATAATATAATCTGTATCGATTTACGACCTTGCTTAATACGGCTCACAGATTCTCCGCCGCATTGCTGGCGCGTGGGGATGCCTCCCCACCTGGTTGAGCTGCCAATGTGGGAGTACAGGCTCGTGCCAGCGGTCGGATATCCCTCGGCCTGTGAACGACCGTGTCACCGCGAAGAGGGGGAGAGTCGGTAGACGTGCTCGTCCCCACAACGGTGGTTTACTCAGGGAAACAATGACAATCGACACTCTCCCGGCCCACGGCCTGCCACTGCTGGCCGCGGCCCAAGTATATGGGGCCCGCCGCCGGCCTCGGCGCACGCGTACGCGCGTCCGCCCACTCGCGCCCGCCCCGTCAGTGTCAGGAGGTGCCGGCGGCACCTCGTGTCCGACCACGCTAACACGCTCGTCACAATTGTCACGCACAAGACTAGAGAGATCTCAGCGTGCCGG
>Ga0209186_1001169_pt1 | contig 19826 bp, 18 predicted proteins | sample SidtaG_FD_187426 | JGI IMG/M metagenome (GOLD analysis project Ga0209186, IMG submission 187426) | Marine algal microbial communities from Sidmouth, United Kingdom - Sidmouth_Male2 metaG (SPAdes) (version 2) | ecosystem: Host-associated > Algae > Red algae > Unclassified | place: Sidmouth...
GCGAAACGCATTGCCACTGTCGGCGGTTGGAAACCGCCGCTCCTTGGCCTTCGGCGAACACTACATTTCAGAAATTGTGTAACCCTTTAGCGTAGCGCTAATTTACTCCGCGTTTGTCGCAACGGGATTAACCCGTTTGTCTGGGGCGAGGCACCTCAGCGACTTCATGCCGATCTATCTAGCCGGAGCCGGCTGCAGCCGTTCCTTCAAGGTCGTCATGCGCTGTCCCGCCTCGATGTTTTTCACCGCCATAGCTAAAGCCTTTTGCGTGCCGACCATCATCACCAGTTTGCGGCCTCGGGTGATCGCGGTGTAGAGCAAATTACGTTGCAGCATCACAAAGTGCTGCGTGTGCACCGGAATGATCACGCAAGGGTACTCGCTACCTTGACTCTTATGAATCGTTGTCGCGTAGGCGAGGACCAGCTCGTCGAGTTCATTAAAGTCGTACACTACGATGCGCCCCTGATAATCTACCGCCAGCTCGGCGGCAAAAACATCCACTTTGTTGATGACCCCAATGTCCCCGTTGTAGACATCTTTGTCGTAATCGTTCTCGGTCTGCATGACCTTGTCGCCTTCGCGATAGGTGGTGCCAAAGCGAACCGTATGGTCCCCACGCGGATTCACCGCGGCTTGCATCACGGTATTTAAATTCCGCGCGCCCAACGGGGTCCGCTGCATCGGGGTCAAAATTTGAATATCCAATTTCGGATCGAGCCCGAACTTCTTCGGGATCCGTTTGCACACCAACTCGCGAATGCTGCTGATCACCTGATCCGGATCCGCCGCCGGCACGAAGTAGAAGTCCGTCGCATCTAGGCTTAAATCCGGTACTTGTCCGCGGTTGACCCGGTGGGCATTGGTGATGATCGCGCTCTCGGCAGCTTGGCGGAAGACCTCGTTCAAAATCTCGGTGGTAAACTGCTCCGACTCGATCAGGTCTTTCAGAATCGTTCCTGGCCCGACCGAAGGAAGCTGGTCCACGTCGCCGACTAAGATGAGGGCCGCATGATCCGGAATGGCTTTGATCAGCGAGCTGGCGAGGGGTAGGTCGATCATGCTCGATTCATCGATGACAAAAATATCCCCTGCCAGCGGCTTGCTGCGGTTGCGCTTAAACGCGCCTTTACTGCCGTCGTATTCCAGCAAGCGGTGTAGGGTAAGGGCGGGGCGATTCGTGGTTTCGGCCATCCGCTTGGCGGCTCGCCCGGTCGGTGCCGCCAACTTGATCTCAAGTTTCTTTGCTGCGAGAATCTGGATGATGGCGTTGAGAATAGTTGTCTTACCAACACCCGGGCCACCGGTAATGATCGTGACCTTCGACTCGAGAGCCGCTGTGATGGCACGCTTTTGCGCGTCGGCAAAATCGAGCCCGACTTGCTTTTGCGCCCAGTCGACTGCGGGGCCGGCTTTGATGTCAGGGCAGGGGTGTTTGCCCTTGTTCAAGCGATTTAGGTTTTCCACCAGTTCACATTCGGCCCGATGCAGCGTTTCGAGAAAAATCAAATCTTCTCCCCCGCGTTTTTCGAGAATCAAGCGTTGGTTGGTCACACCAAAGTCGATGGCGCGCTCGATGATCTCTGGGTCGATTTCGAGGATCCGTTCCGACTCCTGAATCAACACCGGATGGGTCACCGCGCAATGCCCTTGCATGGTGCATTGGAGCAGTACGTATTCCACCCCGGCGCGTGCCCGCAGATCGCTGTTTTTTTCCACCCCAAAATTCGCGGCAATTTGGTCCGCGGTTTTGAAGCCGATGCCTCGAATATCACGGGCGAGGACATAAGGATTATCCTCCATGACCTTGATGGCATCTTCTTTGTAGGTCTTGTAAATCCGGGTGGCTCGCGCGGTGCTAACTCCGTGACTCAAAAGAAAACTCATGATCGCCCGCACACTTCGGGTGAGATTCCAGCTCTCTTTAATTTTGATTCTACGCCCTTTGCCAATGCCATCGACATTTTCTAAGCTCGCCGATTGGTGCTCGATCACATCAAAAATATCCCGACCAAATTTTTCTACCAAGCGTTTGGCGTAGACGGGGCCGATGCCCTTAATCAGTCCAGAGCCGAGAAACTTTTCAATTCCGTCTAGGGAATCGGGGGGGCAGGAGTCGATTTGGTCGGTTTTGAATTGCCGGCCATGCTGCTTGTCCATGATCCAGTCGCCTTTGGCCTTGACCCATTCGCCGGCCACAACATGAGCCATGTTGCCGATAAAGGTCACCAGATCGCGATGCCCTTTTACCTTAACTCGCAAGACACAGAAACCGGATTCTTCGCTATGGAAAGTAATCCGCTCGACACTTCCTTCGAGTTCTTGGTTTGTCTGCTTTTGTGGGCTCGGCATGGGGTGTTTCTATTTACTTTTCAGGGTTGATGCAATCGAGATCGCCACGTAAGTATGGAGCAGTGGAAGATGAAGAAGCATTTGAATTTGAGAAAGATCCGGTCCAGCGGATCGAAGATTTTCTAAATTGGAAACGCAGCGGGATCATCACAAGTCTTGAACTGCTAATGCATCTCTTCGAGACAGCCAGTGAAGGTGTGGCTAAAGATGTGGTTCGGCTTTCACCTACAGAGGTAACCAAGGGCTTGGAAAAAGAGCTCGAGCGACTGCCGGTGGCTGAGATCGATCGGTTGTTTATTCGCGGACTCTGCAATAACCGAAATTTCCTCGTTTCCGAATACCGCAACGACACCGATTTGCGGATGAAGCGCATTATCCTCGGGATGCTCGACATTCACGACGTGTTTTCCGGTAAAGCGTAGCCGTCGTTTTTAGGGAATAGAAGAGGGTGCGTGCGGCCGTGGCTCTGCTTTGACTCATAGCTCGGGATTTCAACCTTGAGTGAACGGGATAAATCCCGTTGCGACAAACGCGGAATAGATTCCGCGCTACATTGGTAGGCTCCATACTTCCTAGAAGCAGTGATGCGCCGCAGGCCAAGGAAGGGGCCGTATCAGAACTCGGAATCCGTGGAATTCGAAAGTCTGAAACGAGGATGCTGAAAGCATCAAACATAAAAGCCCCAGGCTTCAGCCTGGGGTTTCGGAACGTGCAACCTATTGCGTGCTGAAAGTACGCCGGAAGGGTTGAACGATGATACATTATTTCCCATGCCCATATCTTTTTTTCAACCAAAGGGAGAGAGCCAACAATGGCAGGCGGGATATGGTTGGGTTCGTGTAAGTCCGAAAAGATACTGATCAATATCCGCCTATATCGAAAATCAGACCGAGCAACATCAAGTGCCCCCCTTTCAAGACGAGTTTCGGAAATTTCTAACAACCTATCAAATTGAACATGATGAACGTTACCTGCGGGGCTAACGTATAGGTAGCTCAACGTTCTGGCGTACTTTCAGCACGCAACGGATTGCACATTCCAGACCCCAGGCTGAAGCCTGGGGCTTTTAAGTTCGATGCTTTCAGCATCTTATTCGGATATTCGAAACAAGGACTCAACCGATTGTTTGTGAGTTTTGATACAGCCCGACAGTGGGTTGCATTATCCTCGGGATGCTCGACATTCACGACGTGTTTTCCGGTAAAGCGTAGCCGTCGTTTTTTAGGAAACATAAAAGATGCACGGCCGTGGCCCTGCTCCGCCTCACAGCTCGGGATTTCAACCTTGAGTGAACGGGATAAATCCCGTTGCGACAAACGCGGAATAGATTCCGCGCTACATTGGTAGGCTCCATACTTCCTAGAAGCAGTGATGCGCCGCAGGCCAAGGAAGGGGCCGTATCAGAACTCGGAATCCGTGGAATTCGAAAGTCTGAAACGAGGATGCTGAAAGCATCAAACATAAAAGCCCCAGGCTTCAGCCTGGGGTTTCGGAACGTGCAACCTATTGCGTGCTGAAAGTACGCCGGAAGGGTTGAACGATGATACATTATTTCCCATGCCCATATCTTTTTTTCAACCAAAGGGAGAGAGCCAACAATGGCAGGCGGGATATGGTTGGGTTCGTGTAAGTCCGAAAAGATACTGATCAATATCCGCCTATATCGAAAATCAGACCGAGCAACATCAAGTGCCCCCCTTTCAAGACGAGTTTCGGAAATTTCTAACAACCTATCAAATTGAACATGATGAACGTTACCTGCGGGGCTAACGTATAGGTAGCTCAACGTTCTGGCGTACTTTCAGCACGCAACGGATTGCACATTCCAGACCCCAGGCTGAAGCCTGGGGCTTTTAAGTTCGATGCTTTCAGCATCTTATTCGGATATTCGAAACAAGGACTCAACCGATTGTTTGTGAGTTTTGATACAGCCCGACAGTGGGTTGCATGTCGCTAGAAACGACCTGTTTAACGAAAAGCCAAGCCCCGAGTCTACCCGCACCCCCCAAACTTCTACCCAACGGGGTGGGCGAAATCCGGCATCGTCTCCGCTCCGTCACAAACCTCACAAACCAAGCGCGCTTCGTTATTGCTGGTTGGGCCTCAATCCCTCAGGCTGTGGCCATGAATATGTTTAAGCTATGCTTCTTTTCGGTTCTCCTTGGTTTCTGCGGATGCAGTAGCATCTCCTCAAAATTCAGTCGCCAGCCCAAGATGTTTTCTCTTCCGGAGGTTACGGAGCTCTGTGAGTCGGAGGGAATTCGGGTGCTGGTGCATGGCGCGGATCACAAGCGCGGCTATTACGTTGCCTCGTGGTCGAACCCACAGAGCTTCTTTAACCGCTACAACTTTTCTTTCGTGAGTCAGAAGCCGGAGATTCGCGACCAGATCAGCGAGCTCAAACGCGGGGACGCTCTCTTCGTTAAAGGACCGGTTCGGGTGCACAAGGGGCAACCGCATATTCTCATTGAAGCCTTCGAATTGCGCAAGCCCTTCGAGCCGGGCGTGGTCTTTGACGGTGGTGCCTATGCGCCCAAAACCGAACTGCCCGGAGAACTTGCCGCAGGGGGACGCGAGTCCGGTCGGCAAGAATTTTACGTACACGCCACGGACCAAGGCGGAAAAATTATCGTCTTGGAATTTGGCGATACCATTGTGCCCATGTACGTCAAAAGCGCGGAACTCACCTCGGGACTGCATCGCGGAGATTACGTGGATGTCGCCTACACCATTAGTTCGTCGGATAACCCACATCGCCCGGTTCACCTGATCTTGGATGAAACCGAGGAGGAACCCGTGCGTGTGCTGGATGAGATTGTTACCCAACACCAGCAGGATCTCGATGTCACCGGCCGACTCGTGATGTTCCCCAAAAGCCCAACCATCAACAACAACGTCTTCGCGGTCGAAGTACGGCATAAGCGCTTTCCAGATTTGTCCGCCCGGTACTTCACCATCGTGCCTGAGGACTTCGAGTCTGATTCGTTTCAAGCCTTCCGTGATCTCTTTCACGCCGCCTGGGATCAGGACAGCCGCATCTTCAAAGGCCGCAACAAGTACATCCATTTGAACCTAAACGTGAACGTGAAAGGCACGGGAAATGTGGTGTCTCAGAACCAGGCCAATGCACAGATTTTCACCGACTTGGAGAAGATTCAGATCATCAAATGACCCTCGATTTGGCCTCGCCGTGTTCAGATTAGTTTGAGTCGAATACGTGACGAATCGTGCCAATTAACCGGGTATCACAAGGATATGAACAGGTTATTAACAGCTGTGTACAACTTCAGTAAATCGTCTTTTTAAAGGGGTTTTATCGATATCCTCGAATGGAATACGATTCATCGTTCGGGTTTTGCACCCCGAGATTGGTTTTTGGCTTTTCATTCAATAGGTCGTTTCAAACGAAATGCTTTGCACTGTCGGCGGTTGGAAACCGCCGCTCCTTGGCCTGCGGCGCATCACTGCTTCTTAGGAATTAGGGAGCCTACCCGTGTGGCGCGGAATGTATTCCGAGATGCGCACGTCCTCGGTGCTTTCCGTGGCTCTTGGCGATCGGTCGCGCTAACCCCATTTGCACAAAAAGATCGGTGACATAGCGGAGGCTTTGGGTGACGACCGTCTTCACCTCGTCAATCCCCTCACGTCCCAATTTCATCAGGCCCGCGAGGACCCAGTCGTGTTCAGAAACGTTCACTAAACGGCCTGCACCATACGCATGCGTATGGGTGCAAACGGAAAAGAACCATACGGTTGCGTATGGTACATTTGAAAATACATTCGCGAAGCGGTGAGTAAAGAGATAGAGACATATCATGAACGAACTCGTCATAGGCATCTTGGTCCTCGTAGCGCTGGTGCACACGTTGCTCGGTGAACATTTTATTATTGGCCCCATTGCGGCGTCTCCCATGAAGTCAAAAGTCCCACCTCAGATCGTGGTGCGCATTTTACGGCTCGGCTGGCATCTGGGATCGGCTGGCTGGTTGGCGCTCGCGGCTATTGTCTATGGCATCCCGCCCGGGCATGCCATCGCTGGTTTTGCATTCGCAGGCGCGGTAGGACTCTTTACGCGGGTGCGTTCGCATCCGGCTTGGCCCTTGATGGCTATCCTTACTTACGCGAGCCTCTGCATGGCCGACAGCTGGCCTCCGTTCGCGACAACCGTCATTGTGTATGCTGCGGTTGCGGTCGCGATCGTGGTTGGCTGTGTGCATTTTTATTGGGCGGCAGGCGGGCAGTGGGCCAGCAAGAATGTCTTTCCAACCCTTTTGAATTCGGATGGGACGCCCAAGCCCCCTTTTGTCATCCCCAAAAACGCCACCGTGGCGGTGGGAATCGCGCTTCTCGGTTTGGCGGCTCTGATCGCCTACAGCCATGAGTTCAGCCCCGAGGGCTGGTCACGCCGACTCCTAAGTATTGCCTGCCTCTTCCTCGGTTTGCGAAGCATCGGCGAGTTTAAATACCTCGGCATCAGCAAGCAGATCCGGTCTTCCGAGTTCGCCCGTTTAGACGATCTGATCTATACCCCGCTGGTCATCTTGCTCTGCTTTGGCGGTATGCTCGCGCTTCTCTAATTCTCGATTCAAGCGGTTGGGCCAGCTGGGACGGCTGGAGGCGGGCAGAGTGCGATGAGTTGTTCGATGACTTGATTGACAGTCAAAATCGTTTTGCCGCGCACCCGCTGGCTGGGATCAAGGCGAAGTTTTACCACTGGGATCCCGAGGTCATTCGCTCGTTCGAGGCAGATTCCTTTATGCCGATTGCGATCGACTAGGCCGCCCACAAGATAGGTCGTATCCGAATCGATCTCCTCTAGGCAGTCTTCCGCATCGGCAGAAAGGTACACCGCATTTTGAGCCTCGAAGGAGGTCGAGAGATCAATGTCCCACACCGCTTGGTCGGGATGGATCAGGTAGTCCGCGTGCTCGACCCAGACGGTAAGTGCGGTCGGGAAATCGAGCCGCCGCAGGAGGCCGTAGGAATACATGATTTGCTGACGAAGCGAGATCTTCTGCTTGTCCTTCATGATGGCTTCGAAATGGCAGTCGATGGCGATGCGAAGGCAGGGAGATGCCGCTTTTTGTGTCTGTGCTTGTGCCTGTGCTTGTGACAGCGGTTCTGGTTGGGATGAATGCTCCGACATGATTGCAACATGTTCTCAGAGGCCGGTTGCGATCAAGTCCAGAGTGAGATAAGAGTTTCGCAAGACCGTCGAGATCGAGACAGCGGTTTTTGAAAAATGGACCTGAGCCGTTGAATAAGATGGTAAGGACTCCTCAATCCTTTCTATACAGAGATAACGACATTTCTTAGATCGGCATTATGACTGGACCCAATCGACTACTCTTAGCAGGCACCGCATTATTCGTTGCGGGTGTCGGCATGTTTTCACTCTATGTGTACAAGGTGAACCACAAACCGGGTGAAGCCTCGGCCTACGAAAGCAAGGAGCCTTTGGCGGGCTTCCCGCTCTTGTCCCTCGCGGTGATCGGTCTGGTGCTATTTGTCATCGCAGTTCTATGGAAAATTAAAGTGCGCCAAGACGCCCAGGCGTTGGCTTCGAGCCAGCAGAATTCGTCGAGCCCAAATCATGGTGTCGGTCAGTGAGTCAGTCGAACCATGAGGCGCAGGACTCAATCGCAGCCCTTCGCAAAGAGTACACCCAGCAAGACTTGCTCGAGTCTCAGGTATCGGCTGATCCGCTTCAGCAATTTGATCGCTGGTTTAAAGAAGCCATCGGGGCTGATCTTCCCGAACCCAACGCGATGCATTTAGCGACCTGTGTGGAGGGCCAACCGTCTTCGCGCATTGTTTTGCTGAAAAATTTCGACGCGGAGGGACTTCAGTTTTTTACCAACTACGAAAGTCGGAAAGGCGAAGAGCTTGCGCAGAACCCAAAGGCGTCGCTCTTGTTTTTTTGGCAGGGGCTTGAACGGCAGGTTCGGATCGAAGGCGAGGTGCATCGTTTGAGTCGGGATGAGAGTCGGGCGTATTTTCATAGCCGTCCGCGCGCCAGTCAACTCGGGGCCTGGGCCTCGAAGCAGAGCGGGGTGATTCCGAGTCGCGAAATCATGCAGGAAGGCTTCGAGCACTTCGAGGCGAAATTCGCCGGCGGGGATGTTCCATTGCCAGACTTTTGGGGCGGGTACCGTTTGGTGCCGAGCTACTTTGAATTTTGGCAGGGCGGCCAAGACCGTTTGCACGATCGCTTATGTTATCGGTTAGCCGATGCGGGGGCGGGCGCCGGCGAGAGTGACGACAGCCCGTCGAGCTGGGTGATTTCCCGTCTGTCTGCCTAGGTAGTTTTGCGAAAGCAATGTTGGCGGGTTTGGGGCCTGTGCCTAGTTGTGAGTCGGTCCAACCACCTTGCCCCGTCGTGTTGAGCACGGTGATGATAATATCGGCGCCTTGAGGAAGTAAGCTATCAATGATGGCGTCCTCTCGATTAAACGTTTGGTTCACACCGTTCGAACGCAAAGGTTGCATCCAGCAGTTGGTGAAAATTCCGCTGTAGATCCACCCTAGCGCCGTTGCGCGGTCTGTGGTGAGGCTTGAAAGTTGGCCGCTCGTAGAAAATGTGTTTACGCGGTAGATGTTTAGTGCGTTGCCAATTTCTAGACTGATGCCATCTGAGTCAAAGGCGTCCAAGATGGTATTTTGACAGAAGCTATTGAAGTCGCTTTGATCGGCAACGCTGTTGTCAAAGCCGTCGCCGAGAATCACCACGTTGAATTTTTCAGATGGAGATCTCGTTTCCCGCAGAGCGGTGATGGTAGGCGGAGAGGATTCGCTAATGCTTTTCAAAAAGCTATCATCGCTTGGCTGTGGACGGCGCTTTGAAAGCGGGGCAAGCTGGGCGCCATTGTAACTCCCGATCGGGTCGAGGATGCCATTAAAAATGTGATTTAGCACCGTCGCTTTCTCGAGAAATTGTTCGGGTGGCGCGTCGACTACCCGATAGACGTTGAGAACAATGTCGCCGAGAGTGGTGGTGCTTTGTTGGTCATATGGGAGTGTGAGGGACACTTTCGACAGGGCGTCAAAACTCACTTCGTGGAAGCCGTCCGGGGTGCCTGCATAGTTACGGACTTCATTTGGATTTGGCATCCCACCCACATAGATGAGGTTGGTCGGGGAGAAGACGTTTGCCACGGTCCAAACGATCCCGCCCATGCGTGGAAAGGGGGCAGAGCCTGGCGGGATTCCGTAGCCGGGAATGTTGTCCATGGTATTGAGTAATTGGCTTGTTCCCCCGCTACCGATGAGGAGGCAGGCGCGGCCATGGTTGCCAAACTCAATGCGCTCGGCTCCGTCGTAGGGATCTACCGGAAGGAGGTTGATACCTGTGATCGGCATGCTGCTATCCACACCAGGAATGGGCGTCGCATTGAAGGTTGGGATGGCGGTAGGAAAGGTCGGGGCCCAGCCATCTTCCATCACGCCAATGCCAACATCGCCAGGGGGCGGGGCAGCAACGAGATTCATATCTGGCTCGGGAAGCGGCGGCATGGCGGGAGAGGTGCCGTCCAGCGGTGGGGTCCAGATGGGTTGGTTAATGAGGTCAGACAGATCGTCCAAGGTTACGCGGCCGGTCGGCAGGGTGGGGCATTGAACTGGAACGATGGTTGCAAACTCGTTGACATTATCTGCGTGATAAACGGGGTAGCCCAAGGCAGCTTCCAGCCGGTCCATGACGTTGGCCAGTGGGGTGGGCTCATTGACTTTGAAGTTCGTAATAAAGCCACCGGCTGCATCGATTTCCACATCGTACTCGCGACAGTCAAAGCGGAAAAACTTCTTCTTGTCTTGATTTAGGATGGCCGGTCCAGGGAGTTGTAGTGGGTTGCCACTTGCGGTCATCATTCCGGTTGCTGCTTTCCAAGGACCATCCGGCTTGTCCGACTCATACATACGAACCATCGATAACGGAGGGGTCTGAATATCTAGCTGGGGAACCGTTCCAATCGGGTAATTGGTGAAGTTTAAATCCGATAGACCTTGGCCGAAGCTAGGGCCGACAAATAAGCTAGGGCCGATTAGTAGGGTGATGCAAAGTAAGCATAGCGCAGCCGTATTTCTCATAATGAATCCTCGTTTAATCCGATTTAAATATACGACAGAAAGAAGGGCTTTGAAAATTGTTTTTGTCTCACGTGTGGTGAGAATTGAACATTCTGAGCGATTTTATCGCCATATATGCTTATATTTGGCGAATTATCGCGATGTCTCGATGAGGCAGCGGTCTAAATGGGTATCGATGGTTGCGATTCCTTTTTTAGATATATCCGTTTCGTAAAGGTAGAGCCGCTTTAAATCGGTAAGCTTTATTAGTTCAGGGATCGCCGCGTCGGTGATTCCTTTTGCCGAGCCAGAGTTTTTTGAGGGCAGGGAGATCTGGTAGGTGTTGGATCCCTTTATCCGTGACGGAGGTTCCTCCGAGATAAAGACCTTCTAATTGTGGTAACGTTTTTAAGAGGGGCAGTCCCGCATTGCTGATGCCTTGGTTGTTGCGGAGTCCCAGGTAAGTGAGCTGTTTTAAATTATAGATAGAGGCGAGTCCTTTGTCTGTGATTAGCGTGCCTCCGATCGGAAGCTCTTGTAGGGAAGGAAACTTAGCGAGGGTTTTGCAGGTGAGGTCGCCGGTCTCCGTGTTCCAGAGGTTGAGCCACTCGAGTTTAGGCAGCACGGAGAGCTTGGCCATGTCTGCATCGCTAAAGCGTGCGCCTTCGAGGGAGAGGTCAGTGAGGTGCTGTAAGGTACCGAGTTCCTTTATATGTTTTAAGTCGATCACAAGGTGGTTGGCTTGGACCTCGATCACCGTTCCCGCGTCGTTTCGGAAAATTTGCGCGCCGCTGGCTTCGAGAGCGGGGAGATCTTGAGCGCTTGCTAGCTCGCCTGAGAAGCTGCCGAAAAATCCCATGGCGAGGCAGCTGATCAAAAGCTGATGCAAGACCGGCTTCGATCTTCTCTCTCGGTTTTCTACTCCGGTCAGCGTCTTCAGTCCCATAACCACATGTAGCATTGGCTATGGGAGCTGGTCGAGAGTTTGTCCGAGCCACCATTTCAATTAGAAATCACTTGCCTAACCCGGTTCACTGGTTTGAATGGTTCTCACTCACGATGACCAATCCCGATCCATCTCCCGTTCCGACCCCAGACTCCGTTAGCGTTAACTCTGCTGACGCGCGGAGGATTTCCGCTGGGCGAAAAGCGACCGGGCGTGCCGGAATTAAGCAGATCCATCCAGGGGTGGGCTTTGGCTCCAATCTCGCGGTGGGCCTCGCGCTCTGCTGCTACATTGGTTATAAGGCGGACCTACGTTTCGATTCCTATCCTATCGGTTTACTCGTCGGAATGGTGATCGGGTTTATTTATGGCGGCTACGAGCTTTGGAAATTGCTGCATTGGATTCAAGAAAACGAATCAATGGAATCGCCCGGAAACCAACAGGACGAAGTCGTTTCAGCCCCTCATTTCGATAAACTGGAGGGAAAATGAGCCTGTTGCCCCTCATCCGCAGTCTTTTCATTCGAATTGTGGTGGGTACCATCCTCGTTGCAGGGGGCTGCTTGCTCATTTGGCCCGATGCGAAGGGTTCCATTTTTGCCGGATGCTTCTTGTTTTGTATGTCGCTCTTCCCCGGATTGTTTTTGACCAAGCTTGCCGAGACTCAAGAGGCCGAATCGCAGGCGATGATGCTCTTAGCCGCACTTTCTTTTCGACTAATTTTTGTCGTTTTAGGGTTAGTTTTGCTGCCTGAAGTACGCACATTGGAATTCTTTCCATTTTGTACTTCCACATGTTCCTTTTATATGTACTACATCGCTGTCGAAATTTCCGCACACTGTGGGTTTTCACTAACAAAACATTAATTTCACGAGTATTACATGGCTTCAGGCAGCGAAAATGGCGAAATTAACATGATGGAACAGGTTCAAACCTGGATCTTCAGTCATGTTCTAGACAACCATGACTATATCGCGCTTGGACCGCTCAAGATTCTCTGGCTCGACGGCAAGGGCAAGTTTCCATTCAGCCTCCACCTTTTCGCATTGATTATCGGTGTGTTATTTCTTTTCTACTTGTTTTTGGTTCGTTACAACCGTGACACTTCCAAGGCACCCACTGGAATCACCAATTTCTTGGAATCCATTGTCCTGTTTGTGCGCAATGATATTTGTATCGAGTACATTGGCGAAGCAGACGGCAGGCGTCTTGCGCCGTGGTTCCTCACCTTTTTCTTTACCATTATTACCCTGAATCTCATGGGGTTGATCCCCGGTTTCACTACCGTTACCGGAAACTTGATGTTCACGGCTGCGCTTGGCGTGGTGGTCTTCTTCTTCATGACAGTCTATGTGGTGTGGCGCAACGGCCCCATGGGCTGGTTTAATGCTTTCGTCCCACACGGGGTTCCCAAAATCATTCTTCTCTTGGTCACTCCATTGGAGATTCTTGGGGTTGCAATTAAAAGCCTCGTCTTGGCGCTACGTCTGTTTGCCAACTTGCTCGCAGGTCACTTGGTCCTCTTTAACATGATCGGCCTAATGGTCGTTTTCGGCGTTGCGGCCGCTCCGGCCATCTTTCTTGCGCTTTTCGTTTTCTTTTTGGAGATTCTGGTCTCATGTCTGCAAGCCTACATCTTCACGATGCTGGCCGCGCTATTTGTCGCCCAGGTTCTTCACCCCGAACACTAATTTTAATTAATAAAAAAACACAAAGGAACTTACCATGTCCCTCACACTCGCAGCTATCGACTCGCTTAAACCGCTCGCGGCTATTGGTGCCGGTCTTGTAACCATCGGTGCCGCAATGGGCATCGGACGCCTCGCAGCTTCCGCGCTCGAAGGTATTGCACGTCAACCTGAAGCATCTGGCAAGATTCAGACCGCTATGTTGATCGCTGCGGCCCTCATCGAAGGTGTCGCACTCTTCTGCGCGGTTATTTGCATCATGTCCTTCTAAATCCTACATGGGCCCGGACGCGGATGGACTCTCTACCTAATCGCATTTTACTAATCGCATTTTAATGCCTTTCAGTAGCTTAACCATTCGCGGGCCATTCCTTTTGGAGGATTTATGAACAATCGACATCAATCTATTGCTATGTCTGCTCGCACTCACACTCGGGCTTTTGCCACAACGACTTACTGGCGTTTTGTTGCAACCGGTGTAGCTTTGCTTTCATTGGCATCGAGCTCGGCTCACGCTGCTTCTGGCGGTGGTGAACCGACAAAAATCGATCTCATTCAAGAGGTGATTAACTTTAAGTTTTTCATCTTGTTCCTCATCGTCTTCTTGATTGCGGCGTTCATTCTCAACAAATTTGCATGGGGTCCGATTCTTGCGGGGCTCGACCAACGCGAAGCCACTATTCAGGCTTCATTGGACAATGCAGATAAGATTGAGTCTGAAATGGCTGGCCTTGAAGCAACGGTGCAGGCGAAGATCGATGATGCAGATGAGCAGTCCAAGCAAATTGTCGCCGAAGCCCGCAAGGGTGCTGGCGATGCAGCACGGCACATCGAAAAAGAAGCCAAAGATGAGGCCCGCATCGTGATGGAAAATGCACGACGTGAACTCGCCTCTGAACAGGCTAAAGCACAAGCTTCGCTTAAAGCGGAAAGTGCTGATATCGCTATTGCTCTCGCAACGAAGATTCTTGGTGAAAACCTGGACAACGACAAGTCTCGTCGATTGACGGACCGAATCATTGACCAAATTTAATTTTGCCTGATCAACTGCTTAACCCTGCCTCAACTCTGCCCTAACTCTACCGAGCTCACCTAGATGAACCTCAATCCAGCTGCCCGTCGCTACGCTGACGCACTCTTCAGTCTTGCCAAAGACAAGGGTGCTCTCGAAGCGGTTAAGTCAAACCTCCAAAGCATTGCCACCTTGGCAAATGACTCCGAGGACTTTGCTTCCTTCCTTGGGAATCCGTTGTTAAAACCGGAAACGCAACAAGGGGTGATTGATGCTGCATTTAAGGGCTCGGCCGACGACCAAACGCTTAATTTCTTGCACTTTTTGTGTTTGAAAGAGCGTTTGGGTTTATTGCCCGACGTTTGCGCTTCCTTCGAAGAAAGTTACCTGGAAGAGAAAGGCATTTTAAATGCGTTTGTCGTTTCCGCGGAAGCTCTCTCCGAAGCGCAAACCACACGTATGGCAGAAAAACTTGCGGCCAAAACTGGCAAGCAAATACGCATTCACGCTCGCGTGGACGCCTCCCTTATCGGGGGATTTACTATTCAGGTAGGTGACGAAATCACTGATTTCTCTGTCGCCTCCCAACTCGAACGATTTAAAAAGCAAACGCTTAACGCATAAGGACTCGTATCAAATGACCATCGAGATCAAACCGGAAGAAATTTCCGCCATCCTCAAGCAGCAGCTCTCTGAGTTCCAATCCGGATCTCAGGTTTACGAAGTCGGTACCGTCCTCAACGTCGGTGACGGAATTGCACGTGTGCACGGCCTGGCAAATGTCATGGCGGGTGAGCTCGTAGAATTCCCTGGCGGACTGCGCGGCATGGCCCTCAACCTCGAAGAAGACAACGTCGGTATCGCGATTTTCGGTGAAGACACCGCAATCAAAGAAGGCGACCAAGTCAAACGGACCAACTCTATCGCCTCGGTTCCTGCCGGCGAAGGATTGAGCGGACGGATTGTCGACGCGCTTGGTAATGCGATTGACGGTGGCGCCCCCATCGTCGCAGCTGAGCAACGCCAAATCGAATTGAAAGCACCGGGCATCATTGACCGGAAAGACGTCCATGAACCCTTGCAGACCGGAATCAAAGTCATTGACGCGTTGACTCCAGTTGGACGTGGACAGCGTGAGTTGATCATTGGTGACCGTAAAACGGGTAAGACCTCGTTGGCGATCGATACCATCATCAATCAGCGTGGACAGAACGTGCAATGCTTTTACGTCGCGATCGGCCAAAAGCGCTCAACCGTGGTTCAAGTTGCTGAAACCCTGAAAAAGCACGGCGCGATGGAGTATACCACCATCATCGCTGCGACCGCTTCAGATCCAGCCCCGATGCAATTTCTCGCGCCCTACTCCGGTACCGCGATGGCAGAATACTTCCGCGACTCTGGTCGTCATGCTCTCATTGTTTATGATGACTTGACGAAACAAGCGCAGGCGTATCGCCAGCTCTCTCTCCTGCTCCGTCGTCCTCCAGGACGTGAAGCCTTTCCCGGAGATATTTTCTACTTACACAGTCGCTTGCTCGAACGCTCCGCGAAAATGTCCGATGAAAAAGGTGCAGGGTCTTTGACCTCGTTGCCGATCATCGAGACACAGGACTCGGACGTTGCGGCATACATCCCTACCAACGTGATTTCGATCACCGACGGACAGATCTTCCTCGAGTCGAGCTTGTTCAACTCGGGACAACGCCCCGCGATCAATCCAGGTATTTCCGTATCTCGGGTAGGTGGCGACGCGCAGATTTCTGCGATGAAAAAGACCGCGGGTACCTTGCGTCTTGACCTCGCACGTTTCCGCGAACTTGAAGCGTTCTCTCAATTTGCTTCTGACCTCGATGAAGGCACGCGTAAGCAGCTCGAGCGTGGTCAGCGCCTCATGCAGGTGATCAAGCAGGGCGTCAATCAACCTTTGGATGTGGGCAAGCAAATTGCCATCATCTATGCAGGTACGAATGGATTCCTCGATGATATCGATGTCGATCGCATTCCTGAGTTCGAAGCACAGTTCCACGAAGCCCTTGACGGCAAATACAGTGACTGGGTTAAACTCGTAAACAAAGAGAAAAGCCTCACGGACGAAGTGAAGTCCACGCTTGAAGCGCATATCGAAGACTTCAAACGTACGTTCTCTTAACGACTAGTCAGTGAATGGAGGCCGTGTTCAGCACGGACCTCTAGGTTTTACTCTCCACGCCTCACGTCATACTTTCCACCTTCACGCCACTTTTTACCCCTTTACGGCACACATCACCCTCACATCTTCCAAACTGGACCATCATGGCATCCATCAAAGAATATAACGTTAAGCTCAAAAGCCTAAAAAACACGGTCAAGATTACCAAGACCATGAAGATGGTGGCCGCGAGTAAGTTGCGTCGTGCGCAAGAAGCGCAAAAAGATGCAGCCGACTACGCAAACGAAGTGAACCGTTTGATTGTGCAGATTGCGGGTGCAGCGGAAGTCGAAACTCACCCGTTGCTTGAGTCAAAGCCTCAGGTGAAAAAAGTTCTCTTGGTGCTCTACACCTCGGACAAAGGACTGTGTGGTGGATTCAACAACAACCTGATTCGCGACGTACGCCTCTGGATGAAAGACCGTCCCGAGCTGGATGTGACCATGAGTTATGCCGGCCGTCGCGGACATACCTACTTTAATAAACGTCAGGAAATGGACACGTATTACGAAGGAGTCACCGCGAAACCGGATCCGATGGATGCGAAGACCATGTCTGACGATGTGTGTGGCGCCTACTTGGCGGATTCATACGACGAAGTATACCTCGTCTACAATCAGTTCATTTCTGCCCTCGCGCAGAAACCGAACTTCGAAAAATTGCTGCCGCTACAAACCGATGTCGACATCCCTTTCGATTCAAAGGTTGTGGCTAAAGATTTCATCGCGGAACCTCCAATCAAAGAGCTTCTCAATCTTTTGATTCCACGACTCGTGGTCTTCAAAATGCATTACGCGATGCTTGAAAATGCAGCCGGTGAGCATGGCGCGCGGATGACCGCGATGGACAATGCAACCAGCAACGCAAACAGCTTGATCGACGAATACACCACCCGTCGTAACCGTGCGCGTCAGGCCGCAATCACCACCGAACTCACCGAGATCGTGGCTGGAGCCGAGGCGCTATAAGCGACCAAGCTCACCCCAATTTAAAACACTTTAAGATACGAATTCAATAATACTGGAGATTCAGCAATGGCAACTACCGCAACTGCAGATGGCAAAATCACCCGCGTAACTGGCGCTGTGGTCGACGTGGCATTCCCCGAAGGTCAACTTCCGACCATCTTGGCCGCCCTCACCACGACCAATAAATCAATCGACGATCGGCAGGACAACCTGACCCTCGAAGTCGCCCAGCACTTGGGTAACAACGTGGTTCGTACCATCGCGATGGATAGCACCGACGGTTTGGTCCGCGGGGCTCCAGTAAAAAATACCGGCGATGTGATTCGTATGCCGGTTGGCGAAGGTACCCTTGGACGGGTGATGAACCTTCTCGGTCAACCGATTGATGATGCAGGTGAAATTAAAGCCGCAGATCGCCTTCCTATTCACCGTTTGGCACCCGCGTTCGACCAACAAGATACCTCGGATTCGATGCTCGTAACCGGAATCAAAGTTGTCGACCTGCTCGCACCTTATAAAAAGGGTGGAAAAATTGGTCTCTTCGGTGGTGCGGGTGTAGGCAAGACGGTCTTGATCCAAGAACTCATTTACAACATCGCTTCTGATCACGGTGGATACTCGGTATTCGCAGGGGTTGGTGAGCGTACTCGTGAAGGCACCGCGCTTTACGGCGAGATGACCGAGTCCGGCGTTATCGCTAAGACGGCCATGGTCTTCGGTCAGATGAACGAGCCACCAGGAGCGCGTGCTCGGGTCGCCCTCTCTGCGTTGACCATCGCGGAGTATTTCCGTGACGTGCAAAATCAAGACGTTCTCTTGTTCGTCGACAACATCTTCCGTTTCACCCAAGCGGGTTCTGAAGTATCTGCGCTTCTCGGCCGGATTCCTTCTGCGGTAGGATATCAGTCCACCCTCGGAACCGACATGGGTGCCTTGCAGGAACGCATTACGTCCACCAAAGACGGTTCGATCACATCCATCCAAGCGGTATATGTACCTGCGGATGATTACACCGACCCGGCTCCAGCGGCAACCTTTGCTCACTTGGACGCAACCACCGAACTGTCACGTCCGATTTCTCAGCTTGGTATTTACCCTGCGGTAGATCCACTTTCGTCCACCTCGACGATTTTGGCTCCAGAAATCCTCGGCCCTGATCATTACAACACCGCGCGTGGGGTACAGGAAATTCTTCAGAAATACAAAGAGCTCCAAGACATCATCGCGATTCTCGGTATGGACGAGCTCTCTGAGGAAGATCAAATTACCGTAAGCCGTGCTCGTAAGGTACAAGCCTTTTTGTCACAGCCTTTCAATGTAGCTGAGCAGTTCACCGGAATGAAAGGCAAGTCTGTGCCTCTCGAAGACACCATCCGTTCTTTCCGCGAAATCCTCGAAGGCAAGCACGACGAAGTACCAGAAGGTGCCTTCTACTACTGCGGCGCCATCGAAGAAGTGATCGAAAAAGCAAAAACGCTTTAATCGACCTTTGAACCGAACCGGTTTTTTCCGAACCAAAAGGACTACACATCGTGGCAACAAGTTATCCATTTAAAATCGTTACCCCGCGTGGCACACGCTACGAAGGCACCGTCGAAAGTGTCACCGTTCCTGGCGTCACCGGAGAGATCGGAATTCTTGCTGGCCACGCTCCTATGGTTTGTGCTACCTCTAAGGGAACCGTCACCATCTATGGCGGTGGAAACGAGTCATTCGACGTCGAAGAAGGGATTCTTCAAGTCACTGGCAAAGAAGCCATTTTACTGGCCGATAAGGCCGAGCCGAAGAGTTAGGTTTCTTCTGGTTTAAGGTATACGAAGTAACTGCCTGGTTCATCACCAGGCAGTTTTTTTATGTCGTCAAGAGGGGATTGAAACCATGAAAAGGGGAACGGAGTGGGGGGGATTGCGCCGTTTTTGTCATCATCGCCTTTTGTTTGGCCTTTCTGTTTTCCCAAGCTTGGTGGGAACAGCATGGATCGATCGGGCAATGTGATTCGCGAAGCGGAGTTAACCGGTCAACATATTCGTTCGGTCCTAGCAGAATCTAAAACATGTTCAGCCGCCAGAGGCCAAGTAACTCGCAGGATCGGAGTCTACTGGCTTCCAAAAAGTAAACCGCCGACCAGAGACGGGAACTCTCAGTCGCCAGAGGCCAAGGAACTCACAGGACCGGAATCCACTGGCTACCTAACAGTAAACCGCCGGAGGCCAAGGAGCGGCGGTTTCCAACCGCCGACCAGAGACGGGAAGTCTCAGCCTCCAGAGGCCAAGGAACTCACAGGACCGAATCCACTGGCTACCTAAAAGTAAACCGCCGGAGGCTAAGGAGCTGCGGTTTCCAACCGCCGACCAGAGACGGGAAGTCTCTGCCGCCAGAGGCTAAGGAACTCGCAGGACCGGAATCCACTGGGTACCTAAAAGTAAACCGCCGGAGGCCAAGGAGCGGCGGTTTCCAACCGCCGACCAGAGACGGGAAGTCTCAGCCGCCAGAGGCCAAGGAACTCACAGGACCGAATCCACTGGCTTCCTAAAATTAAACCGCCGGAGGCCAAGGAGCGGCGGTTTCCAACCGCCGACAAGAGACGGGAAGTTCCAGCCACTTGACTT
>Ga0209186_1001171_pt1 | contig 19822 bp, 21 predicted proteins | sample SidtaG_FD_187426 | JGI IMG/M metagenome (GOLD analysis project Ga0209186, IMG submission 187426) | Marine algal microbial communities from Sidmouth, United Kingdom - Sidmouth_Male2 metaG (SPAdes) (version 2) | ecosystem: Host-associated > Algae > Red algae > Unclassified | place: Sidmouth...
AAATCGGCTTATTACAACTTATCGTCTTTGGGGGTACCGCTTACAGAGCGCCGGTCCCCCCGGCGGTCCCCCCCCAGGGTTAATCGCATGTGTTTTGTCGCGTACTGGACCCCTCTTTTCTACAGTGTTCGTCCAAATGGGTAAGGTCCCAGATTCGCCAGATTTTCCACCAGTACGATCTCACACTGATCAGAGACCTGTCCGGGAGCCATGTGCGCACCTTGGCACGTACACAGTATGCATTCGAGAGGCACCCGGAGGCATTTTAGAGGCACACAGAGGCACCCGACAGGACGCCTCATGGAGTTACCCAGGAGTTACGTGAAGCCCTCCCGCGGCGATTCGTGGCCGCACTGCCACTCGATACGCAGCGCGCGCAGGAGCACTGTTCTACGGGGCAGCGGTCCCGCCACGTTGTCGCTCACTGGTAGAGAACGTTGTATAAGAGAATACGTTCAATATGCGCTGTCACGGCTCCTTGGGGAGAGGGACCGGGTGGGGCGGGGTGGCGGCCCTATGGGTTTCATACCCCTTTCCGCCCGCTGGCCAACACCACCCTTACCCTCCCTCGTCGACTACCCCGTCGCGCCCCTCGTGCCCAACATGAACATGTAAAACTACATACCAGATGGCCACAGTATACAAGCGAAGGGCAAGAAGGTAACCACCAGACAGACAACAACACAATCATGAGTAAGCTCCAGACACACCACAGAAAGTCAGTCTCGCCCCCCACAGCGCAAATGTCCAGGTATGCACGCGTCCGTACGCCTGCGTCCAATCAACGCGGCTAGGCGGAAGTTGTAGCGGGTTGACGCCAAGGAGGCATGGTGCGCTCTCGGCGGGAACCGGCCCAAAAAAACCCTCCGTCCTCGTCACTCCCGTCGCCCATCTCCCCGCCGGAGCCGCCCACACAGCTTTCACCACTCGCCCAACTCCGCGCGCGAGTCGCCCCACCACCGCCGTTGCCGCCCTTCTCTTCACGTGCATGGATTTCCAAAGAACGGGAAGGTACAGGGGATAAATGGGCAGTACGGTGCCGCATCGGCGAGAACAGAGTAACATGGGGCAGTAAGGGGCAGTACGGGGCAGTACGGTGGAAATTGGCGCAGTACAGGGCAGCAGCACAGAAAAATAGCCAGCATTTTTCTTCAGACAATGACGCAGAACGACACCCTACGAGTACGAAAAGACGCCCAATACTCCAGGGTATCACCTGTACCCACAACCAGAGATGATACAGGAGATACGGTATACACACCAACAAAACATAGGCGTCAGCAACGTCGAGAGGAATGGTCCAGATGCTGGACGTAGTGGGACGGCGGGCTGATCTGACCGTGGTAGAAGCGCGGCGGGCTGATCCATGATAGAGACACAAGGGTTTTCTCGGCCTAGAGGCTGCACTGTGTCCGGGGTCCGCTCTATGTGGTATGAGAACAATTGGGAGGGGTCTGGAAGCCGCAGCGTTTGGGCGTGGGAGAGGCGGTGGGCGGTGGTGGGGGCGGGGGTGGGGTGGCGGTCCTTGAGGGGCGTGCTATGGTTCAAGGTGGTACTAGAGACGAGCTGACCACTTGAGCCACACAAACGGCCTGTAGACCAATATATGTTGTGAAGGGGGGCACCGTCCAAGCAAGGCCCTCTTGTGAGATGCATCTCACCCAGAAGCTCTTTCCAGGCCTGCTTCCAGCCTCTCTCCTGCGGTGTCTGCAGCCCCGCAGTACCCGTTCACAGGTCGTTCGACCCCCCATGACACGATCCAGAGGAAGGCGGCAGTGGTAGGTGCAGCCTTGGCATACGGATGCGCCACACAATCTGGACGATGCCTGGCAGGCCTTCCTCTCAGCCGACAGGGCGCCCTCACGGCACCAATCATCGCGCACCAGTAGATCGCGGCCGGCCACAGGCTCACCGAGATGACCTGTACTCATGTGACTCCTGACCAGTATGGCGCCTCACAGTGACCCAAAATGAGAATCACGATGCCAGCGCGGGGCCGACAACGTTTCTGTGCTCGGCGGTGCGTGACATGGGCGCGGCTGAGCGGTTGAGGGCCACATTGGATTGGGTATCTTGTTGCGAGATCTGTTCCTCGGTGCGAGATGCGACCCGCTGGTCACTCGATCGAGTGTCAATGCGGGTCACTTACGTACTTGACAGTCCAGTGCCCTGGAATCCAGCGATCAGCCACCGCAGTTGATCCGTGACCAGCCGCCGCTCGCAGGCATTGAATTGTCCCAGGAGCTGCCATTCTCGGGCAAGCCGATCGACTTGTAGCCTGCTTTCTGAGGGGCCACATCATACAGTTTCCTCGCGGGCGTTGTGGTCTGATGCGGGCTCCACTTGTAGCTCGCGCTCCCTCGTGGCCAGCACAGGGCCGTCTGGGCCAGCAAGAATTTCAGATCGGGAGTAAGAATTTCGGCCCGCACCACGCCCGCCGCATGCCTAGCACGCCCAGCACACCCCCAGTAGAGTGGTACAGTTTCCCGACGATTGGGCTCGTGAGCTCATGAACTCTCCTTCCGAGGCCGCCTTCTGCGCCTCAAATGGAGCACTCATGGACGAGAAACACGCGTTTCCCTGGAGCAGAGCAGCGAAAATTACATGACTGGATTTTTGCAATTCCGCGTTCACAAAGCCCTTAGAGTGATTTCCGAGCGGAGCCTCCTGCTCCCGACCGCGTTTGGTGCAGAGATCCGGATCTGGAGTCACTCCGACGCACCCTGGAGCCCTGTAGTGGCTGTACAGGCCGATTTCTCTGCCACGGGTGGCGAAGATATGTGGTCGGCACAACAGAGAGGCTCTAGAGCTCCAAAGCCTGTCTCATACAATTAGACGCCTCGGGTATCGCACGCGTCGTCGGTGTGCGTGCTCCGAACATCGTTAAACGTTGACAGCGGATTTAATGAACGGTTTTGGGTCTTCTGAAAGGGCGAAGTTTCCTGAGCTGCACACGCTCCCTTCGCTGTCCACAAGCTCCTTCGTATCGTGGAAGACCACACCAAGGTGGCCACTCGGGGCTTCCGGATAGTCAAGTACTCCAATAGTCAATACGAGTCTCTCACTGTACTGTGCGATTTTCGAGCCCTTCTAGTACGAGAAATGAATGTGTCAAGAACTGGTACACATCATTTAGGGTGCATTTTCCAGCAGGACAACGGAAGAGCCCCAGAGGAAACGGAAACGACAGACGACCCCGTGAGACTCTCCTGAGGTGGGCCATGCTTTTATTTTGCGGCTGAGATAAAATGAAGTCTTCATCAGAGGCCACTCGCTAAGAACAGGGGTGAGACGCATACCCCCCCCCCGCTGTCCTAGAGACTCGGGTATTCGTGTGGATCAGAGCAGGGGGCAGGATCACTGGAGGCCACACTACAGCCGCTCTCACACAAATCCCGCACTCCAACTGTTACAAAATAGTTCCAAATCGGCCTTTACGACCCCGCAGAGGCCGATTGGGAACAATTTTGGAACTGTTGCAGTGCAGGATTTTTGGGAGAACGGCTGTAAAACTCTCACCCGCTCAACGGCACCCGCCCACCTCTGCGGCACGGGACCTCTTCGACAGTACATTCTTTGAAGACGATCACGTCCGAATGGACCGCTTCTCTGTGAGTAGAGGGTGGGGGGGGGTGCAAGGAAGAAATGAGCGGACAAACAACCGTTCTCCCAAAACTCCCGCACTCCAACAGTTCCAAAAGTGTTCCTAGTCGGCCTCTGCGGGGTCGTAGACGCCGATTTGGAACTCTCTTCCAACAGATGGAATGAGGGAAATTTGGGAGAACGGCTGTATCGAGATGTAATACACTAGAGCAACGCTAACAACGACCGCATCGAGCCGCTTCCGAACTATTTATGGGCGCCACGTAAGCAAACGTGTAGTTGTCTTATTGGGTGTCGAACTGGCGTCGATCCTTTTCGAACTCATGCTGACAGAGGCCATGTACTTTTCAAAAAACGGGTTGGCTACATTTTTTCTACAAGCGGAAATGAGAGCGCGTGTTGATGGTTTTGGCCTTCCGAACTGAACCGGCCCAGACGTCCCAGTTGACTCCGCCGCGCTCGCCGCGTGTCGATGAGCAATCGTATTTGTGTCCGTGGGCAATCGTAGCCCGATAGTTAATAAAAATCATGACACGAAGCACATTGGGACCAGAATCTGTCCCAAATTTGCGGTCGTGGCAGCGATCGTCAAGCGAATAGGCACCGGATTCGAAATCAGCACGTGTCTCAGCTCATTCCCTGCGTAGCGCGGTGCTCAGAACGGTGACACGTGCTACCTCAGTTGATCTCGGAAGCGCTGGCACAGTCTGCGCTGCCAGGGGGAGCGCGAAGCTGGGCCGGAGTGATGTGCCTCAGCTTGGAAGGCCGTTCACGGCCGGACGCGTGCAGCCCCGATGACGGTGTCGGCAGCCCGACAGGCGTGCTGATTGAAGTTTGAAACAGATCCACAGCCGTGGAATCTGTCTCCGCGCCGAGCGAACGCGGGGGTTTCTGACTTTCACTCGCGCTGGGGTGGCGGAAACCGCGGTCGCTCCAGCGCATGAAAGTCAGCGAGCACAACCTGAGGGATGCTCTGGCGCAAAGCGAGTTTTCTGGGGGACACTGCGGCTTTGCTGTACCTGTAGAGGACATGCATTGAATGAATGCGGCTGAAGGCGTCGGGCTGCCCGACTACGGCGCACGGCCCAGTAATAGAGGTGCCACCACAGCGTCGTGGGTGGTGGAGCCACGTGAACTGCCCCAATCAAGTGACGAGATCACACACTATAACGACAGAGACGCGTCGCGGCGGCGCTCCGTCCCAAAAGGTTACTGAGAGCACCTTTCACTGTTGCTGGCTACAATGTACTGAGGAGGTGGGCCGCAGAGCGTGGCGGCGTTGATGAGAGATCAGTGTAGCGTTTCATAGCTCAGAAGCAGTTGTGAGCAGCCAATCAGATTCGAACATCAGGGAACCTACCTGGATATAAAAAAATTTGATCCGTGTCACGAGAGATCCGTGTATCGTGCCACAGCTCGGGTCCAGTTGTGAGCAGCCAATCAGACTCGAACATCAGGAAATCTACCTGGATAGAATTTTATTTGATCCGTGTCATGCAACCGTTTTTTCAATCATGTCGTCGGCGTTTGGGGAGTGCGATCCTGCGACTGGATTCCAACAAGCCAGCCGCTCGACTCGATCGATGATGTGCTGGCACCGAGTAAGATGACGGGCGGCCCTGGAGCGTGGCGTAGGCGCAGCGCGCAACCACTAGTGAAACGTTGCGGGGGGACTGGAGAGGTACCTCACGAGCCTCGCCATAAAGAGAAGAGGTTCCACTGAGGGCTCCTCACGTGTGATGCAATTGAAGGTGGCAATGGCCCGATGGGCAGGCGGTTTAAGTGTTGGAAACCTTGAGGACCCTGGATTGAAGGAGAGTCCCCGCGCGGAGCGAAAGCCGTCTGAGGGCCTGCGTTGGACGCACATGGCCTAGAGGAAGGCTCCAACGGAGAGCCCAGGGGGCCACTGTATTCATGGCTCGTGCAGCGTGGCTGTGTGACATCGCTCCACGGCGCGCTCAGTGGGGAGCAGGCACTGTGCGACGGGCGCTGGACATGTGGTCGCTGAAGAGGGGAACGGTCGGCCGGAGATTTCTTGTAGCACGACCGACGCCCGCCATCTGCGCAGGCTCTCGAGCCGCGTCGCCTCCCTGCGCTCTGGACACTCCGTAGCGTGTTTGCACAAGCTGCACGAGCACACTTGACTTCACGATCAGTGATGGATTCACCAGCTGAGCCTGGTGCTGCTCCCCGCGATGCTCTCCGCGCTTCCCTTGTGGTCGCACACAAAGCCACGATGAGGCGCTCCCTCAGAGATGGCTGTGACGACGCGGCGCCGGCCGGCGCTGTCGACGAGGCTGCTGAGCGCCCTCATGTCTCGGCCTAGTCCGACGCTGGGCGTGTGCTGGCCGACAACGGTGGGGGCGACCTCGAAGCCGTCGAGGCGGTTTCTGTAGGAGCCGCCGCAGGAGCCACCCAGCAGATCCGGGTTAAAGAGGAGGCTGGTGTTGGGATATTGGCCTCTGAAAAGTCCAGTGACGACAAAGGTCGTGAACCGGGCGACGAGGATTACGCTGACGAGTTCTTGGCCTTCAACGAGGCCAGTACCGTAAAGATCGGCGCCTCCGCCAGTTGCCACCGTGTTAGCGGCTTGAACTTCAAGGAGAGAGGCGCGGCGGCCTCGGACGAGGCCCGTCCCGGAACCAAGACCAAGGCCGCGGCTGGTCTGGCGAGCTCCTTTCTAGAAGGTGACAAGAGTAAGATGGAGAGCGCGGCTGCCTTTGAACTGGCCGGCACCGGGACCACGCGTAAGGCCGCCGACGGCCTGTTCCACGGCAAGGACATGCACGGCGAAAAAGTCAAGGTGAAGTGCGAAGCGGCCGCGGGCGCGGTAATGGGCGCCTCTGGCGCTGAAAAAGATGATGATGCTGGTGACCTGATGTCCAAGCAACTTGGGGCGGCCGAGCTCGCGTTGGAGAAGGGGTACACGACCGCCCAGTTTGAGGCGGCATTGAAGGCCGTGAACGACATTGGCCCCGTTGCGGCCCTTGTGACAACACGCCCAGCCAACCCCACCCAGTCGCGGGGAAGGAGAGCCAGGCCGTGTCGCCGGGTAGTCCTGTCGGGGAATACCCGCCCCGGAAGGAAACCCCGAGGATCACACACGCACGGCGTCGACCGGGGGAAGACGCCCCGAGCGACAAACACGACTTGTGTGACCGGAAGTTTACTTTCCCGCGTCGAAGGCCTCGCGGCAACACTCACGCCTCGCCCTCTTTCCCGTCCGTTCCCCTCAGACCCTCCGAAAAACCCCCTCAGACACGCTCAAAGGACCCGCAGCAAACCCTCCCCTCAGGGCACATGGGGCCAGTCTCAGCGGAGGGCGGCCGAAGCTTCGGACACCGCCTTGAGTAGAGGCGGGGGAAGGGTGCTGCGTGACACCCTTGCGGCGCCCCGGTGTCAGGGGCGCGGTGTAATACTGGTCAATGGTCCAAGTCGGGTTTACACAAAATTAGGCCCTTTACTGGAGGCCTGCCCGGGGATTTACTAGTCCCAGGGAACTCTCTACATCGCGGTTGTGGTTGGTGAGTCACGGCGCGATCAGAAGTGGATCGCCACCAGAATGATTCAGACAATGCTTCAGTAGGACATATTTCCCCCGCGAGAGCCAATGGCCGTTTCGGACTGACTGGGTCCGACCGCCCATGACGCGAATCCACGTGTCCCCTCTTGACTGGGAGGGAACTGGCTCCCCGAGTGTGGGGGCCAGGTGTCCGGCCGTCACAGGTCCGCCTACTAAAGACATCGCCGTCTCGGCGGCCCAGGGCTAGGGGGCAGGCCTGCCCGAGGGTTTCGGGCAGGACAGGACGGCTAACCGGCATCCCCCCAGTGTGGGGCCCGGGTGCTGTCCCGGTCGGCGCCGGCGGTGGCCGCCCCGGATCGTGGGGGGCCCGCCGGGGCCAAGGGGGCACGCGCCGGCGCCGTGCGGGGGACACAGGGGCGTGTCAGGGGGGCCTGTGTGGCCGAGGTGGGCCACACAAGTCGTTCCAGGGGGGGGAGCGCCGGGTATGGCGCCCCCCGGCCCCCCTCTGGGGCGGCTGTCACGCGCGCCCCGCTGAATGAGTTATCCAGGGGGGGGGGGCACGGAGCGACGCCGCCGGCGCGACGGGGCGCCCCTGCCAGTGTACAGGGGAACGGTGTGGCCGGGGTGGGCCATATAGGCCGTGCCGCGGGTGCGCCGGGTATGGCTCCCCCTCCTTCTGGGGCGGCTGTCACGCGCGCCCCGCTGGGGGTGTCATCCAGGGGGGGCGCGGAGCGACGCCACGGGTGGCGACGGGGCGAACCTGCGAGTGTACAGGGGCCCATAAAAACGGAGCAGGCGGGGCCGACGGGGGTCGGACGGGGCGGCCGTAGACTATCGGCCGTTACCGTACCCCCTCTGCCCCCCAAATTGAGAGTGTCCCCCCCCCCCACCTCTATCCCCTAGTCGGCCCCGCGTTCCTAGTCGGACCTGGTGGCCATGGAATCCTCGTGGTCGACGGGTACAACGCCGACGGAGGAGGTGACGTCCCCAAGTGCGGAGCGCGTCGGGCGCGAGGAGGAGACGGCGGCCTCAAGTGCGGGGCGCGCCGCACCGGCGTCGGGCGGGACGCCGGTCCGGTCGGATCGCCGCCCCGCAGCGGCGGGGGTCCGAGCCGGTGGAGACGCGCCGACGACGGGCGCGGCCAAGTCGGGCGGCACGGCGACGGAGCCTGCGCGGACCGGCCGGGCGCCCGCCAGTGCGGGCGCCGCCAAGTCCAAGGGCTCGACGGCGGCCATCCCCCGGGTGGGCGGGGCGGCCGCACCGGCGCAAGTCACGCCGAGTGGCGCCACCAAGTCAAGTGGCGCGGCTTCGGCGACGCCCCGCGCCAATGCTGGCCGTCGGTCGCGCCCGGATAGCGGCGTGACACCGATCCGGGAGTCTTCGGCGGCGGGGAGTCCAGCGACGCACCCGCCGCCGGCCCCCCGCCGGTCCAAGTCCACGGCGGGGTCGTCGATAGCCTCCCGCGCGTCAAGTGCGGCGGGGCGGTCCGCCGACGAGAACGCGGCGGCCCCCGCCACGGCGGCCGCCCGCGTGCCGTTGCCGCCTAGCCGGCCGGGGACTCCACCGGCGGCGGCGGCGGCGGCCGCAGCGGCACAGGCCGTTCGGGGGCAGGACCCCATGGAGCAGGACTCCCCTCCGCCGGTGCCGCGCCGGGTGCGCCCCCCGGAAGTTAAGGAGGCGGGGCCCGCAGAGGCGGAGTCGCAGGCCCTAGTCCAGTGGACACCCCCCCACGCTGCTAGCCAGTTGGGGGAGTGCCGCCTGCGGGCCCTGTACGAGGCCATCCCGGTGCCCAAGCAGGGCCCGGCGTGGCAGCGGTGGCTGACGCGTCACCCCGTGCAGTACGAGCTACCTGCCGGGGTGACAGCGGACCTCCCCGCCTTACTGGAGGCGGCGGACGCGCCGTGGGTGGAGCGCGTGGCGGTGCGCCTGTCCAACGTGATGGACGAGGCGACGTCGGGCGACGTCCCCCCCGTCGTCGCGTGGGAGTGGGCGTGCTGCTCTCCCCCGTACTTGGGGGAGAGATAGCCCCACTTCCACCACCAGAACGCCCGCACGGAGCGCCGTGTGCGGGACGCGTCTGGTATTCTGGTGAGTGATACTCAAGTCGAGAGCACCCAGATCCACGTCTCTGCGCGGCGGGACTACTATGTCCCGACGCCGACGTCGTGGTCGGCGTTGGAGGGGCCCTACGGGTTCCCGGCGAAGATGCCCCGCCTCGTGGCCTACTTTGGCACGGCGCTCCGTCTGGCGGAGTGTACCCCGGCAGCGACCATCCTGGCGACCCAATGGGTGCTCGAGGTGGTGTGGTATGCCTCCGCCCGGAACAAAGGGTACCTGTGGCACCTGCCCGCCGGGTTGGTGGACCGCCTTGTGGAGCTGCAACTCGCCAACTTGGCGAAGGGGGCGGACCCGGAGGCGCAAGCGTATCTCAGCGAGTTGCTGGATCTCCATCAGTCGTTGGACTGGGCGGCCGCAGGTCCGCACCTGGCCCGCCGGGTTGGCGGGGAGGACGACGGGGCGGCCCGGGCGTTTGTCCACTGTGACAAACGCCTCGTGGAGGATCGGATTGGCCTCCATGAGGGCCTAGGGGATCCGTCATACCCCTATGCTGCGGGGGTGACGGCGACGTCGGCCCCGCCCGAGTCGGGCTGGGGCGCCCCGGGGGCAGGATCCCCGCACCAGCGCAAGCGCACCCGGGGTGCGGCCGAGCGCCCCCCGGATCGTGGGGGCGCCGTCCGACGGACCGCCCGCGCTGGGCCGTCCCCCGTGGGACCGGCGACCCGCCCGACGTTTGCCCCGCCCCGGGTGCCGTACTACCCGGCCCTGGGGGCGGGGCAGAACCTCAGCTGGGGGTATGTTACCCCCCAATGTGCGCGCGTCCTGGCGACCACCTACCCGACTGCGGCAGGGACGCTTCGGGTGGCCCACGGGGAGCCGATAGGTGACTCCCTGGTGGACACCCTGGCTTGGGTCACCCGGGGTGCGGGGGCCGTGCTGCGGGGATCCCCGTCACCCCTCTCGGCGGCGGCCGAGCAGTTTCTGGTGGACACCACCCCAGAGGCCATCGGGTACCGGATGGCCTCTCGGTCGGAGGATAACGGTCAGCGGGTAGCGCCGGGGTCCGCGGTAACCGCGGCGGGCGGGAGCTCAACTCGAGCCCGGTACGCCGGGGAGCCCGCCGCAGCCACGGCACCCTACTATGGGGGCGGCTACTACTACTCCGCCGAAGGAGTCTCGGCGGCGGGGCACACTGCGTATGCAGGGGGGTACACCGCCGCGGCGGCGGCGCCGAGTCCGGCGCCGCGCTCGACGTGAAGGCCGGTTCCCACGGGTCGGGGGCCGGCCCACGAGTACCCATTCGACCCGCCCGTACGTGACCACTACGGGGGGTACGCCCGCGACGACCTCCAGCGGTCGCCGGACCGGGGTTAGCGGCCCGTGCGCTAGCGTGCGGGGGCGGGGGAACGCCGAGTCTGGTTGGTCCCGCCCCCGTTCCTGTCTGTCCCGAGTTTGGTCGGTTTCTCCCCCCGAGTAGCGAGGGGGCGGCCCGTTGCTTGTTCTTGCCTGGAGGGCCCCGAAGCAGGGGGGTGGGTTGTTTCCTTTGTCGGGGGTGTGCGATGAGTACCGCGTACTAGGAGTTAGTTGTTTGATACCGGTCTTCACACCGTGAGTCGGTGTGGCATACAGTGTTTGCGAACCTGCCCAGCCGGGAGGTCCTCCACAAAGTGCCAGGAGTCCTCCCGGGGTCCATACCCGAACCATCGGACCTTGAGCATGAGTCGCTCATGTTTGTCGTACCCTTGTCCGACAAAGTGTTCGAAGACAGCCTCAATCGGTTTACTACCCGATGAGGGTGTTGAGGCAGCCCCCCAAGCCCGCACTGGTAAGTCGGAGTTACTGCGGAGTGCCTGGATACTTCCAGGAGTACTTATGCGGTGATCGGCTTTTTTGTCTGTACCTTTGACATGCATTGCTGTATGAGGGTGCTGTAATTACTTGTACTTGTATCTCGAGCGGAGCTCCTTTTGGAGCTGAGCTCGGGGAGATTCTCGTGGGCTCCTTGAGGGGCGTCGCGATTTGTGGGCCCTGTCACTGCGTTGGCGGGGGTGTGCCTCCAGGACGTTGAGAGAGGGGCACACGAGGGGGGTAAGAGGCTGCTGGCCTCGCGCCTGAGACCGGTCTCGAGTAAAGCAACGCATCCACCCACTTACCTCCCGCTTCACAGAGGGAAGGGAGGGGACCTGCCACGCGGCCAGTGCCCGCGCCCAGGCCGGGTCACCCTCGGGTGGTTCCGGGGCCCGGGTGGCGTGGTTCCCGTTGATAGTGCGTACACCATCGTCACTTTCGATGGTAAGCCGACGCCCGTCTGTCTTCAAGATCTGGTAGGGTCCCAGCGTCTTGAAGACGAGTTTCCCCCCCTGGGTCTCCTGTGACTTCACGAATACCCAGTCTCCAACTCGGACGGCTTCGCGTCGAGCCTGTACGCGCTTGTCGAAGGCCCGTTTGTACCGGGCCTGAGCCTTCTGCATGGAATCCCGCACTAGGGGTATCAGGGCGTCGAGGCACTGGAGGAAGTTCTCCTTGGCCCGCCCGGGGGTGACTATTTCCCCGGTGTCGGCGCCCGCTGTAAGTCGTTCGATCGCCTCGGGAGTAAGCCGTCGTGGACTCACGAACGCGAATGGGACCTGCCCGGTGCTACTACGCACTTGGGAGTTATATGCCGTAACCACTAGGCTTTAGTACCGGGAAAAAGTGACCACGTCACCACGTGGTCACTTACGTGGTGTCGTAATTGCTTGACTAAAGTTTTATTAAACCGTTCGACTTGCCCATTCGTTTGGGGGTGGTATGGCGTGGCATAATTGGTGTCAATACCCAGCGCCTTGAGCACCGCTTGCCAGAGTACGGCGGCGAATTGGGGTCCTTTGTCCGATAAAACTGAATCAGGGATCCCATAACTAGCGACCCAAGTGTCCAAGAAGGCACTGAGGACATCCACAGCAGAGATGTCCTTCAGCGGGACTGCCCGCGTGACCTTAGTGAAACGGTCACAAATGACAAGGATATACTCATATCCTTCGAGGGTCCGTGGCAATGGACCAAGTAGATCAATGGCCAGAGCCGCGAAAGGTTCCGTAGCGGGGAACAATCGCATGGGTGCGGTACTCTGCGTACCCATGAGGGGGTTCTTCGCACAGGCCGGACACGCCGCGACCCAACTGAAGACGTCGGCGGCCAATGAGGGCCAATAGTAGTGGTTCCTCATGGTCTGGTACATCCGGGAACCACCGGGATGTGCCGCCAAAGGGGACGAGTGTTCCGCCCGCAGCACGTCCTCAACTAGGGACCGCGGGATCAACAACTGTTGGGAGCCGGCCCGGTGCCCTTCGCGGCAGAGCAGCCCATCCGCATTCTGGTAGAAGCGGGTGGGCTCGCAGGTACAAAGTAACTGCTTGACCTCCTGACTGAACTCATCGTCCGCCTGCTTCTGGGCTAATTCGCCCAGGGGTATGCCGGCGGTCTCCCTGCTCGCGGGGAGCCGGGGGTCGAGCACCGCTCCCGACCGGGTGGTCACCCCAACTGTGGGGATCTCCTGGGAGATTGGTCCCGTGTCCAGCCCCTCAGTCGGGAGGCGGGACAGCGCGTCGGCCACCGCGTGTTGGGGGCCGAGCTTGTATTCCACATCATAGTCGAACTCCGAAAAAAGGATGCGCCAACGATTGAGTCGATTGTTGGTGCAGGCCGTCGTGGTTAGTATCCACTTCAGTGCATTGTGGTCACATCGGATGAGGGACTTGGTGCCCTCGATGTACGGTCGTAATAAACCAACAGCCCACACCACACCTTGTCACTCAATCTCGGTGACGGCGTAGTTCTTCTCTGCCGGCAGTAGGCCCTTACTGAAGTAACCTACTGTCAGGTACTTGTCATCGGGTTGCTGCTGTAGTAGGCAGCACCCAAGTTGATCGTAGCTAGCGTCCACATCGATTATGTATTTCCCCTCCTTGCGCGGTATCGCAAGGATGGGCGGGTGGCTTAGCTGCTCGCGCAGTTTGTCGAACGCGGCCTGCTCCTCCGGAGTAGGGGGACTCAACCGCTTCGGAAGCTTCAAGCTGTTCAAGTCGTTCAGCGGCTTCGCTATCTTAGCGAAGTCTACCGTGAACCTGCGGTAGACATTGCACATGCCCAAGAAACTCCTCAGTTGGGTTTGGGTCTTGGGGAAGACGGCCTTCTTGATGGCTTTGAGGTTCTTCTCATTCATACTCAAGCGTCCTGGTCGTACTACATGGCCAAGGTACTCCACCTCGTTACTGAAGAGGTGGCACTTCTGTGCCTTGAGGGTGACCCCATGCTTCCCGAGTAGGGCGAGGACCGTGTCCAAGTGGGACAGATGGGACTCTGCATCGGCGGAGAAGATGATGAGGTCGTCTAAGTAGACCAGCGCATTCTGCCAGTTGACTCCGGCTAGGATCATGTCAATAGCCCGCTGGAAAGCAGCAGGGGCATTGCACAGGCCAAAGGGAAGACGGGTACACTGGTACGTCCCACAGTGGCAGGTGAACGCCGTCTTGGGCTTATCCTCCTCGGCTATGGGGATCTGCCAGTACCCCGCGTTGCTGTCCAACATGGAGAAGAACTGGGCATCCCCTAAGGAGTCGAGGCAGTCGTCCATCCGGGGTAACGGATACGTGTCGCGTACTGTGCGCTCGTTCAACTGCTGGTAGTCGATGCAGAACCGGTGACTCCCGTCGGGTTTCTGGATGAGTACCACCGGGCTAGCCCATTCACTCTGGCTGGGCTCTATGACTTCGAGCTTGAGTATTCGGTCGACTGGGGCCTCGATGAGTTCCCTAGTTCGGGGACCCATCCGGTAGGGGTTGAGCCGGACGGGCTTGGAGCCCGGCTTCAACTCGATCCGGTGCTCCGTGGCCTTAATGGAGCCCAAGTGCCCACTCCATAGGGCCCGGTGCTTCTCTAGTAGGGAGAGCACTTGCGGCCTCAACCCCTCGGGCACGCTCGAAGTATGAACATGGGGCTCCTCCACGGGGTCCGTCACGTCCGGCGCGGTGGCCGGACTGGGACTTAGTGAAGCCCATTCTTCTCGGGATATGGCGGCCACCGTACCGGAGTAGGCCGACATATGCCCCAGGACCATACCTTCGGGGAGCCGCTTACTCGTACTCCCCGTATGGGTTACTTCCACCCACCACGTCTGGTTGGCGGTGCAGTCGATGGAGCCAGTTGCCACATGCACGCAATGGCGCTCATACACTTGATGGCGCTGGGTGATGACCCCATTCCCTTGGAAGGACATCTGTACTGGGACGTACCCCCTGGACCGCGGGGGCAGAACCACCTCGCGGGCCAGACGCACGTTGGCGTCCGCCTCACTAGCGGCACTAGCCTTGCCGGGTTGGTTCGCCTTGGCAAACGACACCGTCTTACCCCGACGGTGGATGGGGACCTTACATCCATCTATTACCTGGATACACCCCTTAGGCCCACAGATGTTGGGGACATGAACGTCGGTGTAGTCGGTTCCCGAGAGTAGAGGGACCGACATGCCGCGCACTACTCCACACGTGACTTGTGTGGAGTAGGTGCCGATTCGCACCGTGAGAGTCACGGTGCCCGTGATGGGAAGGAGTCCCCCATTCACGTCAAACAGTTGGGCGTTCGCCACGTCTAAGGGCGCCACCTTCATCTCCGGGGGCAGTAGCGCCTCTCGTACCAGAGAGACGCCGGACCCTGTGTCGACAATGACGCGGAGGGCTAACTCACGCCCCGCGTCCAACCAGATGCGGCTGGCCACCTGATAGTTGGACCCCGTCAGGATGGCCACCACTTTCCGGCCGTCCAGCCCCTTCGGGAGGGGTGCGTCTCGAGGGCGGATCCCCTTGGGCCGGGATTGGATGCGTACGGGCATCGCATCCGCGCCCCGGGTTGGGTCCACCGGTCGCCGAGAGGAGGGCCCAGCACCAGTGGTTACTCGTTTCCCTCCTGGGACTCAGAGGAGGTTGCCGGTCCGCACTCGGACTCGGCCCGAGGTTCCCCCTTCTCAAGCGGCGTCGACTCATCGCCGCTTGAGCTGGAGTCCTCGTTGGGGGTGGCAACTGCCACCCGTCGGCCCATCCGCTGGGTGTCGCGGGAGCCCGAGGGAGCCCCGAGAGGGGACCAGCGCAGGGCCGCCGCCAATCGGTCGCGCAGGCGTGCGTCCAAGGTTGGGCACACCTCGGCCCAATGACCCACCTTGCCACGCTGCCAGCAAGGGTACTCTCCCGTCCTGGGTTTGGGACGGGGAGGCTAATCTCGCTGTCGGAACCGGCGGCGTGAGTTGTCGCCGCCTCCGGGAGTCGAGCCGTCTGGTGCCGTGGGTCGGGCCGCCTCGCGACGTGCCCCGCCACCTGGGGTAGGGGCGTCCACAGCCCCGACGACCCGAACGGGGGCATCTCGCGGTGGGAAACCCCGAGCCCCCCCCGAGAGCCTGGGGAGTGCGGCCGCTCGAGCTTCCCGCCGGAGCCGGGCCTCCTTCGCGAGCACTTCGAGCTTCTTGGTCCGCTCTTTAAGCTGCTGAAGTCGTAGCCAGCGGTGTTCGTCGCCCTTGGTCTGGGCGACGCGGGCTAACTCCGCCATAGCCATGCCGGGGGTGTTCCGCTCCCGAACAGTGGCGCGCGCGGCGCAGTGGACAACTTTCGAAAAGCGCCCCTTGAGCGCGCCCTCCCCTTACATAAACCCGCACTCGGTGTTGAGGCGGCGGAGCCGTTCGGCGAAGGACAACTCGTCTTCGTCGTCCCGTTGGACCGCGACGTTCAGGGTCTCAACGAGGGTTGCCACTGAGGCCTCGTCGACGTGCCGTCGGAGCATCCAGTTGATAAGCTCCAAGTAGAAAGTGACCTCGCCGGGGTTACCCGCCCGGCGAGTCGGCCTAACCATCATTACCTCCGACTTGAGAGGTTCCTTCGTAAAGTCTTGTAGGATGTAGAAGGCTTCGCCTTCGGAGATGTCATTGTCGACGCAGGCCTTGGCAAGCTTGCGCAGGAACTGGAAGACCTTGGCCGGGTGAGAACCGTCCGACTCGTCGTGCACCCCGAAAGACTGAGCCACATCCTTCTTGCGCCGGCCCAGAGTACGGGCCTGGCGCCGCGTGTAGACAACCCACTTGTTGTCCAGCGCGTAGGTCTCGGAATCGAACATGATCCGGTAGTACGGGTGATTCACCACGATCCTGGGCGGAACCACCCGAGTAGGTAGCGTCGGGGTTGCTTGAGTCGGCCACCCCTCCGCCTCCGTACCGGTTGCGAGGGAGAGTTGCGTCGGGAACCGCGGGTCAATATCCCGGGGTAACTCTCGCGCCGCCCCCCCGCCTTGCTCACCTCCCACCGAGTCAGGAGTCGGTAGGGTTCTCGGGTCAATACCCCGAGTACCCTCCCTCACCGTCGACGGCGTGGGGGTAGCGCGGACTGCACCTATTAGGGCCGCAACGCCCGACTCGTCCTCCGAGCGGGAGACGTCCGTGGTTGACGACGACGACGAGTCGTCGCGTCGGTGCCGACGGGAAGAGCTCCGGGCTCTTCCCCGGCGATCAGCGGGTCTGGGCGTAGAGCCCCGCAACATCGTAACTAGCCATCGGGTAACTTCAGACCGAACGATCTCGGCCACGGAGTCTCTCCACTCGAGACCCTGGCCATACCTGGCACCCCGTGAGCCTGGGGGAGCACGACTAGAGCTCCCACGTGCTGGCTCCCGTGCCGAGTCTGGCATCTCCCCCCCCTCCCAAGAACCGAGAGGGGATCTCCCACCGGGCCCGAGGGCCGGGGGACCGATACCGTGGGTCCCGGCGCTGTGCTCGCGCGCCGGGGCACCCTTCGCACTCCGTGAACCTGGGGGAGCACGACTGGAGCACCCACCCGCAGGTTCCCGTGCCGGTGGTGGCACAGAACCACCGACCCACGTGGTTACGTCGGGCGGCTGTCCTCCGCCGAGATGAGTGCCAGCACCCGGTGGGACCACCTCGAGGTGAGTACTACCCGAGGGGGCGCCCGCCGGGGGGCGAGTCCCAGTCGGATAAAGGCCCGGGGGAAAGGGCTGGAACAAAGTCCGCTGCCCGCGGGCACCCGCATCCGTGGTACCTGCACTGGTGTGGCGATCTTCCACCGACGATCCGCCTCCGGGGGGGGAAGACCCATCCCCCCCGACACAAGGCACGTCGACACCAGGGGGGTCTCCATGCCCCCCCTCATCGGCCATCGAACCGGCCGGACTGAGCCGAACCTGGCGTTGCGGGGCGCCGCCCGCAGCGCTAGGCACCAAGGGGAGGAGGACCAACTAGGTTCCCCCGAGGCGGGTTGGCGCACCGCCACCACCCCGAGGAAGGTTGAGTCGCCTTCCTCCCCTGATGCTCCACCAAATGTGACAACACGCCCCGCCAACCCCACCCAGTCGGGGGGAAGGCGAGCCAGGTCGTGTCGCCGGGTAGTCCTGTCGGGTAATACCCGCCCCGGAAGGAAACCTCGAAGAGCACACACGCACGGCGTCGACCGGGGGAAGACGCCCCGAGCGACAAACACGAGTTGTGTGACCGGAAGTTTACTTTCCCGCGTCGAAGGCCTCGCGGCAACACTCACGCCTCGCCCTCTTTCCCGTCCGTTCCCCTCAGACCCTCCGAAAAACCCCCTCAGACACGCTCAAAGGACCCGCAGAAAACCCTCCCCTCAGGGCACAAGGGGCCAGTCGCAGCGGAGGGCGGCCGAAGCTTCGGACACCGCCTTAAGTCAAGGCGGGGGAAGGATGCTACGTGACACCTTTGCGGCGCCCCGGTGTCAGGCACGCGGTGTAATACTGGTCAATGGTCCAAGTCGGGTTTACACACAACTAGGCCCTTTACTGGGGGCCTGCCCGGGGATTTACTAGTCCCAGGGAACTCTCTACATCGCGGTTGTGGTTGGTGAGTCACGGCGCGATCATAAGTGGATCGCCCCCAGAATGATTCGGATAATGCGTCAGTCGGACATATTTCCCTCGCGAGAGCCAGTGGCCGTTTCGGACGGACTGGATTCGACCGCCCATGACGCGAATCCACGTGTCCCCTCTTGACTGGGAGGGAACTGGTTCCCCGAGTGTGGGGGCCAGGTGTCCGGCCGTCACACGCTGTTTTTCCGTCTCTCGATGGCCAAACAGCGTCTACCGGTCACGGTGGTCTCGACGGCCCCGACCCATGTCGTCTCTCTTGGCGGCAGCACCCCTTCGGGGAGGGGGCCACGCGGACGCTCTGTCCAGCAGCTCCTGCCCCTCCACAGGGGTGACGGTTACGTCCTGGGATAACATCCCCACCCTTTGGCACTTCGTTGCCCTCCTCCTCTCCTTCACCTTCTCCCCGGGAGTCTCGACCTGTACCGTTGACCGCCCCCGGCGTGGCGGCGGTGGAGGTACGGCCCCGGGCCCGCCCCCACCCCAGCCCTAAGACGGTGGAAGAGGTACGGGCAGCGCGAGAGGCGGCGGCTCCTCAAAAGAAAAGGTCACCGGCTCTGCGGGCCGAGGTGGAGGAACCACCGCCCGTCGTACACCAGCCCCTTTGACCCGTCGGTGGTCGCCAAGGTGAGGTTTCGCCCCGTCCTAATCCGGGGCCACTACCTGCCGCCAGACGGCAGCGAGCGGCTGGCTCACCCGGCTCCCTTCACGGTGTTCTTTGATACGCGGTAAGAGCGCACGCTGTCCAAGGTGCACGGCAAGGCTGCTCACGAGTTTGAGTCGGTCTACAACGTGTGCGCCTGGATCCAGCACCTTCACAACCGGGTGCTCAAGCGGGAGCTTGACAGGTCGGAGAAAGGCCGCCCTGTGTCGGTGTTCGACCGCGAGTCGCGCGTCGGGCTGCACCAGCTGTTTGTCTCGACAAATGCGCGCTGCAAGGCGCTTGAGTTGGCCACTACCGATGGAACGGCTTCGGAACCTTTGCGCGCTCAGGTCTGCCACGAGGACGACGGGGCCTACTGTCCCGCCTACGACGCCTGCGCGGCTGAGCCGTCATGGCGTACGTCGACGACTTTGCAGCGACCGGCCGCGGGGCGCGGCCCTCGACCAAGTCGTCCGCGACAGCGGGGCGGCGGCTAGTGATGGCCCTTTTCGGGTCGCTCGGCCTCCATGTCCATCCCGAGAAGGAAGCGGTGGACGGAACGAAGCGGCTGCCCTTACTAGGCTTCCTCGTCGACACCCCGCGCCGGCTCCTACTGCTCCCTCGCGAGCGCTTGGCCAAGGTAGTCACCATGGCCAAGGCGCTCATGTCCGCGTCCAACGCCAACAGGCGTCGGGTTTCTGCCAGCGCGCTGATGCGGTTCACCGGCACGGCGGTCTTTTGCGCTTTAGCCGTGACGTCTGTCCGATTCTACCTGCGGCGGCTATAAAACGCCCACGGTCGCCGGAGGGGCTCTACCAAAGTGACGCACGGAGCTGTAGTGGATCCTGCCCTCAAAGCCAACGGGGTATAAGCCAGTCAGAAGACCCAGCACAGGATGCGGATCGCTACGCCAGAGTCACAACGCGAACTCCGGGATCACTGGGCGCGAAGCGCACAAAAACGACGGAAGCAACGCAAACGCAACGATGATTTATTCGAACACGCACGATGGCCCCAAAGCATACTCTCATATACCCTCAGAAACAAGACGCAGGACGTGCACAATCCCGACCCCCTGGCGCTAC
>Ga0209186_1001172_pt1 | contig 19819 bp, 15 predicted proteins | sample SidtaG_FD_187426 | JGI IMG/M metagenome (GOLD analysis project Ga0209186, IMG submission 187426) | Marine algal microbial communities from Sidmouth, United Kingdom - Sidmouth_Male2 metaG (SPAdes) (version 2) | ecosystem: Host-associated > Algae > Red algae > Unclassified | place: Sidmouth...
TACTAACGTACCAATTAACTGATAAACCAATAATGAGTAAGTTTGAATATATCCTTAGCGAAGTAGATGAATTAGGTATCAATACCATTACCATCAACCAAGCAAAAAAATTGAATGCCCTGTCTCGACCTTTGTTGAAAGAGTTAGATGTGGCAGTGACGAATGCGATTAATGATGAAAATATCAAAAGCATTCTTCTTACAGGTGCAGGAGAAAAAGCATTTGTGGCAGGAGCAGATATTTCCGAGTTTAAAGAACTGAATGGAACAGAAGCGGTGGAGATGGCTCGTTTTGGGCAAGAGCTTTTCCGCAAAATAGAAACAAGCCCTAAAGCTACGATTGCAGCCGTCAATGGTTTTTCTTTGGGTGGTGGTTGTGAATTGGCGATGGCGTGTCAAATGCGGGTGGCAAGTGAGAATGCAAAGTTTGGACAGCCCGAAGTGAATCTGGGGCTTTTGCCTGGATATGGTGGTACACAACGATTGGTACAATTGGTTGGGAAAGGAAAGGCAATGGAGTTGTTAATGACGGGCGATATGGTTGGTGCGGAGGACGCTTTGCGTTTAGGTTTGGTAAATCATGTAACGACACAAGAGGAATTAATCAATAAGTGTAAAGGCATTTTGAAAAAAATTGGAAAAAAAGCTCCGATTGCCATTGCGAAGGTTGTGGCGTGTGTCGATGCTGGTTTAGACCCAAATCAGGATGGTTACGATGCAGAAGCCGTAGCCTTTGGAGAATGCTTTTTGACAGAGGATTTTACAGAAGGGGTTACGGCATTTTTGGAAAAACGGAAAGCGAACTTTAAAGGGAAGTAGTTGGGATAGGGCAATAGAAATAGAGACCATCCAAAATAGCCCTGATAGGAGTGGTAGGGCGGAATTAGATGTAAGGCATTTCCAAAATGCCTTACATCTCCGACCTTTAGCGGATAGCAGGACTTTCCGTAACGACGTAGCACCAGACAGTTCGCTCCTAAAAAAAAGCTACTCTTTTAAGCGAAATTTTAACTCATGAAAAAGTCGGTGTTCTGTTAAGTCTTTGCCAATAATAATGCCATTGGCATCGACAAGATAAGCCGTTGGAATTTGCTCAAATTGGAATCTTTCGGGAAGGTCGGACTTTTTCATACCTGCCAAGTCTGCTACATGGTATTTCCAATTGTCGATACCATCTTTTTTCATGGCTTTTTCCCAAGCCTCTTTTTTGGTATCTAAATTTACATACAAAATCTCAAAACCATCTGCATTTAAAAACTTTTTATTTCTGTAAAGCTGATAAATGCGATTGAGTTCAGGATGCTTTACCCGACAAGGTTCACACCAAGAAGCCCAAAATTCTACCAAAATAATTTTGTTCTCGTTGATTTCTGAAAGCGTCACCGACTTGCCAGTTAGGTCGGGCAAAGTCAAATCGGGTAGGGGATAACCATTGATAAATTTGCTGTCATTTATTTGGCAGGACGAAAAAAAGAATAGCCCCAAGAACATAAAAGCAGTAAAAACAATTGTATAATTAAACGACTGGCTTTTTTTCATTCTTTTTAGTTTTTGGTAGAAATACATAGTCAGTGTACATAGAACGAATAAGCTCCAAAGTATCAAAAATTTCTTGAGCCTCATTGCTTGTGACCAGCTTCATCCGAAGCGGTTTTAAATTGGGCAAGCCTTTGAAATAATTGGTATAATGGCGACGCATTTCTAAAATACCCAAGACGGGACCTTTCCATTCCAAAGACCGTTCTAAATGCACTTTGGCAGCATCGACCCGTTCATCAATTTGGGGTGGCGTCAATTCTTCGCCCGTAGCCAAAAAGTGTTTGACCTCTCTAAAAATCCAAGGATAGCCAATCGCTGCCCGACCAATCATAATGCCATCAACACCATATTTATTTTTCATTTCCAAAGCCTTTGGACCAGAATTGACATCGCCATTGCCAAAGACAGGAATGTGAATACGAGGATTATCTTTGATGGCACCAATCAACGTCCAATCCGCCTCACCCTTATACATTTGCTTGCGAGTTCGCCCGTGAATCGAGATGGCTTTGATGCCTATATCCTGTAAACGCTCGGCGACTTCCACAATATATTTTGTATTGTCATCCCAGCCCAAACGAGTTTTGACCGTTACAGGCAATTTGGTAGATTTGACAATATGATCCGTCAATTCTACCATCTTATCAATATCTTGCAAAATACCAGCTCCTGCCATTTTACAAACAACTTTTTTTACAGGACAACCATAATTGATGTCGAGCAATTCGGGTTTGGCTTCCTCCACAATTTCGGCACTTCGGCGCATAGAATCTAAGTTCGCCCCAAAAATTTGTATCCCAATCGGGCGTTCTTCAGGATAAATATCCAATTTTTGTACGCTTTTGTGTGCGTCACGGATCAAACCTTCAGAAGAAATAAATTCTGTGTACATCAAGTCCGCACCGAATTTTTTGCACAAAGTTCTAAAAGGAGGATCGCTCACATCTTCCATAGGTGCCAACAAAAGCGGAAATTCTCCTAATTCTATATTATCAATTTTAACCATCTATAAAAAAATATCGTGTATTAAGGTATTTTTATGACTAACAACTAAAAAAGGTATATTGTTCCCTTAAAAACACCAATATAAGGAACTATCTGTTAATTTTTCTTAGAACAAAGGTACAGTTTAATAGATAGTTTTGAAAAAGTTTTCTCTTTTCTGTAAGGAAAAATTTGTTAATCAATGTGACAAATCCACTTTATCTGCATCTTATCAATGAAGGCTAACTTATTAGAGGGCATACAATAAAATGTATAAACTCATCTCACTAAAAATTTAAATGTCAATGTTAGATCAAATAACAAACTTAGTAAAAAATCAAGCAAGCGGCTACTTAAAAGGACAGACACAGCATGAATTGAATGACGAACAAGTAGAAGGTGTAGCAGATGCGGCAGGAGCTTCAGTCACTGAACAACTGAAAAAAGAAGTGATGGGAGGCAATATTTCGGGATTAACGGGACTTTTAGGCGGTGGCGCAAGTCAAGGTAGCGGTATTATGAGCAACTCAATTGTGCAATCTATCATTGGATTATTTACGAGTAAATTAGGAGCTTTAGGTTTGGGAGCTGGAGTTGCGGGTGGTTTAGGCGCAAGTATGATGCCAAACATCTTATCAGGATTAACAAGTAAATTTGCTTCTACAGATTCTGCTGACTCAGCATTCGATGTATCAAACTTAGCTGGCTTAGCTGGTGGTGGCGGTGCAGGTGGAATGTTAGGCGGTATGTTAGGCGGAGTTACTGATAAACTTAAAGATGCAGCAGGTGGTTTGGGAGATATGGGTAAAGGTGCAGCAGACAAAACAGCAGATGCTGGAGGTAGTTTGTTAGATAAAGCAAAAGATGCAGCAGGTAAATTAGGTGACTTAGGCGGAGACGCAGCCGAGAAAACAACAGATGCCGGAGGTGGTTTGTTAGACAAAGTGAAAGATGCAGCAGGTAAATTAGGTGATGTGGGCAAAGGTGCAGCCGACAAAACAGGCGATGTTGCAGATGGTGCTGCTGACAAATTAAAAGACGGCTTTAACAAGTTGTTATAAAATAACAAAATGAGAGGTTTTTAATTTTCTGGTTAAAAGCGATGTGCTGTAATGGTGCATCGCTTTTTTTTATAATTATCTGGAGCGGAAGGTTTGTCTTTCATCGCCAACGGAAAGTCCCGCTATCCGTTCTTATGGCAAGTAGACTTAGTAACAGGTAAGAACCACAAAAACTACTTAAACTACAAAAACCACATAAACTACTTGCCATACCACTTCTATCGGGGCTATCTTAAACGGACTCCACAAAATATAGCGGTTTTCTTTCCCAATCTCTCTCCCATAAATGGAATAAAAGCACAATGACTCTTAAAATCATTTGAGTACACTTTTGTTGATATTTAATTGATATAAAGTGTTTAGTAATGATTAAAAAATAAGTCCGCAAAGAGATTTTTTGATAACGCCGAAGCGGACAAAAACGAAGGTATAGCGAGCTATGGCGAGGCTTTTTAACGAAGTATATCAGAAAATATCGAATCGGACTGGCGACCCAGCTAAAATGCGGAAGTTATTCTTTATTCGTTACTCAATTAAACATTATTTTATAAATGTTAATGTATGGAATGTATTTTGTATAGTAAGAAATATAGAACACCCCTATTGGAGGAAAAGAAAAAAAAGGTAAGAAAAAAGGAAAACCTTCTTGGTCAGGTGAAGGAATGTCTGATTGTGGTGTAGGATATGCAGAAGAACTTGCAGATGTACTATTACCAGATGCGATAATGGTTGTTGAAGAACCTGAGATAGACGCATAATAAATGAACATCTCTGGATGTTAAAAAGGGGAATAAGCCTAGGCTTATTCCCCTTTTTTATAGGATAGATTGTATATTTGATTTATTACTTTTAAAAACTACAATAATGAAGAAGGAAATACTAATCGCTCAATTAGAAGAAAAAACGGCAAGTATTATTGCTTGGGTAGAAGAACAAGCAGCCAATCAATTTGCCCACCAAATCACACCTGAGAAATGGTCTACAGGACAGCATCTTCAGCACTTAATCAAAAGTACAAAACCGCTGAATCAAGGACTCAATATGCCTAAAATGGCATTGCGTGGAATGTTTGGAAAAAACAATCGAGAAGAACGAACTTATGAACAATTGGTTGAAAAGTATCAAGGCAAATTAGCAGAAGGACTTCCGCCAAATACGAACAATTCTTTTGCGCCTAAATCTGTTGAAAACAGTCAAAAAAGTGAAATCTTAACGACCTTTAGAACAGAAGTAGATAATCTAAAAAAGATTGTAGAGAAGTGGAACGAAAAGAATCTTTCAGAGTATATTTTACCACATCCATTGATTGGAAAACTAACCATCCGAGAAATGCTCTATTTCACAATTTATCATACAGAATATCACCACAAAATATTAGAAAGAGATTATAGTTATGCATAGAGTGAAGTGAGAATATTACATTCCAATTACAAAATCATCAACAATCGTTTGTATTTTGACAGAAGAATAATAAAAATGTGTGATAAGGGTTCTATCCTTTTAACATAGACCCGATAGGAACGTTATAGCTTGTGTGGCTAAGAGATTTTGCGAGGCTGCTATAGTAGTGGATAGCGGGAGCATGCTGCACGACGGAGCATCCCCCCCATTCTCTCCTAAAAAAAATTATAAAAACAAACCAAAGTAGTATGAATACTCCTCATTCTATTCTTTATAAATGTTTTTTGTTGAGCCAATCAGATGGTACTGCCCAAAGATTGCTGAAAAGTCAACAGGGAAGTACCTATACTTACCTTTATAAAATTACCAATGTACAGGCTGAAAATAAATATGTGAATTTAGACGATTCTTTTTTTGAGGTATTGATTGATTCTTTTTTAGTGACAGAACATTATAAAAAAGCACTCCCCACAGGACATTATTTAAAAGCATATTCAAATAAAAATAGGGTTGAAGCCTATGGCAAGAAACCAACTTGCCACAGGCATCCAGAAGTTCATCGAGAATATTTCAAAAATGAAGTCGCTATCTTTTGTGAAAAATTACCGATAGGAGAATATACTTTTTCCATAGAATTGATGCCTCGTTATACAGGAACGTATACGCTAAATCCTGCAAAAATAGAACTTATGTGTTTCCCAACTTTTTCTGCCAATGACGAAATAAAGAAAGTATTAGTTGATTAGTAGTTAGTGTATTGGTGAATTAGTAGTTAGTGCATTGGTGAATTAGTAAGTGGTTTATTAGGAAATTGTAGAGCCTAATTCCCCATTATACTAATACACTAAAAAAGCCAAGCTAAAACTTCTGAACCTTGCCCGAAGAAACAATCTTTCCTTGTACATCTGATAACGAATAAAAATAGACTCCAGGCAACCAACAACCACAGTTGATTTTTTTACGAGCGTCATAGATTTTTTCTTCTAAAACAATTTGTCCTTGTACATCCCAAAAAGTCAATAACAATCTATTAAAACCTTTGTGTTCGATAGACAAAAAATCTTGTACAGGATTTGGATAAATTGAAACTTCAAAATTATCGAAAGGAACATTAATTGGCGTTGTTACAATATAGTTGTCATTTAGAGAATCCACGGCAGCAAAGACACTGCCAAAATTATAATAATCGACGCCCACAAAATTAGGGAGTTTCCCATGTTCATTCATACATTCACGAAGGCGATCCAATAGCAAAGGATTTTCGTTGACAACGATGGCTTGCGTAGAATCGCCCGTTCCCAAACCCGACGAAACCCAATGATTTACCAAATACAAATCATTGTCGGCACTCCCACGATTGACGCCACAGTGAAAATCTGAGGGCGCATCGTAAGAATAATCTGTATCAAAAATAGTTCCCCAAGCATAATGATACCATGTTTGTTCGGGGAGTCCATCATCGCTTTCAGAAAAGACAACCAAGCGTTTATTGTCGTCAATCATTTCTTGCAAAGTCGCCCATTCTGCACCTGCTTCGTGGTGATACAAATAAGGCATTAAGCCCACACTGTCCAATTCATTTCCGATGTCAGTAGCGGTGACATCGCTTTGAAAAATGATGCTAATAACCTCATTTGGATTTGCATACATAAACGTTTTTATCTCATTCAAAATATCTGCCAATGGTTCAGAACCCCACGCTTCGACTGCATGATATACCACAATATTTCCGTCACTATTGTACACATCAATCATCAAACCCCGCACACCCTCTTGTAATTGTTGTGTAATACAATGTTGTTGATTTGGCAAAGTATAATCCTTATCCCCACAACAAAATGCATTGTGCGTCATCACCACCGAGACCTCATTATACCGCTTTACACAAAGCGACTCATCGCCATTACACTGTCCCAAAAACGTTACATGGAATCCAACAAAAAAGAGCAAAAAAGAAAATATATATTTCATAGTAATCAACTAAACAGTTTTAAAAATAATGTGTTTATTTTGGAGAGAACGGTGGATTGCTTCGTCGTAAAGCACGGTCCCGCTGTCCGTTCTTATGGCTTTTTACCCGTTGTCAAATAGATACAACTACAAAAACCACAAAAACTACAAAAACCACAAAAACTAAAAAGCCATACCACTACCATCGGGTCTATGTTTGACGGTGGCGAGGGCTTATTTTGGGTAGCGGTTGAGACCATGAAAAATAGACCTGATAGTAGCGGGTCCCAATGCGTAGCTTTGGGTATGAGCGAATAGCAGGACTGAGCGTCAGGGCGAAGAATATACCATTGTCTCCAAAAAAAAGAAAACAAATATCTATAATTAATTTTAATTTCCCTAAGATAATGAATATGTCTTGAAGAATTAGAAACCTAAATATTTTCAGTATCTTTAGCATTCCAAAAGACAAATAAAACTATGGCATTATCCTATAAAAGAAACAAACCCACCGACGATTTTGATTGCATCATTATTGGCTCTGGCATGAGTGGCTTAACGCTCGCAGCCGTTTTAGCCAAAGAAGGCAAAAAATGTCTCATTTTAGAACGGCATTATACGCCAGGCGGTTACACCCACGTATTCAAAAGACGAGATTATGAGTGGGATGTGGGGATTCACTATATAGGAGAAGTGCATCGCTCGTACACCGTTTTGCACAAAGCCTTCAACTACATCACCGATGGCGCACTGAAATGGGAAGAGATGGACGAAAACTATGACAGCATCTTTTTTGGTAAAGAACGCTTTGATTTCATTGCAGGCAAAGAGAATTTTATAGAAAAATTAGCCTCTTATTTTCCTGAAGAACGAGAAGCCCTCGAAAAATATGTGGCTCTGTTAAAGGAGGTAAACAGCACTTCCCGAAATTTCTTTGCCGAAAAAGCCTTGCCACCACTCATTAGCAAAGTGATGGGCGGCCAAATGCGGAAACCAACCCTCGCTTACAGCCAAAAAACTACAAAAGAAGTCCTTTTATCACTCACATCAAATGAAAAACTGATAGGCGTATTGACGGGGCAATTTGGGGATTATGGATTGCCACCAGAACAAAGCAGCTTCTTTATGCATGCCATACTTGCCAAGCATTATCTCAATGGCGGTGCATTTCCCATTGGAGGATCAGCCCAGATATTTGATACGATAGAACCCATTATTGAAGCGGCAGGAGGGGAAGTTTATACGAATGCGGAGGTAGCCGAAATTTTGACGAAAAGTGGCAAGGCCATTGGCGTAAAAATGGAAGATGGAACGGAAATAAAAGCCAAAAAAGTCATTAGTAGTGTTGGCGCACATTTGACCTTTGAGCATCTGTTGAAATCAGAAAAGAAAGCCGAAAAAATGACGGAAAATGTGCAAAGTATCGAAGCCTCTGCTGCCCATCTTTGCCTATACATCGGACTCAATGCCAATCAGGAAACTTTGAAATTACCTCAAACGAATTATTGGATTTATCCAGAAGGTGAATATAACCACGATACGAACATCAAAAGGTATTTAGCAGATCCAGACAAATATTCATTTCCGTTGATTTACATATCATTTCCATCGGCAAAAGATCCGACATGGGCAGAACGCTATCCAGGAAAAAGCACGGTTGAAATCATTACTTTGACAAACTATGAGTGGTTCAAAAAATGGGATGGAACTCGTTGGCACAAAAGGGGAGAAGATTACGATACCTACAAAGAAAATCTCTCGCAAAAAATGCTGCAATATTTATACGATTACGTTCCACAAGTCAAAGACCATATAGACGTTTATGAATTGAGTAGCCCACTGTCCACCAAGCATTTTGTCAATTACCAAAAAGGCGAAATCTACGGCTTAAATCACCATCCAGAACGTTTCAATAACAAAAAGCTAAGACCGCACACGCCCATCAAAAACCTATATTTAACAGGTCAAGACATCGTAAGTTGTGGTATTGGTGGCGCATTGATGGCGGGCGTTCTCACTGCTTCAGCAATGGAAAAAAAGGATTTTGTTAAGAAGATTCTTAGTTAGTTCTTGGTTCTTAGTGCTGTGGTTCTTAGTTGTGGGTGGGCATGTTTTTTTATTGCTGTAGGTGAGCAGGCTTTGCATATCCATTTCATCTAAGAAGGAAATGAAAAAATCCGAGAAATCAAAAGAGTCCATAAAAATCCGTGATTCAAAGGGCAAGGTGCATAGGCAAAAAATCACTCGTCACCTGTCACTCGTCACGACTAAAAATCCCACCCCAAAGAAAGGTAACGCATGCCTTCATTACGGCGACCACTATCTACGCCCCAAGCCCAATCAAATTTGATGTAATAGCCTAAAAGTGTGGAGCGCAAGCCCCAACCATAACCCATTACAATTGGGTTTTTGAAGTATTGAACTCTTGTAATGACAGGCGGTGCTTGTCCCTCATAAGGAGGTGTCGGATAGATGTAAGTATAGTAGCGATTTTCTTTAGAAAAAGGGCTGCCAACTTCCCATGCTGTACCAGCATCAAAAAATCCAATGACTTGAAAATCTCGCAAAAATTGTGATTTCATAGGACGATTTACAAGGTAAGCAAACAAGGGAACACGTACTTCACTGTTCCACAAAACATAATTGCTACCATTGCGCACATTGTACTTAAAACCTCGAAGATTGGGCGTTAAGGACTGAAAACCATAATTTGCTGTGCCTTCTGGATCAACAGGTGCCGTATAGTCAAAACGATTGTCTTGCTTATCTGCACGACTGCCTGAAAGTGTCAGCCAATTATCGACAGCACCTAAGAAATAAAGCATTTTTCTTGTTCCAATAGATTTGGCAAAAGACAAGCGATTTGCCCAAATAATTTGGCGATGTATTTTTTGATAATGACGGAAATCCCCACCAAAAATACCCAAATAACCCAAGTCTTGAATCGCAAAATCAAACTGAGAATCATTTACAATCGCTTGGAAGTTCTTGTGGTATTCTGCATAGATTTTATAGCGAGTTCCATTTAATACATTGGTCGCAACTTGGAACGTATTGTCAAAAACATACTCTACTTTTGTTTGCAACCACTGTTCTTGAAATGCCTCTAATGGCAATGTCTGAATGTCAGCACTCAAAAACTCTAATTTGTGATGGCGATAACCAACGTGTGCAGCAATACGACTTGTTATATCTAAAGGATAAGAAATCGTATGTTGTAGATAATTTGTGATGTTTTTAATCTGTGGAAATTGGAAAGTCTCATTCTTTCGATAATACACCCACTGTTTATCCAACTGTTTTCTTAAATTGCGAAATTCAACAAAATATTCGGTATGGTCTAATCCTGAAAATGGAATTCTAAAACCTCCTGTGATTTTATAATCCTCAAATAAATCGCTAATACCAAAACGAATCATCGCCTTTAAATTTGGATTAAAATACCCCGTTGGTGCATATTGATAACTTTGATATTGATTGAAAGCAATAATGCTATTATCCAATTGACTCGCTATATAATCAATTGCAAACTTAGGTGAATAAGCTCTCACCCTCGAATGATTTATTCTTGATTTTTGTTTTTTATCGTAAACAGAAAGTGTGGCTAAACTGCTGTTTGTTGATTTGCGTTTATATGCCTCTTTTTCTTCAGCATCTGTATTTTCGTTTGTTGCTGGCTTTTCTTCTTCTGTATCTTCAAATTCGCTCTGGAAAAAATAATTATCCGTATCTATTTTATCCTCTCTTGTTTCCGTTGTTTCTTCGGATTCAGAGGTTGGGGTAGTGGGTGTTTCGGCAAAATTTTCCTCAATCCAACCGCCTGTTGATTCCTTTTTCTTTTCTTCTTTTTTAGTAGAATTTCCTTTTATTCTTGTGACGGCTGCAATGTCTGAAGCTTTGCCATTAAAAGCATTGGTGCGCTCAAGCAGTGCTTTATAAGGCGTTTTTTTGAGTTCAATGCCCACAGAATCAGGAGCAGCATGCGTCGCCTTTTTATAGAATTTATAGTTTCTATAACCTTTTTCTACATCCAAAACTTCCCCTTTTTTATGCGCCACATCATAAAACAATAGATTAGAATGACTATTGGTTAAAGGAAAGCTTTTGCCTGTAATTTTGTATATATCCTGTTCTTGTATGGAGTCAATTAAATCCGCCATCATCGTACTATCTAAAGGATAAACAGGATTGATAATGGTAGAATCTTTAAAGTAAACAACTTGGTCAGTTCTTACAAAAGTACTATCAAATCGAACAGCGAATCTATTGTAAATGCCATTCTCATCACTCAAATAACTAAAGAATTTTTCATTGTATTGTGTTGGGATTTTTTCGTTGGCAAAAGGCGTATTGGTCAGTTGTACCAATGGCTGTGAAGGCTTATCTAAATTGTAAAAGAAAATATCATAATTGCCCGTTGGCATAATGCTGTCAATGCGCCCTTTTGTTAAAGTATCATTTAGTCGATTCGAGCGAAAAACGACGCCACGAGTATCGCCCATTTTTACAAAATCAACATCCAAATCATCATAAAAATCCTGTGTCAATTGGGTTACACGAGTATTAGGAATAAAGTAAGAAAATAAATCACACTGTCCATTTTTCACTGCCGATAAAATAACCCGTCGGTCATCATCCGTAAAGTCAATATCTAAAACTTGTTGGAACTTTGTAATTGGCGCAATCTCTTTGGTATCATCCAAAGTATTATAAGTAAGCAAGTAAATATCATCTCGCTTCTCATACACCATCGCTAATTTTTTACTGCTTTTGTTCCACGAAAATAGGGGATAAGTATGTGGAATGGGTAAGTTATAAGTCTTAAAACCCGTTTTTAATAATTTCTTTGTTTCGCCTGTTTCAAGATCTCGAATAAATACTTTAATCAGTCCCTTTTCATTGGTAGCATAAGCCATTTTTTTGCCGTCCTCACTCATCTCAACTTGGTCAATGACAATATTGCGTTTAGTCTCTTTAGTTTCAAATAAAAGATTTTCTTCCACTAAATGCGTTGTGGTATTGTCATCCATCGCTTCCATCTTTTGCAAAGAACTAGCCCACCATTCTTCGATGATTACTTGAACAGGACTACCCAATACAAATAAAAATCCACTCTCCACACTTCGATTGATACGAGTCAAATACAAAATATTTGGAATAGCCGATTCTCCGTAATTTTCAGTGATATAATGCCAAAGCGAATGCCCTGCAAAACGAGCTTCTGCATCCGTCAAATGATTGAATTTTTTGAACTTTTCATCTTTCAAAACCTTGCGTAATTGATCGTCTAATTCCACACTCCAATCCTCCGAAATATACGCAATCAATCCCGAAATAAACCACTCAGGCAAATTCAATAAAACCGCATTTTGAATAATCTCCTGCAAGCTTGACCCAAACACCAGACTTTCAAAATGCACTTTAGAAATACCCTCAACCAACTGCGTTTTCAAATGCTGGTGATTTCCATTAAAATACACAAAAACCTTATTGCCCACAATCTGCGTAATACCGCCCTGATTGCTAATATCATACCCCAACCCAATATTCGTTTGTCGAACATCAGCGTTATTATGGTACACCATCAACTCAATTTTATTATTCAATTGATGCTCCAATTTATTCTCAATACGCTCAATTTCCGTTTCTGCCACATTCATTGCAAATTTAGCAAGGTCTTTTCCACCCTGATAAAAATAAATAATGAAATTCTCTGTCTCATAAAAAGACCACTCAAACTCATGATGTTGCACCCGATTTTTACCAAATTCCGTCTGAAATCCCTGTGCCAATCCAGTCTGCAAACCCATGCAACACGCACACAGCACCAAAAAAAGCGAGCGAAAAAAAGTAGGGCAATTTTGCATATATCAAAAAAATTAAAAATTTTAAAAACTCCAGTAATGGCGGAAAAATAAGGTAACCATAATTATAAACACTCCTTCTCAAATTTAGTTTGTTTTTTTAGGAGAGAACAGTCAATCCCTCCGTCGTCACACATAGTCCCGCTGTCCGCTCCTATGGCAAGTAAACCAACGATTCTGAACCGACACAACCACAAAAACTACAAAAACCACTTAAACCACAAAAACTACTTGCCATACCACTACCATCGGGTCTATCTTGCACTGCTTGAACGATAAAAAGCGAAAAGCAAACCTCACACGCCCTCGCCCCAAAACGTTCCTTCGCCCCTTCGTCCCTTATAACAACACAGTTTGTCACATGTAAGACGAGTACAAAAATCTTTTATTACGCACTTACTATGAAAAATAATCTATTTATATGACATTTGCCTAAATTTTTAACAAAACGTCCGCTATACTATGATAAACGTTCACTATTTCAAATTTAGTCCCTTTGCAGAAAACACCTATGTCCTTTATGATTTGCAAGACAAAACCAAAGAATGCATCATAATTGATCCAGGTTGCTACGAAATGCACGAAAAAGAAGCCTTAAAAGACTACATTACCAAAAATGGCTTAAAACCTGTTAGATTGCTTAATACCCACAGTCATATAGACCATGTATTTGGCAATAAGTTTGTTTATGACACCTATGGATTATTGCCAGAAATGCACAAAGAGGAATTGCCAGGATTACAAGCAGTTCCCACTTATGGCGCACAAATGGGCTTGAAAGTAGAGCCATCCCCATTACCAGAAAAGTATCTGACAGAAGAAGATACTATCAAATTTGGAAATTCAGAACTAAGTATTTTGTTCACACCAGGGCATTCGATAGCAAGTATCTCCTTTTACTGTGAAAAAGACCAATTTGTCATAGGGGGCGATGTCTTATTTCAAGGCGGTATTGGGCGTACTGATTTGCCAGGCGGAAGCTATCCCGTCTTAATTCAAAGTATCGCTGAAAAGTTCTTGACCTTGGGCGATACAGTCATCGTCTATTCGGGACATGGCCCTGAAACAACCATCGGTTTAGAACGAAAAACAAACCCATTTCTAATAAATTTTTAATTTTTGTTCAAATACCTGTTATCGAATCGGAATAAACAGTCTAATGAGCAATAAAACCAAGAATTATGAATATACCTGATAATTTAAAATATACCAAAGACCACGAATGGATACGCATTGAAGATGATGAAACATGGGTTGTTGGTATCACTGATTATGCACAAGATAAATTAGGCGAGATTGTCTATATAGAAATTGAGACAGAAGGGGAAGACCTTACACAAGGCGACGTTTTTGGTACAGTAGAAGCGGTTAAGACCGTTTCAGAGCTTTTTATGCCTGTTAGCGGCGTTGTTACCACCTGGAACGAAGCACTCGAAGACGCACCTGAAAGCCTGAATGAATCGCCTTACGAAAAGGGTTGGCTAATCAAAATGAAGCCACACAACCCAGAGCATGCAGAAGAATTGTTAGATGCAGCCGCTTATCAAGTGCATATTGGTCAAGAAGAAGAGGAGGGGTAACCCCCAAATACCTTTGATAAAGGTACAGACCATCCAAAATAGACCCGATGGTAGTGGTATGGCAAGTAGTTTTTGTGGTTTAAGTGGTTTTTGTAGTTTTTGTGGTTGTGTCGGTTCAGAATCGTTGGTTTACTTGCCATAAGAATGGACAGCGGGCCCATGCTTTACGATGAAAGACAAACCATTCTCTCCAAAATAAAAAAATATGTAAACAAAACTTTTTTTTATCGTCTATTACCTAACTTCAATATTCACAAACACTCCACAGTAATTAGTTTAGTCAAGATAATGACAGGGGACATGTATGTTTCATGGCAACAATTGAAAAAGAACTGTATCATAACATACACTTCCTTTTATAGCACCAATATTGATGAACAAATGAACCAACTTTGTGTTGGCTTGATATAAAATACTTAAACACACAAGAACATTATGGTTAAATACTTAGGCTTCCTACTTATAGGGTTATGTCTCTACTGTGCCACAGCTTCAGCACAGCCCACACTAAATCTGTTGGGACAAATAGATGAACTTTTTTGGAATGATATGAGTGATATTTGGGGATATGCAGACGGCAATGGTAATGAATACGCAATTGCTACAACCCAAACAGGAATTTCGATTGTAGATGTGACAGATCCTACAAATCCCAACGAAATAGAATATATTAATGGTTCTAATACTTTGTGGAGAGACGCCAAAGTATGGAATGATTATGCTTACATCGTCAGTGAAGGAAATGATGGCTTAGTCATTTTAGATTTGAGCGACTTAAACAACAATATTCCAGTCAGCCAATGGCAAGGAGATAATTATAACGGAAATAATATCAATTTTGAGCAAGCACATAATATTTTTATAGACGAAAATGGAATCGGTTATGTTGTTGGGGCAAAATATGCTGGTTTTCCTGGTATCATTATGTTAGACATTGCGAGTAATCCTACAGATCCAGATGTGATAGGTATGTGGCATGACCGTTATGTTCATGATATTTTTGTGCGAGATGATATAGCTTGGACAGCTGACATTGAGGATGGACTTGTTTCTATCATAGATATTAGTTCAAAAGCCAATCCCAACGTTTTAAATACGATTTCAACACCTTACAATTTTGCACATGCTCTTTGGTTGAGTGATGACGACCAAACTTTATTTGTTACAGAAGAAGTAGGTGGTGCAGCGGTTAGCGTTTACGATGTAGGCAGTGTATTTAATATTCAATTGATTGACCAATATCGTTCTAATCCTGGTTCCAATGTAATTCCCCACAATGTCTTTGTAAAAGGAAATTATATTTATACCTCTTACTATAGAGATGGTGTAACGGCAGCAGATATTTCTGACCCAACCAATCTTACACAAGTAGCGGATTATGATACTTCTCCCAATTTTTCGGGGAATGGTTTTAACGGAGCTTGGGGCGTTTATCCTTATTTGCCTTCGGGTAATATTTTAGTGACTGACATTGAAAATGGACTCTTTATTTTAGAAGGAGAACCGACGGTAGTTGCCTCAGATGTTACGGTTTCGCTCAAAACTTTTTTAGAAGGAGCGTATGAAACCAATCAAGGAAAAATGCACACTTTGTTAAACAGCGTAGTGCCTTTAACACAGCCTTATGCAAATGCACCTTATAACTATGGTGGAACAGAAAGTTTAACAAGCATTCCTGCAAATATGGTCGATTGGGTATTGGTAGAAGCAAGAGAAGGAACGCCTAATTTATCAGGAAATCGAACGACAGTTACCGTAGAAACGCAAGCAGCTATTTTATTAGATGACGGAAGTATTGTCTCTGTTGATGGAACAACACAAGGTCTTAAATTCACTAATTTGACATTGGGCAATGACTATCATTTCTGTGTACGCCACCGAAATCATTTAGACATCCTCACCGCCAATTCATTGCCTGCAACCAGCATCATTAATTACGATTTTACAACCAATATAAATACGGCTTTGGGATCATCACAATTAAAAATGGCTACTGATGGAAATGCAGTAATGTACGCAGGTGAATACAGCCAAGACAACGTAATTCAGCTAACTGATTTTGATATCTGGAGATTAGAACCTGCTCAATTAACGGTTTATATCAGTACAGATGGTAATCTTGATGGCGTTGTACAAGTCACAGACTACGATATTTGGGCACCCAATAAAGCAAAATTAGGCATCTCTGAAATTGACTTTTAGCGTAGCAAATGAAACGTGTTGGGAAATTGGAGAATCAGGAAATTAGTCTCTATTCAAAAAAGATAAGCGAATGGAAGTCATTTATGGCTTCCATTTTTTTGTTGACTTAAAAGGAGCGAACTGTCAGGAGCTTCGTCGTGACATTTAGTCCTGCTATCCGTTCTTATGGCTTAGGTCATTGAGCGTAGTCAAAATGACAACCACAAAAACTACAAAAACCACTTAAACCACAAAAACTAAAAAAAGCCATACCACTCCTATCAGGGCTATTTTGGAAGGTCTGTATCAGAGAGGTTTTTGAGAAATATCTTGTTCCAAATCTCTAAATCGAAATCTTTCTGATGTACAGTTATTTATTTTTTGCAACAATATGTCCACATCGTACTTCATTTATTTTTAGATTTTTGACAGTTTACCACTATTCTAAATTCCTTATCGCCACCTGTCACTCGTCACCTGTCACTCGTCACTCCTTCAACAAATCAGGAAATTTCGCTTGAAAACGCTTCAATCTTGGAATAGAAACACTCCTAACATAAGGCTGATTCGGATTCAATTTCTCATAATTTTGGTGATAATCCTCTGCCTGCCAAAATTTTTCAAAAGGCACAACTTCCGTAGCAATCGGCTTATCGTATTCTTTAGAAGCATTCAAATTAGCGATAAAACTCTCTATTAGCTTTTTTTCTTCTTTGGTTTGATAGAAAATAGCCGAACGGTATTGGCGACCATAATCAGGATGCTGTCCATTGACCGTTGTAGGATCGTGGGAACCATAGTAAACTTCTAACAAAGTCTTATAATCAATGACACTGGGATCATAGTAAACCTCTACAGCCTCCGTATGTCCTGTTTTTCCTGCACCGACTTGTTGGTACGTTGGATTGAGTTCTTTTCCACCAGCATACCCAGAAATAGCCTCTTCCACGCCTTTCACGCTTTCAAATATTGCCTCAACACACCAAAAACAGCCACTTGCAAAATAGGCTTTGCTAAATTCTGCTAACTCTGCGGGTGTTTTGGTTTGTACAGACTGTTTGCTACTATTTGTGGCACTACACATGTACAAAAATAAGGAGAGCATAATGATTGGTAAAAATATACTAAACTTCTTCATTTCTTTTTATTTCTATAACAGCGAAAAATATTTTATAGTTGTTGCAAGAAGTCTTTTTTGCAAATATTTAACTATGTGGGGAGGGGACGAAGGGGCGATTTGTGGGGCGAAGGGACGATTTTTAGGGAGGAAGAGGTGATTATGAGGTAGGAAAGGGAATGGCATACCCGTCCCACTCGTTCCTTGTCACCCGTCCCACTCGTACCTTACCACAAATCACGGCTCATTACAACGTATTTGAATGGCTTCGGTGGTAACGGTATTGCTTAAATTATTGGCTCTGTCTCTGATTTGTATTTCAAGGTAGAGGGTATCGTAATTGGGGAGGCTTGAATCTGGGGTACAGTAAGCGATGGCTTCTTGTATACAGCATGTACTGGCATAAGCTACTTGTACCTCTCCACTAATATCATCGACACTACCTTGTGGGGGAATGTTGTCAATGGTAAATTGAGAGACGAAGCCTGTTCGAGTATCCGTAATGGATAGATTGAAAAGGGAATCTTCGTCAGAGCTACCCAAATCTCCATCGCCATCCTCAAAGCCAATAAAAACGGTCAAAGGCTCTGAAAAGTTCTTAATGGAGTTGGTGGAGATACTCACACCCGTAATTTGTGGTTCTGGCGGAAATTCGTCTGGCTTAATACATGCTTGAATTAATACCAAAAAAAAGAAGCCTATGAATATTTTATAAGATATTTGCATCTTGAACAATTGTTTTGTGAAAGAGGGACGAAGGGACGAAAGGGACATTAATAATTATCTCATTTCCTGTTTTTTATCTTTTCTTAGTTATTTAATTTTGTTCATTTATGTATTTTAGAGGTTCTGTCCATAACGACCTAGACCCGATAGTAGTGGTTGGATGTAGCGTTGGCTGCCTTTTTCGGTTCATATGTGGAACTGAAAGGCATTTTGGAAATGCCTTCCAATACTCTACAGTCCGTGAAAAAATGCAAGGCATCTTGGAGATGCCATCCATTAGCGGATAGCGGGCCCATACGTTACGACGAAGCAATCCACCGTTCTCTCCAAATAAAATCTCTTTTCTTATAACTACTTGAACCACAATTTATTTTTTAATGACGAATTTACAACAGATAAAAGAGCGTATTGTACAGGGTACAGCCGATGAATTTGAGGAAATAGCCATGCAGTTGTTCTATGAACAAGCCGAACACAATGCGATGTATAAAGCGTATTTGAAGGCGTTGAATAGAAAAATAGAGGCGATTCAAGGGATTAAAGAGATACCTTTTCTGCCGATAGATTTCTTTAAAACACATAAAGTTCAAACTCATCTTTGGGAAGCTGAAACGACTTTTACGAGTAGTGGCACGACGGGCGCAACGACGAGTCGGCATTATGTGGCTTCTTTGGCGTGGTATGAAACGATTTTTAGGGAGGCTTTTGAGTCGTTTTATGGAGCGATTCAAGACTATGCGGTTGTGGCGTTATTGCCCGCTTATTTGGAGCGAAACGGCTCGTCTTTGGTGTATATGGCGCAAAAAATGATGGAGGAAAGTACGCATCCGTTGAGCGATTTCTATCTATATGACCAAGAAAAATTGGTGGAAACCCTCCAAACCTTAGAAAAAGAGGAACAACCCACGATTTTATTGGGCGTTTCCTTTGCCTTATTGGACTTAGCCGAAAAATACACGCTTGATTTAAAACACACCATCGTCATGGAAACAGGCGGAATGAAGGGACGAAGACGAGAAATGGTACGGGCAGAATTACACGCCATTTTGCAAAAAGGATTGGGCGTACAACACATTCATTCTGAATATGGTATGACGGAATTGATGTCACAAGCCTATTCAAAAGGCGCAGGAAAATATGCTTGTCCTTCGTGGATGCGAGTGATGGCAAGAGAGGTCAATGACCCATTTTCGTGGCAAAAAAATGACAAAACAGGCATCCTCAACATCATTGATTTAGCCAATGCCGATTCCTGTGCTTTTATTGCGACGGCTGATTTGGGTCGAGTGTTTGACGATGGAACATTTGAGGTTTTGGGGCGAATGGATCATAGTGATGCCAGAGGGTGTAATTTGATGTATTTGGGGTAGTCGTTTGAGTCGTTCCACATACAGTAAATCTAACCAACCACAAAAAC
>Ga0209186_1001175_pt1 | contig 19800 bp, 14 predicted proteins | sample SidtaG_FD_187426 | JGI IMG/M metagenome (GOLD analysis project Ga0209186, IMG submission 187426) | Marine algal microbial communities from Sidmouth, United Kingdom - Sidmouth_Male2 metaG (SPAdes) (version 2) | ecosystem: Host-associated > Algae > Red algae > Unclassified | place: Sidmouth...
AGATACCGCCCGAACCACGAAGCTTTTTGGTGTATTTGTTGATTGGGAAATTAGGCTCTATAGATACCGCCCGAACCACAAAGCTTTGAATCACGGATTTTTGGGATTTCACAGATTTCTTTCATAATGACTAAAACGACTTAAACAACGATAGCCGTATTGTAGCGGTGCGGACTTTTCGCCAAAAAAGCTACCTTTGTAGCCATTTTATCAAACAACACAAGGTTAGATGCGTTAAATTTACTCTAGTGTTACAAATAGAAAAAAACATGTCAGAAAAAACATATTACAACCCTAAAGATTTAGCACAATTTGGGAAAATAGGAGAATTTGGTGCGCCTGATTTAGCGAAGAAATTTTTTGATTATTATGGGGCTGTTTTTCAAGAAGGTGCTTTGACAGAACGTGAAAAATCGTTGATTGCTCTGGCGGTATCTCATGCGGTACAATGTCCTTATTGTATTGATGCCTATACGGAAGATTCTTTGAAAAAAGGGGCAGACGAAGATATGATCTCTGAAGCAATCCATGTGGCTTGTGCCATTCGAGGTGGCGCAACGTTGGTGCATGGAGTACAGGCAATTAATAAGGCTAAGGAGATTTCCATGTAGTTCTTGGTTTTTGTGGTTTAAGTAGTTTTTGTAGTTTGGTCTTATGGGATAGATTAATAAAACTAAATCTGTGTCATCCCAAAAATCCTTAAAAATCCGTGATTCAAGGACTGGTGGTAGGGATACTGTCCACCCAAAATAGACCTGATGGTAGCGTTATACCAATGTTTGGCCAAGAGATTTTGTGTTGGCTTGGTGTAGTAGCGGACAGCAGGACCGAGCGTACCGACGAAGCATTCCCCGTTCTCTCCTAAAAAAAATTATAAATATAAGAATACGATAAATGAAAGTAACGAAATCACTCAAAGCGAGAGGGGGCGAATTGTCGGATACGATGGTTCAGCTTAAAGTCCTAAATGGGAAGGAGATTATTGACCATAAATTCCCTGCATTTGCCGATAAAATGAAAGATCTTGGCTTGTCGCCCTTGAAACCGACGGGTGTGGATATTTTTCAAATTAATATGGGCAAAATGTGCAATCAGGTTTGTGCGCATTGCCATGTGGATGCGGGGCCTGATCGTAAGGAAATTATGACGAAGGAAACGCTGCAAAAGTGTTTGGATGTATTGGCGGTGACGGATATTAAAACGATTGATTTGACGGGTGGTGCGCCTGAAATGAACCCTAATTTTAGATGGTTTGTGGAGGAAGCGTCTAAACTGGGCAAGCACATCATTGATCGCTGTAATTTGACGATTATTTTGGCAAATAAAAAGTATCATGATTTGCCCGAATTTTTAGCAAAACATAAGGTGGAGGTCGTGTCTTCTTTGCCGTATTTTAGCAAGTCTCGAACGGATAGCCAACGGGGAGATGGCGTTTTTGAAAAGTCTATAAAAGCTCTGCAAATGCTCAATGAAGTGGGCTATGGAATGGAAGGAAATGACTTAAAACTGAACTTGGTCTACAATCCTTCTGGAGCGTTTTTGCCTGCAAGCCAAGCATCGTTGGAAGCAGATTTTAAAAGACAACTAAAACGCAAGTACAATATAGAATTTAATAGCCTTTTTGCCATCACAAATTTGCCTATTAGCCGATTTTTAGAATATCTTTTGCAAAGTGGCAATTATGAGGAATATATGCAAAAATTAGTCGATGCTTTTAATCCAATGGCTGCCGAAAATGTTATGTGTCGCAATACGGTTTCTATTGGTTGGGATGGTTATTTGTATGACTGTGATTTCAATCAAATGTTGGAGCTAAAAGTCGCTTGTCCTACCGCCAAACAACACATCGACGATTTTGATTTAGATGCTCTTCTCAATCGAAATATCGTGTTGAATCAACATTGTTATGGTTGTACCGCAGGGGCTGGGTCGAGCTGTGGTGGGGAAGTGGCGTGATTAGTATCGACCTTACAAAACACTTTCTTAACCATTACTTATGCAAAAAAACGCCCTACTCATTTTCATCAAAAACCCCATCAAGGGCACTGCAAAAACCCGATTGGCTGCCACCATTGGCGATGATGCCGCACTTGAAGTCTATCAAGAACTTTTGGCGTACACTCGCCTGATTACAGAAGCCTCCACCGCCGACAAACACCTTTTTTACAATCGCTTTATTGATGCAGAAGATGCTTGGGATAACACGACTTTCCAAAAGAAACTGCAAATTCAAGGTGATTTGGGCGCAAAAATGCTCGCTGCGTTCCAACAAATATTTGGAGAAGGTTATCAAAAAGCCGTTATTATTGGTAGCGACTGTGGCGATTTGACAACAGACATTATAGAACAAGCGTTTAAAGCTTTAGATACGCATGAGGTGGTGTTTGGTCCTGCCCAAGATGGCGGTTATTATTTATTGGGGATGAGCGAATTACATAATTGTATTTTTCAAAATAAATCGTGGAGTACCGCTATTTTACGAAAAGAAACTGTCGAAGAATTAGACGCTTTGCAGATTTCTCATACAAATTTGGTAGAACTCAATGATATTGATGAATATGCGGATTTGTTAGATTGGCGAAAACGAAAGTAAATTCACACAAAATATTATGTATATTTGACGGTTATTATAGAGAATGTTTGATTGAAAAATACAACAGACCATGAGAATCATAATTAGCCTTATATTTTTATTTTGTACCCAATGGGTTTTTGGACAATTCTCCACAGAACCCACCTACCGACCTTTTGCCCAATACTACTACCAACAATCCTTTTACAATCCCGCTTTTGTTGGCAATGATACCCAACCACAATATTGGATATCGACCCAATCTCGAAAAGAGGGCGCAGGTAATGACCGTGGGCGTTCCCTCAATGCTTTAGCACAATGGGCAATGTATAAAATTCCAATCAATTTGGGAATTATCTTCGCTTATCAAGATTTCAATTCCGATTTTCAAAATTTTAACCAATGGCAAGGAGGCTTACAAACAAGTTTTGACTTTGATTTGGGCGAAGAAGGCTTAGGTAAAATTGGGTTTACAGGAACAGCCATGCAATATAACAATGACAATGACAGTATCGCCAATTCCCTCAACCTCAAAAAGTTCGCTCTCAGTTATGATGTTGGTGTCTTAGCTGTATACGACAAATTTAAAATAGGTTTTGCCCTCATTAACTCCAACAATCCCAGCTTTGACCCCAATGCCTCCAACTCACAAGGCGGTGGTGGAAATCGCTTATATAGATTCGGAAGTATTGGATCATTTCAAATAACTTATGAATGGCAACTCACAGAAAGTTTTAAACTCACACCACAAGTATATTTCCGCCAATCAATGGCCAATCTAGGTAACGCCAACAACAACCCCAATGCGTCACCCAGTGCCAGAAATCTTGATTTGCCAGGAACATCCGTAGACATCACCCTATTGGCTCAATTCTACGACCTTTTCCACGCAGGATTCAGCTACCGTCCCTCCTTCTCCGACCGTTACGAATTCGTCCACAGGTATTACTTTGGCAGCGTCATGGCAGGCGTTCGCCTCGGAGAAACCTACCAGGTCTCCCTATCTTGGGACATCCCCCGCAAAAACACACCCGACTATTACAGCCAATTTGAAATAGGCTTCGGCGTCTTTCTCTTACGACCAGCAGAGGCAGAGTAATCATATTTTTTAGGAGAGAACGGTCAATTCCTTCGTCGCAACGCATGGGCCCGCTGTCCGCTAATGGAAGGCATTTCCAAAATGCCTTTCATTTTCTCCAGAACTGAACCGCCTTGTAAGGCATTTCCAAAATGCCTTGCAATTTCCACACACCAAACGGAGACGGCAGCCAACGCTACTTCCAACCACTACCATCGGGTCTATTTTAAATGGCTTGAACCCCTATCACAAGGCTTTGAATCACAGGTTTTTATGGATTATTAGGATTTCACAGATTCAATTTTAGTCAATCAGTAAGTATAAAAAACCACAAAAAACATGCTCACCCACAACTACGGCACCACAGCACTAAGAACCAAGAACTAAAGAAATCACAGCAACACCAACTACAAAAACCACTTAAACGACAAAAACCACATAAACTAAAACCATGCTCCCTCTCCAAATAAAACTAAAAGGCATCTACTCCTATGTAAGCGAACAAAACATAGACTTTCAACAACTCACCCAAGAAAGACTCTTTGGCATATTTGGCGCAGTAGGCAGTGGCAAATCCACCATCTTAGAAGCCATGATGATTGCCCTTTACAACAAAACAGAACGTCTCACAGGAAGAGACAATAAGTACTACAACCTGATGAACCTAAAATCAAACAACCTCTTAATAGAGTTTGATTTTATAGGCGGACGCTCCCAACAAAAATACCGCTTCAAAGTAGAAGGTCGACGCAATTCCAAACGATTTAAAGACGTAAAAACATTCACTCGTTCCGCCTACATATGGAATGACAAAAAAAATGAATGGATTCCCACCAATAAAACAGCCGAAGAAATCTTAGATTTAACCTACGAAAACTTCCGACGCACCATCATCATTCCACAAGGAAAATTCCAAGAATTCCTACAACTCAGCAAAGGCGACAGAGCCGAAATGTTAGAAGACATTTTCCAACTCAGCAGATTTGATTTAAGTGATAAAGTAAAAAAATTAGACGACCTCAATAAAGAAAATCTCGCCGAAATAAAAGGCAAACTTGATTCCCTTCAAGATTTAGAAGACAAAAATCTAATCGAATATTACGAATGCTATCATCGTATCGACGAAGAATTAAAACGCAATCAAATACAACTTACTCAATACCAAAATGCCATAAAAAACTACGAAATCATTAAAGCAGATTTCGAGCAATTAGAAAATTTAGAAGAAGAATTTGACGGATTAAAAAAACAAAAAAAAGAAGTCAAAAAACAAAGCAACCTTTTAGATAAATTCATTCAGTGTCAAACCATTTTCCAAACAATACTCACCCAATTAAAAAATGCAAAAAAAGCCCAAAAAGAAATACAAGCACAACAAAAAGTTTTAGAACAAGAAAAAGAACAAATTCAAAAAACGAAAAAGGAACTTACAAAAAACACAAAAGAGTTTGAAGAAAAGTACAAAGACACCAAAAGCATCACCCAACAACTAAATGATATAGAAGCCATTTTAAAAATCCAAGAAGCCCAAAAAAATCTACAGAAAAATTCAGAAAAATTCACGACACAACAAAAAGAATTCAAAGCATTACAAACAAAAAAAGAAACACTCACTCAACAAATAAAAGAAGCCGAAATACAACTCGAACAGCTTCAAAAACAATTGCCCGACGCACAAGTATTGGGACAAATCAACACCTGGTTGGCACTCAAAAAAAACCATGCAAATGCAGGACAGAAGTTAGAACAAGAATATAAAATTGTCTACAACAAATTAAAAGCTGCCAATAAAGAAAAAGAAAACATTTATAAAGAAAGTGGTTTACCTGAATTTATCAAAGAAGATTTACATACCTTAAAAGTAGGGCAAATTGTCGAAAAATTAGGCAATAAAAAAATGGAGTTAAAAGTTGAGGTAGAAAAACTCAACAACAAAATGATTGAAGTAAAAGCTCATTCAAAACTACAAGTATTAGTAAAAGACTTAGAAGAAGGACAGCCCTGTAAAATATGCGGATCCAAAAACCATCCTAAACCACTCAAATACATAGATTTAGAAGAAACCAAAAGCAATTTAACATTACAAAAAATCCAACAAGACCACCAAGTAGAAACCATCGAAAAAACTATTGAGCAATTCCAGTTTTTCAGCAAAAAACATGCCGTCTCAAAAGACAAATATACCACACTAAAAAACGAAATTGCCGAAAACAAAACAATCCTTCAAGAACACCGAAAACAATACATTTGGCAAGAATACATGCCTGCGGATGAATCCCTACTAAACCAAAAGGTAACGGAAGAAAAAAACGCAAAAAAAGAGATTGAACAAAAACAAACAGCCCTCAAAATACAAAAACAAACCTTAGAAACTTTAGACAAAGACATTGAAAAAAATCGAGAAAATTTACAAGAAGCTGAAAAAATACAACAAGCAGCAGTTACAGAAAGTAAAGTATTAAAAGCAGGACTAAAGATTTTAAAATGGGAAAAATTTGAACAAGAATCAATTCAACAAACACATCAAGAGATAAAACAAGCCTCCACCTTTTTAACAAAATTAGAAGAAGAACAAAAAGTCATAAACGAAAAAGAAACCATCAATAAAACCCAGTTATCAGAAAATCAAAAACAATTCAAAAAAGCAGAAAAAACAATTCAAGAAACTCAAAAAGATTTGACACAAAAAATCAAAAAATCAGATTTTGAAGATACCGAAGCCATTCAAGAAGTTATTGATAAAGGCATAAACATTACTAAAGTCCAACAAGAAATAGACGAATTTAAAAGACAATACAATAGCCACCAAACTCGTATAAAAGATTTAAGGAAAAAAATCAAAGAAAAAAAATATTCTAAACAAGTTCACGAACATGCAAAATGCCAAGCCAATCTACTGCTACAAGCCATCGACCTACAAAAAAAGGACTTAGGTTCTGTCGGTCAAAACATCAAAGAAACCCACACCAATCTCATAAAAAAAGAACATCTAACAAAAGAACAAGATGCCTTAGAATCCAGAAAAAAAGACATCGCCACCCTCGTCAAAATGTTTAGAGGTAAAGGCTTCATCAACTATGTATCCACCTTGAAACTCAAAAACCTTTGCAATGCCGCCAACGCCCGCTTCCAAAAACTCACCCAAAACCAACTAAAATTAGAATTCAACAAAGAAAACCAATTTGAAGTAGTAGACTACCTCAATGGCGGTAAAGTCCGAAGCGTCAAAACACTGTCAGGCGGACAAACCTTCCAAGCCTCCCTATGCTTAGCCATCGCCCTATCCGACATCGTAAACCAACACAAAGGCGAAAAAGCAGACTTCTTCTTCTTAGACGAAGGCTTTGGCGCACTAGACAAAAATGCCCTCAACCTCGTATTTGAAGCACTCCAATCCCTCCGCAGCGAAAACAAAATCGTCGGCGTCATCTCCCACGTCGAAAGCCTAAAAGAAGAAATCACCACCTACCTAAAAGTCGAAAACACCGAAAACGGAAGCCAAGTCCAAAAAAGCTGGGAATTATAAAAAGGCCGCTTCGCTGTGAGAACAAAAAAAACATGCCCACCCAAAACTACAAAAACTACAAAAACCACAAAAACTACAAAAACAAAAAAAACCCTATTTTTGCAGTAAAAAAAAGAAAATGGACAATAACAACAGAAAACCCATATTAGGCATCAGCATCGGCGACATGAACGGCATCGGCGTCGAAGTCATCCTCAAAACCTTCAGCGACGAACGCATGTTTGACTACTGCACCCCCATCGTCTACGGCTCCTCCAAAGCCGTTTCCTACCACAGAAACGTCTACAAAATGGACGATTTCCAATACAAAACCATCAAATACGCCGATAGATACGAAGAAGGCGTCCTAAATGTCATCAACTGTTGGGAAGAGCAAGTCACCCTCAGCTTAGGAAAATCCGACGCAAAACACGGCGTCTACGCCCTTCGAGCCTTAGAAGACGTCGCCACAGACCTACAACAAGGCAAATTAGATGCCGTCATCACCGCCCCCATCAACAAATACCACATCAGCTTAGTAGAAGACGACTTTCGAGGACAAACAGAATTTTTCGCCACCAAATTCGGCGTCAAACAATCCCTAATGATGCTCGTCAGCGATGTTATGCGCATGGCATTAGTCACCAACCATGTTCCCATCAGCGAAGTCGCCAGCAAACTCAGCAACGAACTCATTTACTCCAAAATCAACCTCCTATCAGAAGCTCTACGAAGAGATTTTATGGTTGACAAGCCCAAAATCGCCGTTTTAGCCCTCAATCCCCACGCAGGCGACGAAGGACTCATCGGCAAAGAAGACGACGACATGATTCGCCCCGTCGTCAAATACGCCAACGAACGAGGCGTACTCGTATTTGGACCATACGCCGCAGACGGCTTTTTCGGCACAGGAGTTTACCGCCAATTCGACGGCATTTTAGCCATGTACCACGATCAAGGACTCGTTCCCTTCAAAGCCCTCTCCTTCGGTCAAGGCGTCAATTTTACCGCAGGACTCCCCATCGTCCGCACCTCTCCCGATCACGGAACCGCCTACGACATCGCAGGAAAATTCATCGCAGAACACGAATCCTTCAGAAAAGCCGTTTTCATGGCATTAGACATCGCCAAAAACAGAAAACAATACGACGAAATGCACGAAAACACCTTACAAAAACAATCACTAATAGACAGAGAATCACAAGACAATACTTATTAATTTTTAGGAGCGAAAGGTCAGCAGCTCCGTCGCAACGGAAAGTCCTGCTATCCGCTAATGGATGGCATCTCCAAGATGCCTTTCATTTTCTCACGTACTGTACCGTATTGAAAGGAATTTTCAAAATGCCTTTCATTTCCACAAATGAACCGAAAAGGCAGCATCCAACCACTACTATCAGGGCTATTTTTCATGGTCTTAACTGATTTGAACGGTTATTGCAGAGCCTAATTTCCGAATCAACCAATACACCAATACCCACAACAAAGCAATCCAAAATCAAAAAAAAACATCGAAAAGATACTCCATAAAATAACGCCCAAACAAATATTCACCACCTTTGGAGCAATCACCCTACTAAGCATCACAGCCGCAGTAGGCATGGACAACCCATACATACTCATACTCCCCTTCTTCCTCCTCCTCCTATTCGCCACCCTCGTCGATTTCAAACTAATCTTCCTAAGCATCTTTCTATTGCTCCCCACCTCAATGGAATTAAGCCTACCAGGAGGGTTTGGCACCGACTTCCCCTCCGAACCCCTAATGATTTACCTCATGTTTGCAGGATTTTGTTATTTCGGAGCAAATTTCAAAAAAATAGACAGAGGCTTTTTCAACCACACCCTCACAAAATTGATTTTAGCCCACCTCATGTGGATAGGAATATCCGCCCTCATGTCCCAAATATTCTTTATTTCCTTCAAGTTTTTCTTAGCCAAAACGTGGTATGTCACCGTATTTATATTCCTTACAGGCTTATTTATCAAAAGCCCTGACGACTTCAAAAAAGCCTTTTGGTGTCTTTTACTGTCCTTAATGGGCGTTACCCTCATCACCTTAGCCAAACACAGTGCCTACGGTTTTAGCTTTGAAACCATCAACAAAACGACATGGCCTTTCTTCCGAAATCACGTAAATTATGGGGTCATGTTGACCTTACTCATGCCCTTCGCCTTACTGGTCAGAAAGTGGTATCGCTTCGGAAGTTTAGCTCGATTTGTAATTAATTTGGGAATTTTTATCTTTTTTGTGGGCATTCTTTTTGCCTACACCAGAGCCGCATATATCTCCTTGTTACTCATACCAATAGGCTACTTTTTGTTCCACTACAAATGGACAAAAATGGCCATCACCGCAGGGCTTGTAACGATGACAATGAGTGTCAGTTATTTGATTATTGGCAATAATTACCTTAATTTTGCGCCCGATTTCAATAAGACCATCTATCACGCAAACTTTGAAGATCACTTAGAAGCGACACTAGCGTTACAAGACTTATCAACAATGGAACGGGTGTATAGATGGATTGCGGGCGCAAATATGAGTACAGAACACGTACTCACAGGTTTTGGACCAGGTACTTTTACCCACTTTTATAAGTCGTATACATCAACATTGTTTCAGACTTATGTAAGTGACAATGAAGACGATTCGACGGTACACAACTACTTTTTGCTTACCCTCATAGAACAAGGCTGGCCTGGATTTTTAGTATTTATGGTTCTCTGCATATTTGTTTTTATCAAAGGAGAGCAGATTTACCATGAAACACAAGATCCCCAACGAAAACAGTTGGTCATGGCTTGTCTCATTTGCTTATTGATGATTATGGCAAATATTTTTATGGCAGACCTCATGGAAACCGACGAAATTGGCTCGCTGTTCTTTATCAATATTGCCCTCTTAATCAACCAAGACCTTTATAATAAACGACACAACAACCAAGTATTAGAACTTGAAAATGATTAAAGAATAGAAGCACAGTAAAGGAAACAAAATAGCAGTCGAAGCAGTAAAAAATAGCCCTGATAGTAGTGGTATGGTGGCAGCGTTGGCGTAGAGACGCATTGAATGCGTCTGCTGAAAAGCCAGCCACCATAAGAACGAATAGCAGGACTTTCCGTCACGACGAAGCAACAAACCTTTCGCTCCTAAAAAAAATCATTGTCAAGACGATACCGATTAGAAAAACTTACATTTTCTTTTCAAAAACGGACAAAACACAGAGCGTGTTCTTGTCAAAAACAACAAACAATGAAAAAAATATTCCTCTATCTCCTCTTAGTGGGAGCAGGAAGTATGTGCTTTTCAGGCAGCACAACGACCGATGAAAACAACACCACACCCACAAAACCCTTCAGCTTTGTATTTGAAGATTTGAACGGAAATGAAGTGAATTTGGACGAATTACACGACAAAACCGTATTTCTCAACTTTTGGTCTACTCGTTGCGCTCCATGCATCCACGAAATGCCCAGCATCGCTGTCGCACAAAAAAAGCTAAAAGACACCAACTTCGTATTTTACACCGTATCGGACGATATGCCGATGAACATCTTGAAATTCCAAAGAAAAAACAAGCAGAAATTCCCTTTCAAATACCTCTATTCTCCCGTCAATAAAAACAGCTTTGACGTACAGTATTTGCCACATACTTATGTCCTCAAAAACGGCATGATTATGGCAACCTACAAAGGCGTTTATGACTGGTCATCGGAAGCAAAAATCAGCGAATTGCGTAGTATGACGTATTAATTTAGAAGAAAAATATAATACGAATAAAAAAAGCCTTCCCTTTATCTAAAAGGAAGGCTTTTCTTATTTAAAAATTCATTGTTTTACTAAACCTCAAAATTATCCACTCGCCCCTTCAAAGGCTCAAAATACAACTCCCCTTCAGAATGTGCAATCACCGTCGAAACCGTCGCATCTCCTGTCACATTCACCACCGTTCGACACATATCCAAAATACGATCCACAGGAAAGATAATCGCAATCCAAGCACCTGGCAATCCCACCGATTCTAAGACCAAAATCAACATGACCAGTCCAGCACTCGGCACGGCAGCCGACCCAATAGACGCCAAAGTTGCCGTTAAAATCACCGTCAATTGCTGTGCAAATCCCAGATCAACCATATGGAATTGGGCTAAGAAAATCACCGCAACTGCCTGATACATACTCGTTCCATCCATATTCACCGTCGCCCCAATCGGCAAAACAAAATTAGCAACATCTTCTGATACCTTCAAATTTTCTCTCACACAGTCCAATGTCACGGGCAAAGTTGCAGCACTCGAACTTGTAGAAAATGCCAACATTTGGGCAGGACCAATGCTCTTGAAAAAGTCTCGATACGATATTTTGCGAGTCACCAAGACCACAATCAATGGATAAATCAAGAAAACCATAATCGCCAAACCAAGCACCACCGTCACCGAATAATAGCCCAATCCCTTAAAAATCTCTATCACCGCATCGGGATCATCTCCAGCCATATCCGAAATTTTACCTGCCAAAAGCGCAAATACAAAGAACGGAGCGACCTGCATAATCACGTCTACCATCTTAATAAACACCTCATTCACTCCATCAACGACAGCAATAATCGGATTTCTTTTCTTTTCGGGAATATACAATAGCACAATCCCGAAAAATATAGCAAAAAAGATCACTTGCAACATTTCAGGTTTTGCCACAGCCGACACAAAATTCGTCGGAACCATATCTACCAAAAACTGTAAAGGACTGGAACCCCGTTGGTTATCTGCCTTTTTCAGCTTATCGTCCAAATTTTTATTACCCTTCAACTTTGCCTGTTCCTCCGCATTTAACTGCCGATACTGCGCCTGTTCTGCCGAGGACATACCCGCAAAAATTTGCTTTTCATCGGCAAATTCTTTCGCATTGTCCATCGCCCAAAGCTCATAAGTAACCCTGTTTTTAGTCCGTTGTTCCACACTCGAAAACGTACCAGGCTGTACCGTATTCACCAACGCCAGCCCAATACTAATCGCAAAAACTGTCGTTAAAAGATACGCTCCAAGAGTTTTAAGCCCCATGCGCCCCAGTCGAGAGCCGTCCGTAATGCCCGACACTCCTTGAATAATCGAAAACAACACCAAAGGCACTGCTATCAGCTTTAGCAAACGAATAAAAATATCTCCAAAAGGCGCAATCCAATCCAACGTAAATTTACTCCACCCCATCGAACTCGCCACAAGTGCCCAAGCAACCCCCAAAATCAGTCCAATAATAATTTGCCAGTGTAATGCTAATTTTCTCATATTATCTATATTTTTTTATTGGAGAGAACGGTCAAGTCCTCCGTCGTCACACATGCTCCCGCTATCCGCTACTATAGCTACCCATCGCAAAACCTTTTGCCACGCAGCTATAACGCTACTATCGGGTCTATCTTTCACAGACACAACTTCAATGAACCACTTATATGGACTTATATCACTTTGGTCATTGAGCGAAGTCGAAATGATATAGTTCAAAGAAATATGCACTCAAAAAAACTTATATGGTTTAAAAATACAGGAAAAGTGTGCCATACTTACCAATAATGAAGAAAAATATTGATATATAAGGCAATTTAAATTTAATAAATATTCATTTGGGCTAACAGACAAGGCAAAAAAGGCAGGCATAGCACGGCTACGGCGAGGCTTTTTAACGAAGTATGATGGAAAAAGATGACGCCAAAATGGGTTATTTATTATTTTAAGTTGCCTCAAAAAACTATCTGAAATCCGCCCATTTTCGACCAATAAACCCAGTCGTACACCCAATCAACATACCCAAAACAGCCCCACCCAAAATATCTCCAGGAAAATGCACCCCAACATATACCCGACTATACGCCACGCTCGCCGCCCACACCAACAAAACAGGGATGATCCAACGAAAACGTCCTCCAAAAAGAACGATCCAACAAAAAGCCAAGCCAAAATGATTTGTCGCATGTCCAGAAACAAAGCTTTTGCCACTTCCACACCCAACCAACAAACGAAGATTGTCTGTTAATTCAGGGACATGACATGGGCGCAAACGGTCAAAAAAGGGTTTTATCACGCCACTACTCAATTGATCCGCCAAAACAACCGTCAGCAAAATACATACGAATAGCCGAACGCTTTGGCGAGGATAATTCAATACTATAAATAAGGTGATAAATAGATACAAGGGCAACCAAAAGAACGGGTGCGTCCATAAAGGCATAAGCATATCCAGCAAAGGATGATGCCATCTTTCATTCAGAAGTTCAAAGAAATAGTAATCCCATCGGGTAAGTCGTTCTAGCACTTGTCAAAAGTACGAAGAATCTATAGAATTTCACCCCAATCTCCTATCAAACTGGGATATAATAAAGCGGATTGTAGTTGTTTGAGGTAGGATTCTCTTGAAGTATTTGCTGCGCCCAAGCTTTCTAAATGCCGAGTGTAAACTTGGCTATCAATTAACTCAAATTTATGTTCTTGCAGTTTATTGACTAAGGTAATAAAAGCAGCTTTTGAGGCATTGCTCACATGGGCAAACATAGACTCACCAAAAAAGATGCGTCCTAAAGCAACTCCATATAAGCCCCCTACCAATTTACCATCTTGCCAAGCTTCTATAGAATGTGCAAAACCTCGTTCATGCAGTGCAATATACGCTCGCATCATTTCGGGTGTAATCCATGTACCAGATACCTCTTCACCTTTTCGGGGCAAACTACATTGTCGGATTACCTCCTCAAAAGCAGTATCATATTTAATTTGGAATTTATTTTGGCGCAGGACTTGGCGCATACTCTTTGAGACCTTTACATTCTCAGGATACAGCACAAATCGGGGGTCAGGCGACCACCAGATAATGGGTTCATTCTCTGAATACCACGGAAATATTCCTGAACGATAGGCCAATAGCAAACGTTCAGGATTTAAATCTCCTCCAATAGCTAAAATTCCTTCATCATCAGCAAGATGAGGGGAAGGAAATTGCATTTTTTCTGATAAATAGTAAAATAACATAGTAGCTCGGTCCACTTTAGGAATGATTCAAGAATCACTCATGTATTATGACAACCTAAAGAATCCAAATAGAATAAAGTGGAACGGCGAAAACGGAGGGCATCGCTGACATTGCACCCTAAATCCACAAGATTACTCTATGGTTGCATTCAATCCTCTATCTACCAATGCGTCTTTCATTGGTCGAAGCGTATTTTTTGCTCCTTCTTTTACAGCACATTTTCCCTTAAAGTGCACAATCAAAGAACATTGCTCTGCTTGCTGCGGCTTATGCTTACATACTTTTACAAGAGATTCAATAACCCAATCAAAAGTATTGTAGTCATCATTGTGTAAAACAAGTGTCTTACCTTGATCCACAAATGAATCTAAGAGTTCATCTATCTTATCTTTTGTTTTTTGTATCGTGTCAGGCATATCTTAGTTTTTAGGTTTGAATATCAAAACTAACAAAAAAGACGGAAAAAATTTATATGTTGTATAAAAAAAATCAGTTCTTTTAATCGTTGGGGAACTGGAGAGTATAGGGAAACAGCAAAATGCGTCCTTTTACAGACAAGGAGAAACTTAGAAGTAACACTTTTATTAAAAATAACATATACAATAATTTTACATAACTTATCATTGCTATTTTCTAATGATGCATCTGTTCTTTTCTATTCTTTTGATTGTTATATATTTGGATAAAAAAAATGACAAAAATCTCCTCTAATTGCCTTATATTCACATTTTTATAACAATTTTGTAAGAATAAAAAAATTGTGTAATTTTTAATGGTTTTATAGATACTTTTACATTGTTTTTTTTTTAAAATAAATGTTTTTTTATCAAAAAGATTCTTTTTTGTTTTTGACAAAATACCCAAACAACTATTCTGTCAAGCAATCATAGTTCTTCTTTATTTGATTTTCAATTGATTATACATAGCCTATTCATTGCCCCCACATTTTATAATCAAAGAGACATACTTTTTACAGACAGATAGGGGTTCTATCCTTTTAAAATAGACCCGATAGCAACGGTTGGAAAACTGCGTTGGGTGGGATTTTCACAGAATGTATTGTGAAAAAGAAAGGGAAGGCTTTTCCATTTAGTGTATAGCGGGCCCATGCTTTGCGATGAAAGACAAACCGTTCTCTCCAAAAAAAATATGAAAATCAAGTTAAACGATTGTCTATAACTAACTATCAAAACCACAATTATCTATAAATATTCATAATAGTAATGATAAAATATATCTTGTTTATTATTTGTTCGATTGCCTTTTTTATTACGCAAACAAAAACGGTATTGGCACAAAATAATTTTTCTGGCAATTATCCTCAACAACAATTAAAATGGGTTGAGGAGAAATTGGAGTCTATGACTTTAGAAGAAAAAATTGGTCAGTTGTTTATGGTTGCTGCTTATTCCAATCGTGATGACGCTCACAAACAAGAATTATCTAAGCTTATTAAGGAACACCATATCGGTGGATTGATATTTTTTCAAGGTACTCCTGAAGCGCAAGTAAAATTAACCAACCATTATCAACTCATTTCTAAAACACCATTGCTGATTGCCATTGATGGAGAATGGGGTTTGAGTATGCGTTTATCAGATACGCCTAAATATCCTCGTCAGTTGATGCTTGGTGCAATTCAAGACAACCAGCTCATTTATGATATGGGTAAGGATATGGCTCGGCAGTGTAAACGAATGGGCATTCATATCAATTTGGCACCTGTGGTTGATGTCAATAACAATCCAAATAATCCCGTTATTAACGATCGCTCTTTTGGCGAAAACAAGGAGAATGTCGCCACAAAATCTATCGCTTATATGCAAGGGATGGAGTTGAATGGAATATTGGCTTGCGCCAAACATTTTCCTGGACATGGGGATACCGATAAGGACTCTCACCATACATTGCCTGTTATCAATCATTCTAAGGAAAGACTTAATGAAATCGAATTGTACCCATTTAGAGAGATGATTCAAAATGGGGTTAGTGGGATTATGACCGCACATTTAGCGATTCCTGCTTTGGATAATAGTCGCATTAAAGAGCCTTTTACGGAAGGTACGCCCACAATCCCTGCTTCTTTATCCAAAAAGATTATTACGTATTTACTCAAAAACGACTTAAATTATGAAGGGCTTATTTTTACAGATGCGCTCAATATGAAGGGAGTTAGTGATTTTTTTGGTCCTGGTGAAGTGGCTTTAAAAGCATTGTTGGCGGGTAATGATATTCTATTGTTTCCTGAAGATGTCAAAGCGGCTGTTGCGAAAATCAAAGAAGCCATTCAACAAGGTGATATAACAGAAGATGATATTGAATATAGTGTCCGCAAAATTTTAAAGGCAAAATTTAGAGTAGGACTGAATAAGTTTAAGCCAATTTCAAGTAAAAACCTTTTGACGGACTTAAATACGGTACAATCTGAATTGCTGATTCGAGATTTAGTCAAAAATGCCTTGACTGTTGCTAAAAATGAAAAAAGGATTTTGCCGATTATGGCATTAGACCAACAGGATTTTGCTTCGGTGTCGTTGGGTTCTAAAGAAAAAACGGTCTTTCAAACCACTTTGAGTAAATATACAAAAGTAGATCATTATAACTTAGATAAAACAGCCTCAAAAGCCGCTTATGAAAATGCGCTTAACAACCTCAAAACCTATCCAACAGTCTTTGTAGCACTGCACGATATGAGTCGATATGCCAGCAAAAATCATGGGCTTACCCAAGAGGACATTGAATTAATTTACAAGCTTCAAAAAGCAACCAATGTAGTTTTAGTCGTTTTGGGTAGTCCTTATAGTTTGGATAAATTTGAAGAGTCTCAAACGGTTGTGGTCGCTTATCAAGAAAATGAGATGACGCAGAGTTTATGCGCTCAAATGTTGTTTGGGGCAATTGCTGCCAAGGGCCGTTTGCCCATTGGTGTTGGTCAGCGTTTTACGTATGGTGAAGGCTATGATACACATGGTGGACTTCGTTTACAATATACTATTCCTGAAGATGTGGGTATTCGTGCAGAACACTTGAGAAAAATTGATACTTTGGCTTTGGATGCTATCAAAAATGGAGCAACACCAGGTTGTCAGATATTGGTGGCAAAGGATGGTAAGGTCATTTTTGAAAAAGCTTATGGATACCATTCTTATTCAAAAAAACAGCCTGTACTCGTCTCAGATATTTATGACTTAGCTTCTATCACAAAGGTCGCTGCCACCTTGCCTACTTTAATGAAAATGTACGATGAAAAAGAGCTTGACTTAGACCATACATTGGGACATTTCTTTCCCAACAAATTGAAAAAAAGCAATAAAAAAGACCTCAAAGTCAGAAATATTTTAACCCATCAAGCTCGGCTTATTTCTTGGATTCCCTTCTATACAGAAACCTTAGCCCCCAAAGTCTATAAAAAAATATATAGCAAAACGCCTACGGAAAAGCATACCGTTAAGGTAGCCGAAAATATGTATATGGATCAGGCTTATATGGATACTTTGTGGAAGATTTTGGTGGATTCTGATTTGCGTAGTAGATGGGGATACAAATACAGTGATTTGGGCTACTATTTTTTCCATAAAATCATAGAAGACTATGCAAAAGAACCAATGGCAAATTATGTAAATAAAACGCTTTATGCACCCTTGGGTATGAACCTCACAACCTACAATCCAAGAGAAAAATTTGATAAAGACTATATTGTTCCAACCGAAAAAGATACAAAATTTCGCCACCAGTTATTAGATGGTTATGTCCACGATATGGGCGCAGGAATGTTAGGGGGTGTTTGTGGGCATGCGGGTCTCTTTGGCAATTCCAATGATTTAGCCAAATTACTACAAATGTATTTGAATGGAGGAACGTATGGAAACCGAGTATATCTTGAGCCTACAACCATTGAGTTATTTGCCAAAAAACAAAACAATAGCTGTCGTCGTGGATTGGGTTTTGATAAACCAGAGTTAGCAAATAGAAATACAGGTCCAACTTCCGCCAATACTTCACCAAGCACTTATGGACATACAGGTTTTACAGGAACTTGCGCTTGGGCTGATCCTGATTACAATATGATTTATATCTTTTTAGCCAACCGCATCCATCCCAATATGAACAATAGAACGCTTTTGGACATGGATACTCGTACCAAAATACAATCTGTCATCTACAAAGCTCTACAAGATCCTATTGAAGACTCTACCCAGTAGTTTGGTGGATTAGGAATTTGGGAATTCAAAACGACTCAAACCACAAAAACCACATAAACTTTTAAAAGGAATTTTTGTTCTTGTATCTTTGCTCCGTAAACAAAGACAAATTATATGAAAATAGGCATTGTATGTTATCCTACTTATGGTGGAAGTGGAGTTGTCGCCACAGAATTAGGAAAAGCTTTAGCTGACAATGGGCACCAGGTTCACTTTATATCTTATAAACAACCCTTCCGACTGGTTCGTTTTCACGAAAACATCACTTTTCATGAAGTAAGTTTTTCCAACTACCCACTTTTTGAATTTCCTCCTTACGAAACCGCTTTAGCAAGCAAATTAGTGGATACCGTCAAATTTAGCAAATTAGACTTAATCCATGTCCATTACGCCATTCCCCATGCGTCGGCGGCCTTTTTAGCCAAAAGCATACTCAAAGCAGAAGGCATCAATATTCCTGTTGTGACCACACTGCATGGTACCGACATCACACTTGTGGGCAAAGACGTTACTTTTGCCCCTGTCGTCTCCTTCTCCATCAATCAATCCGATGGCGTCACCGCAGTATCAGAATGGTTAAGAGATGAAACCTTCCAACATTTTGACATAACCAATGAGATTGAGGCAATCCCCAATTTTATTGATATGGACGTTTTTAACAAAGGAGACAAAACCCACTTCAAAAAAGCCATTGCCCCCAATGGGGAAGCCATTCTCATTCACATTTCCAATTTTAGAAAAGTCAAGCGTATTGAAGATGCCATCGTTGCATTTGCCAAGATACTCAAAGAAGTTCCTGCAAAATTATTACTGGTGGGCGATGGTCCTGAACGGAAAAATGCGGAAAAGCTTTGTAGGGAATTAGGGAATTGTGCAGAAGTACGCTTTTTGGGCAAGCAAGATGCCGTAGGCGAATTGTTAGCAGTTGCTGATTTGTTTTTGCTCCCTTCTCGAAGTGAGAGCTTTGGATTGGCTGCTTTAGAAGCAATGGCTTGTGAAGTTCCCGTTATTTCTTCCAATGCAGGCGGTATTCCTGAAATCAATATTCATGGCAAAACAGGATTTTTGAGCAATATAGGGGATACTGATGATATGGCTGCCAACGCGCTTCGGCTGCTGAAAAATCCAGATATTTTAAAAGAATTTAGAAAAAACGCTTTAGCACAAGCGCACACTTTTGATATTAAAAAAGTATTGCCACTTTACGAGACATTCTATGAAAAAGTGATTGCTAAGACTAATGCTGTTGTTAGTTAGGAATTAGGATATAAGGGAGTTAGGACATCAAAGAGACTAATTCCCTAATTTACAAATACACTAATCTCCTAAAATTAAACGATTCTACAATGATTCTGTCAAAACAAAGTTATACTATCGCCTGACTTCTTTAAAATTGTATAAATGAAAACCACTATCTCT
>Ga0209186_1001176_pt1 | contig 19791 bp, 11 predicted proteins | sample SidtaG_FD_187426 | JGI IMG/M metagenome (GOLD analysis project Ga0209186, IMG submission 187426) | Marine algal microbial communities from Sidmouth, United Kingdom - Sidmouth_Male2 metaG (SPAdes) (version 2) | ecosystem: Host-associated > Algae > Red algae > Unclassified | place: Sidmouth...
ATCTAAGTAAAGATAAAAATTTTAACATTAAACCTTTACTTTTTATGGTTTTTTATCTACAAACGTTCTGTCTATGACTTATAGACCCGATAGTAGCGGTATGGTAACTTGCGTTGGGAGGTAAAGCAAGGCTTTCCATATAGTGGATAGCGGGAGCATGCGTAACGACGAAGCAATAAACAGTTCTCTCCTACAAATAGAATTTATTAATATGAAATTAAATAATAGGAGCGCAAGGTCAGGAGCTTCGTTGTGACGCTCGGTCCTGCTATTCGTTCTTATCATTTTGCCTTCTCACTTATGCCATTCAAAAAAATGATACCACTGCTATCAGGGCTATTTTGGATGGTTTGAGCGCATTAATATTACACATCAAAAACTTTTCCTAAAATAAGAAACCCTAATAAGTTATAGAAACTTATTAGGGTATATTTTATTTTTTTATATTCTAAAAGACAAAAATAGTGTTTTTTTTTAGTCTATTCATTCACTTTAAGCAAATATTGTTCTATGGCTGCAGTCATTGAAGGCATTCCAGGCGCAGGCGCATTGATGTCAAGAATTAAATCGTGATCAGCAATGGCTTTGGCAGTGGCAGGGCCTAATGCAGCAAGCCTTGTTTTATTTTGCTTAAAATCTGGAAAATTCTGAAACAAAGACTTAATCCCCAAAGGCGTAAAAAATACGATGATGTCGTAATAAATCTGTTCTAAGTCAGATAAGTCGCTACAAACAATTCTATAGATAACCACCTCTGCATAGTTAAATTCTTTTTCCTTCAAAAAATCTGGAATGTCGTTTTTACGAATATCTTCAAAAGGATAAGAAGCACAAGGATACAAGAAGTTTTCTTTTGCTTTGTGTTTTTCTAATAAAGTAAACAATGTTGATTTGTTATCTTTAGGAAAAAATACCTTTCGTTTTCGATATTCTATAAATTTTTGAAGAAATAGTGCAATTGCTTCGGAAGAGCAGAAATACTTCGTATTTGCGGGCATAGTCAAGCGAATTTCTCCACAAATTCGGAAAAAATGGGTTATTGCCACTTTACTCGTAAATATGATTGCACTGAAAGTTGCGGGGTCAATGCGCTCTTTTCTGAATTCTTTACCTGTAATGTCTTCAATTTGAATAAACTGTCTAAAGTCGATTTTTATATTATGCTTTTCAGCAAGATCAAAATAGGGACTTCTTTTATTAGCAGGTTCTGGTTGTGAAATCAGTATAGATGCTACTTCTGTTTCTCTATTCACAATATCTGCATTTAGAGCCATAAAAAATGGAATTTAGTATAAAAAATGATATTTACCTCTCACTGTCCTTAGTTTTCACTTTTAAAAAGTGAGTTCTTATGTTTATCAAATTATGAAGTATTGTAAATTCTCCATAAGATTAAAACAGGCGCTATTTCAAGGGCGCAAAGATAAAGAAAAAAATGAAAAGGATGAAACTGAAATAGATTTCGGTTTGTTAAGAGTCCTCGATACATCAAGAAAGCTGTAAATATTAGAACAATAATTATTCCAATAAATATGCCATATGTTTCAGGTAAGAAACTGGAGAAAGAGGAAATAACCACCATAGGTAAAAGCAAGATACCTAAAGTGCTATATATAATTAATTTATTATATAGATAAAATTGTATTGAATTGGATTCGGGTGTTATTATGGATAATAGTGTCTGTATTACGTATTTAATTAATAAAAATAAAAATACAAGACCCATACTAAAAAATAGGCTTTGATAGTAGTTCAATTGTGGAAAAAGGTCTAAATATTGGAATAAATAATATACTAAGATACCTAGAATGACTACTGTATTCAAAACTAATAGACTCAAAGGAAACAACATTTCGCTGTGTTCTTCTTCAAAAGATTGTCGAGAAAGTCGTAGGCTTCCCAACATTCTTTGTACCGATTTTTGGAGTTTTCCATACCTATAGTTAATATATCCGTACAGTGTTAAAATGAGACAATATAAGTAGAATAAGAGTGTATGATCATTGTCTTTGGTTCGATTGGTTCCAACTTTTTTTGCTTCTTGACTCCAATCTATAGGATCACCTTGATTTTGAAGTAAGAATTCTTCTCTATTGAGTACTTCTTGAATGGCTAACGAGTCTAATCCTTGTTGTTCTGCGCTTTCAATTCCCATTTCTTTTAACTGAAAAGTAGATTGGGCTTGTGTTGTTGTTGTAGACAATAGAAACAGTACAAAAAAATAGAATATTGGCAAGATATTTCTTATTAGGGCTTTCAAATTTTTCTTTTCAATTATTAACGGATAAGGGTAATATTTCCTTGAAATTGGAATTCGCCGCCAATATACTTATTGGCTCGGACATAAAAGACATACACGCCTAATTCTTGTGGCACGCCTTTAAAAGTACCATTCCACCGTTCGTTCCAGTCTTTTGTATGAAATACTCTTTTGCCCCAACGATTGTAGATTGAAAAGTCCAGTAGGCTTTCTAAACCCAGTGTTCTCAAACCAATATCATCGTGTAAACCATCTCCATTTGGGGAAAAAGCATTGGGCATAATGACTTCAAAAATATTGGTAACGGTTACTTCTAATGAATCTGATGCTTTACAACTTTTATCAGAATCTGTGGTCAGTGTATAGATGGTTGTAAACAAGGGTTGTGCAGTGGGATTAAAAATTGTATCGTTATCTAAGTTATAAGGTGGTGTCCATACATAACTTTCTTCTCCCATTCCATTAAATTGGGTCGTTTCTCCTACATTGATGGTAACATCGCTTCCCGCATCTACAAAGGGCAGTGGATTGACTGTAATATTAAGGCTGGCGGTATCAACAAAGCAAGGTGGGTTGGCAATTTCGACGGTATATTGTGTGTCATTTGTTGGACTGGCTATTGGATTGGCGATATTGGGATTGCTTAATCCTGTGCTTGGTGTCCAAGTATAAACCATTCCTCCAGAAGCCAATAATTGCATGCTGTCTCCTTCACAAATCACATTCGTTGGTACACTAACCATCGGATTTACCATTGGAATGACATTAACTTGAATGCTGTCTGTTTTTTCGCAACCATTGTTGTCTATCGCATATAATACGTACTCTGTGGTGTCGGGTGGATATACAAAAGGGTTGTTAATATCATCTGCGCTTAAATGATTGGGTGGTGTCCAATTAAAGTCCACTACATTTGGAGGAATGATGGCATTTAATTGTTGGGTACTATCTTCTATACACAATACTTTGTCTGTTCCTGCTTCTATGGCGGGTAGTTCCCATACATTTACAAATACATCTGCGGAATCGGTACAACCATTGGGATCAGAGACATATAGTGTAAAAGTTTGGTCTGCTGGTGGTGATACGTTTGGCATAACTTGTGTCGGATCATCTACATATTCGGAAGGCTCCCATAAGTAGGTGTTGCTTGTTCCTCCCCCACCTATTGTGTTGGAAGCATCTAATTGGGTTGATGTTAGAAAGCACATACTTGCATCTAATCCTGCATCTGCAAAGGTTTCTGGAAATATGGTAAAATCAAGTTCGGCTGTATCTTTACACCCTTGTGTGCTTTCCACTATTAAATTCGCTGTATAATTGCCTGGTGCATTGTATGTTTGATTGGTTGTTTGTCCATTACTTGTGTTGGGATTAAAGTCCCATGACCAACTATTGATATTGTCTTCGGGAGCGACTGTTCCTGTAAAATTAACAGGCGCATCTATGCAAAGAAAATCAAAATCAATTTCTGCTTCGGGTTGTTTCCATACCTCTATTTCTCGTTGCATGGTATCCCTGCATCCTTTATCATTGGTAGAGATGAGGGTAACCATTTGATTGCCTGCATCTTCATAAAAATGTGCTGGTGCATCGAAAGTACCTGATGTATTGACATCACTCACCACAATACCTGCCCCTGGTCCAATAGCTGTTCCATCACCAAATTCCCAATACCAAGAGTCTATTACTCCATAAGTTGTCATGGTCTGGTCTGTAAATTGAAATGGTAGCTCTTGACACTTATCTGTATCTGCAATAAAATCTGTTTGAAAGATGGGATAATGTTTAATGATGAGAATGGCTGTATCTACGCAAAAGGTGCCATCGCTTGCAACTAAAGTGACGCTGTATGTTCCGCTATCTGGATAAAGATATAACGGGCTTACTTCTGAAGATACATCGTCTGTAATGCCTTCTACACCAAAATCCCATTCATAAGAGGTTGCACCAATGCTTTCATTTGTAAAATTGACAATGGCATCATTACAATTCGTAATTTCAAAAACGCCAGGGGCAATCTCTGTAGCATCACCATCTGGAATGGCTCGAATGATATTGCAGTCTGTTACATTAAATTGAAAGTCTCTTTTGTTGGTGCTTAGTAGTACCCCGTTGCGATATTCTTTTACACAAATTCCCACTACATACTGTCCGAGTCCATTGGGTGTTCCTGACAATAATCCTGTTTGTGGATCAATGTTTAAGGGATCGGCAGCATTGCCAAGTGGGTCATTGGTGCTATAACCTCCTTGCCAAGCGACAAATCCGATTGGATTGGGGATATTGTCGATTACGTTTCCTGTTACGCTAAAATCAAATCTTGGAGCGATGTAGTTTCCAAAGTTGTCAACAAGTGGATCTCCTGGATTATTAGCGGTTGCACCATCAAATGGCAAACACAATTCATACACCAAAGAATCTCCATCTGGGTCAGTTGCTGAGTGGTCAAATAAAATGGGGTAATCGTTGCATATGACGATTGGGGGGAAATTTGTGTATGTTGGTGAGCTGTTGTTACAATTGGCAGTTTCGTGGGGAATGGTAATGGAGTAGGTTGAGCCTGTTTCTCCGGGGGAAAAGATGTTTTCTATGGTTGTATTTCGGCAGCATCGTTGGTAGATAACTTCGTAACCACCTGATCTTGGTGCAATGTCTAAAACTGTTGTGTATACGGCTCTGGAGACGCAAACATCAGGAATATTGTCGGAACAAATATCTTCGTCATTGACTGGTATACGCAAAGTATCATTTGCATTAAAATCTATAGGTATTCTATAGAAACCATCGTATTCCAAATAGTTTCCGCCATCGTCTCTTAAAAAAATGGCGGCTGGATTGTCAAATTGGGCACCATCGCTGTAACAATCTCGATAGATTACTAAATTAACTCGGTATTGATTCCCTCCTATACATTCGTATGTTAGCTCTCCTCCTACCAGATGGTTTGCTTGTAAGCTAACCTGTGGCATTAAAAGAAATGCGATGCCTATAACAAGTATGGCAATAATTTTTTTACATAAGGGACGTATTTGTCTTAACATAGGGTTTTTAAAGGGTGGTTTTTCATTGGTTAGAGAACGGTTTGTTTCTCGGTTCTGTTGTGAAGACGCTTTTAATTCGTCTTTATATGACTGTTTTAGGGATACATTCAAGGTGTCTGACTTTATTGTTCCAAACAGTGCAAAATAGACCCGATAGTAGTGGTAGGCGGGAATGTATCCGCCTTTAACGGATAGCGAGACCGTGCGTCACGACGAAGCTCCTGACCATTCTCTCCTTATTATTGTGTCTAAAATAGGTATAAATCTTATTTAAATATAACCATTTTTCCTTTATACTATTGTAAGTTAGTCGACGTATTCTTAAAAATTACGGTTTATTGACAAAAAAGGCTCTTTCCATTTTTTATGGTAAATGAAAGTCATTTTTGAAATGGCGTCTAATTATCTTACCTTATTAAAAAGGAATTTATGGCTGATTATGTTTACAATGATTGGCAAGGAACTTAAAAAAAGGTCAAATTTTAGCCTAAAACAGGAAATTCTGAACTTTTTTTCTAAAAAAATCAAAAAAAGCTTGACTATTCTAAAAACCTGTATTATCTTTGCGACTCACTTTTGAAAAATACTGTTTGTAAAAACAAAAATTCTTTAAAGGTGAAATCAAAAACTATCTAAATGCCGATGTAGCTCAGCTGGCCAGAGCAGCTGATTTGTAATCAGCGGGTCGACGGTTCGAATCCGCCCATCGGCTCTTTTTGAAGCCTTATTATCACTTGATAATAAGGCTTTTTTTATGTATTTTTCCCTGTAAATGAAAGCCAAAATAGGGGCAAATCCCTCCTTTACTTTACCGTGCTAAGGATACCTACTTTTTCACATAACCACTCCTGTTCGTATATATCCTTGTTATTTATTATCGTGTCTTTTAGTTTAAGGTATTTCTTTTCTTGATTGGGAACTAATTCGACAAGTCGCATTAATAAATTGATAAAATTACCATTCATAGATTTTTGATCAGCAGAAATTAGTTTGTTTCGATGGATGTATACCTTAAAGGAGTTCATATGGGCGTATAAGAGATCAATTTCGTCTTGTTCATAAAAAACCTTTAGAAAGAGTCGTTTTGCTTGGATATTGTAATAAACATCTTTAATGGCTTCTACTTGATTGAGCAAATCTAATACTTTATCATAGTTTTTTTTGTCAAATTCTAAAAGAGATAGCACAAAATTGAGAATATCATTGGGATTTTCCCCTGCGAGCTTGGTATGATAAGCGTGTATGAACTCTTCTACCCATTTGTGTTTGTTGAGTTGTAGGGAAAGATTGACTATGTTTTTGAATGTACCAATCGGAAAAACGCCTTCAATTAAGATTAAGTTTTGTTGTAACATGGTATTGTAAAGCTGAAAAAGAATCTCAAAGAATTCTTCTTTACCTTCTCTAATTTGCCTGATGGTGTAAGAACAAGCAGTTCTATAAAAATTAGAAGCAATGACAGGCTCAATTTTATCGACATTTTCATCTAATAGTTGTCTAAAATTGTGAAAATGATCTTCTGACTTTAAATCCCTTAAAAAATAGAGACTGTGGGCAAACATATTGATGGGTACCGTTGATTCATAGGATTGATTTTTGAGCACAACCTCTAAAATATTTTCGACAAAACCCATTTCTACTGTATCATCAAATAAGACAGAGTGCAAATAACGAAGGTTGTATAGCTCTAAAACCTTGAAAAAGTAGAATTTATTGAGGCATTCGATGGTTGTGAGTAGTTGTTGCCCATATAGCTTATTGAAGTTCTTGTCTCTATTGCGAGAACCTTCCTTGCTTAATACGCCCGTTTTTTCCCAAGAAAGTTCGTATTGTTCGTAGTAAAATTTTTCATCGAGATAAGGGTGTTTTTTTATATTTTTCTCAAGATTTTTGATTTTTGCTTGTAAAGGAATCTCCAAATCGTGTTTTCTATAATACTTTGTGAGTATTTTTTCTTCTAAATACGCATCTTCTTGTACTTGATTAACGACCAAGTACTGTTCAATCAGTTTTTTAGTAGCTGCCATTAACTGGCGCATTTTGCTATCATTGTACTCCTTTTGGGGATAAAGCTGTGCAAAGCAGTCTTCCTTTGTAAACTCTTGTTTATCAAAAGGATAGTATATCAATAATACCTTTAGAAAGACTACAATATCTTTTTTATCCGTAAAAAATGGAGATTCTGCAAATTTAATAAGATTGCTGTGTTCGCTTTTATTTATTGTACTTAAAACCTGTACCAATACACTGCTTTTCATCATATATTTTCAAGATATTTAATGTAATAAAAAACATTACCTAAAAAATGTAATTTTTTAAGAAGCAGCGAAACTTTAATTTTACATCGTAATTGACCAACAATTATACAGAAGGTTTTGACACACATAATGAAAAGGATAAAGCCTTCTGTTTTTGTAAAAAAAATTTCACTTATATAAATATATTTATACAAAGATAATATAACTTTGATTTCTACAACTCAAAAAAACTGTTAATTTATGTACATCAAAATATTTACACTACTACTTACATTTTTCTTTTTTAGTTCAAATAATGTTTTTAGCCAAGTATGGGCATATGAAGGAGAACTTTGGGCATTACCAAACTATAAATGCCCTGGCGACGAAATGGACTTAATTGTTCCTATACCTGGCTCATTATATTACAGCACACATTTACCAGGAGAAACCCCTACTTGGGTACTTATTACTGTTCTATTCACAAATGAATCATATCCTTGGATTGTGCCAGGTGAGGAAGGAGAAATAGTAGAATTTAAACTTGCTTCTTTACTACTAAATGTAGCACCTATCTATTCTGAGAATATTTTTATTGACTGTACACCACCCTCTACATTCATTGATATAGAAGAAGGTACGAAAGGAAATACAGATGTTATCATCTTAGCAGATGATTTGGGCTTGTTGATGAAAACAAACAATGATTTACTTCAAGAAGTTGCTTTAAAAATTGGTCCAAATCCATTCCACAACAATCTGAATATTATGTGGAATATGTCTCAAGAAGCAGAAATTTCTATTTACCTCTACGACGTAACAGGCAAAAGAGTTGATGCAATCAGAGAACAAGCATGGGCACAAGAAGGAAGTCAGCAACTTACTTATGATGCCACACATTTACAAACAGGAGTTTATTTGATAGAGATTTTATACAATGAACAACGACAAACATTTAAGTTAATCAAATCCCAATAAGTAATGAATAAAGAATAACTTATTGTTTTTGGCGTCGATATTTTCCGATATACTTCGTTGAAAAGTCTTGTCGTAGCCCTTACACCTACATTTTTCGCCTTGTCTATCAAAAAATCTCTTTACCAAAAATCGACACCTTATTCTTTATTCATTACTAAAATCCAGCATAAAGGTAGTAGCAAAACTCGTTCCTCAATTGCTACTCCTTTTCTTTTTTTTGGAGAGAACGGTGGATTGCTTCGTCGTCACGCATGGGCCTGCTGTCCGTTCTTATGGTGGCTGGCAAATTAGGGCAACCACAAGGGATTGCCCCCTACAAGTCCAGACCACGCCACCATACCACTACCATCAGGTCTATTTTGCATGGGCAGGATGGAAAATTTAAAACAGTTTTTTTGTTTGCCGGGAATTTGTTCCCTGCCCCCTTGCCCTCTAAAATGGCGGCAAGGGGTTTTTTAATAAATAAGGGAAGGATTTTAAGGAACGAAAAGGAACATTAATTTACTTACTCAAGTGAAAATGTTTTTGTGTCTGAATAGATTTTAAAAAATCTTGGTCGTGAGATACCACAATGATTGCTCCTTTGAATTGGTTTAAAGCATTGGTCATGGCTTCTAAACTTTGAAAATCCATATTGTTGGTTGGCTCATCTAAAATCAATAATTCGGGTGCATTGTTTGTTGCCAAAAGACATGCCAATCCCAAGCGCATTCTTTCGCCTCCACTCAACATTTTTGCCTTTTTAAAAATGGCTTCTTGGTCGAATAAAAATCGAGCCAAACAAATGCGTAATTCATGTTCGGGCATCCCTAAAGCCGCAAATTTTCTTACATTTTCCATGACGGTTAATTCATAATCCAATAAGCTTAGATGTTGGTCTATAAATCCAATGTGCTTGACCCCGATGTATCTATCTCCTATCATCGTTTCTACTGTTCCTAAAATTATTTTGAGTAAGCTTGTTTTTCCGCTTCCATTCGCTCCAACTAAAGCGACTCTTTCAGGACCAACCACTTCAAAATCAATGGGATTTTTCCATAAATTGACTTCCTTTTCAAATGTAACATTGACCTTTTTTAATTGGAGGACTCTTTTGCCTCTGGGAAAACTGCTTTCTTCTAAATCAATGATAATTTGTTGATTGGCTGCTAGATTAGCTTTGGCTTCTTGTACTCTCTTTTCCGTAGAATTGAGTTGTTTAGTGTGTAGCTGGCTTAATTTTGCCGTGGATTTTTCAGAACGATTTTGAAAGTAATTCATAACGTTTTTTTCCATATTGGTTTGGATGCCTTTCTTTTTTCCTCTTACCGTTCTTTTTGCTTGTTTTTCTACCGTTTTTTGTTGCTGTATTTTTTTCTTTTTCAATTCTATTGTTGCTGCCTGAAAAGCGTGTTCTTTAGCAGCGTGTTCAATTTCTTTTTGCTCTTTGTAAAAATCATAATTACCGCCATATACTTGAATTCCCAATGAAGAAAGTTCTATAATTTCGTCCATATGGCGTAATAAGGCACGGTCATGGCTGGCGACTAACATGCCTTGTTTGTATTCCTTCACCATTGTATAAAAATGTGCTCGGCTTTCTTGGTCTAAATGGTTTGTTGGTTCATCTAATAGGATAAAATTGGCTTGTTTCCAAAGTAAGGCTGCAAATAATAGTCGGGATTTTTCGCCTCCGCTTAAACTATTGAAGGAGCGTTTTAGTCCAATATGGTTTAACTGCGTTTGCGTTACTAAGCGTTCTAACTTTTCTTCAATATCCCAATTTTCATTTAAGATTACATAGTCTTGTTCTGTTCCTTTGCCTTCTATGATTTGGTAGAGAGCTTGCAGTTGGGCTTTAACGCCCAATACTTCTATGACAGACTGGTCTTGAAATTCTAAAAAATCTTGTGGGAGCTTGGCAATGGTTTGTTGTGTGCTAATTTTTCCTGACGTTGGTACTAATTCTTGGTGAATTAGACGTAATAGTGTAGACTTACCGATGCCATTGGCACCAACTAAACCGACTTTTTTGTTAGAGAGGGTAAAGTTTAGGTTTTGGAAAAGCCATTGGCCTTGTGCAAATTGGTAGGATAGTTGTGATAGGATGATGGACATATTTTAACGTTTTTAGGAGTTGATGAAGATGGTTCTGATTGGTTCGTTAAGAATATGTGTATTAACATTTTCGAAATATTTAGTTAAAAAAGATGGGATTTTTCCCTTGAATTATAATGTTTTGAACAAAAGTAGTTTACTTTGAGTTCCTTATAAGTAATGTTAACCATTACTAAAATTGAAATTTATTTATATTTTAAATATTAAAAATCATGAAAAAAATATTTTTTGTACTCTTGTTATTGGTAGTTTGTGGTTTCCAAAGCCAACTTTCTGCTCAAGGAAAAGCACAAGTTTCTGCAAATGAAGATATTACTCGTTTGAAAATTGGCGAGATGCTTCCTTTAAGTGATGTGAAGATGATGAATATTACTTCTAAAGAGGTTTCTTTAGATGAGGTAATGGAGGAAAATGGGCTTTTGCTTATTTTTTCTTGTAATACTTGTCCTTTTGTCATTGCTTATGAAGATCGTTATCCTGAAATAGAAATGTGGTCAAAAAAAGCTAATATTGGGCTGGCTTTGATTAATTCTAATGAGGCTAAACGAAATAAGGAGGAAAGTATGGATGATAGTTTTGAGGCAATGCAGTTGCATGCTAAAGAGGCTAAGTATGACTGTTATTATTTGTTAGATAAAAATCATGCTTTGGCGGATGCTATTGGTGCTTTTACAACGCCACAAGTATTTTTGTTCAATTCAAGAAAAGAGTTGGTGTATAAGGGGGCGATTGATGATAATTGGAAGGACAAATCAGAGGTAAAACAACAGTATTTGGTTAGTGCGATTGAGTCGCTTATGAAGGGTGAGAAGATTGAGCTTGCTGAAACGAAGGGACGTGGTTGTAGTATTAAGCGGCTTAAATAGGTGCTTGGTGCTTGGTGCTTGGGCAAAATAATAAAATAACTATTTTGGCATCATCCTTTTCCGACATACTTTGTTAAAAAGCCTCGTCGTAGCCCTGCTGTGTCGAAGCGTTGAATCGCTATGTTTTTTGCCTTGTCTCTTGGAAAAATATTTAGCTAAAATGACTATTTACTAAGTTTAGTTTGCCTTAGTACTTTGGGGTTCTGTCCTTTAAAAATAGACCCGATGGTAGTGTTATAGCTGTGTATGGCCAAGAGATTTTGCGAGGCAGCTATAGTAGCGGACAGCGGGAGCATGTGTGGCGATGAAAGATAGACCTTTCTCTCCTAAAGAATGATAAAAAAATAAGTAGTTGATAGTTTGTCGTTATGATAAACCATCAACTACTTTTTTGTTTTATGGGTTTAGACCAATTCATAGTTAAAATGCGTCGGTAAAGGAAAGCCATCTTTTAGATGTCGTCCATTAGCTAACCTATTTTGAAGAGTTTACTAATTTAATCAAGGTTCGCATTCTTAAAAAGAATTGGTATTATTCATCCAACATTTGTTGGGCTGTTCCGATTTTGGCTTTGTTTGGTAGCCAGACGTCGAAGTCTGTTACTTGAACAACGCCGTCTAAATTTGCGTCTAATTGGTCGTAAACATTGACTTGGGCTGGATCTGTTTTCCATGCATCAAAGTCTGATACTTGAATGACGCCATCTCCTATGAAGTCTCCTGCAAACATTACTACGTATCCATCGCTTGTGGTTTTTAATTGGTTTGTTCCATAAGCTGTTGTTGAGGATGTGCTAAAGTCTATTGGCAATGCGCTGGTTTGTGGGGTAATTGTATTGGCAGTTACAATGTCTAAGTGGTTTCTGTGGCGTATCCAGATGTGGTATGCTTTGTTTCCATCTAAGGCTAATGTAATGTCTGATGTGCCATCTGCTGCAACAATAGTTCCATCACTCAATAATAATCCTGCTTGTCCGATTACTTCATCACTGTCTAGTGTTTCTCTTGCTTCAATCATAATCCAATCCACTACATTGGCAGGCATATTGGTATTGGAAGCTCCTATGTCACAATAATAAATACCTCCACAGTAAGGGTTGGAAATAGGTAAGACACCTGCATCATTTAAGGCGGTTGTCATTGTGCCATTTCCGTTGTATGCTCCTTCTAATAAGACTTTTAGTTTGAGTGGTATTTCGATGATGTTGGCATCACAATCCCAAATAACACTAATCGTGTTTTGTGGGTCATCAATTCCTTGATAGTCGGGCCAGCAGTCTCCTCCTGTAAATCCACCTGCTGTACAAATTAGATTACCTGACTCATCATATACGAATGTTTGGAAATCGTTGCATTGTGTATTTGGTCCTTCTCCAATTAGGAAAACGGCTTGGTCGTTGTAACAAGCATAGGTCATTTGAGCATCACAATCACAGCCAAAAGTTCCATTGTAATTGTCTATCACGCCTTGAATCCAAGTAAGTTCATTGATTGGGTCTGTGTAGGTGCATCCTGTGGTAACACCACAACTTGCCATACATTCGGCTTCTGTGCTGTATAATGCGTCTGCATAGTCGATGCCATCGGCACCAACAGAACCACAACCACTTAATAAACTACAAACGCCATTGACAAGACCGAAACCAATAATTGCTTCACATTCTCCAAAGTTTACATTGGTTAAATCCATACAAGGATCAACGACAGTTGTACCACAAGCCCCTTGTGTCCAGCTTGTTACACCTCCTATATTTTCGGCGTAACATGGGTTATCATAGGTAACGCCATTACAACCGCAAACGGGATTATATTCTTCTGTACAAATGGCATTAGGATTGATATTATCGCCATTGACACAGCCTTCGCCTCCACCTAAATATAATTCAGTACATGATGAAGCTGTACAGCCATTCGCATATACTACTGTTAAACACACTTCGTAAGGTTCTGTAATTTCGACACCGTTCAATACAATGTCAAAAGCAATTTCGCAAGGACTGGCTTGTGTAGAAGTTTGTCCGTTGTCAAAGTTCCAAGACCATGTTGCGATGTTGGCAGAATTTGTTGAGATGTCATTGAAACAAAAAACCATGCTTGCTTGTGATTGAGGAATGTCGTCTGTACCAAATCCATATTGAAAATCTGGAGAGAAATTAGCCACCTCATTACAACCTGTTGCGCCACATTCTCCTTGAGTCCAAGAAGTAACTCCGCCCCAATTTTCAGCTTCACAGGAGTTTCCATAAGTAATACCATCACAACCACAAACGGGATCATAAATAGTTGCACAAATTGTATTTGGATCAATTAAGGAAGGATCTATGCAATCTGTTGTTGTAGGGCATTCGCCTTGCGTCCACTCTGTTACGCCTGAATAATAGGCTACACAATCATTACCATAGGTAACGCCATTGCAACCACAAACGGGTAAATAGATAAGCGTACAAATAGCAGTTGGGTCGATTTGGCTTTCGTCAATACAGGCGGTACTTGTAGATGCTAAGTCCTCAATAATATAAGAGTATGTTGCGGAACAGCCTTCGATGTCGGTGACTGTTAGCAGGTAAAAACCTGGTTCTAAGTTTGTGCGGTTTAGTGTGGTTACCCCATCATTCCATAAGAAGGTTGTTGTGGATGCTGCATTGGTTTGTCCTCCATTGTCGTAGACATATTGGATGGTGATAGAGCCTGTATTGGTGGCTGTACCGACAACATCTGTTCCCCAATCGGGGATATAAGGACCAACATTGCCGATTTCGACAAAAAATTCTTGGAAGGTTTTGCAATTGCTGGCATCTGTAACTTCTACTCGGTAGTTGTAGGGAAGTGGTACATCATTGATGAAATCTGTATAACTTCCTTCTAAATTAAAAAGGCTTGTTACATTTTCAGCCAAAAGATTGTTGGCATAATCGTACCATCTGATGTCGTAGTTGGCAAAGTTCATAATATTTAGGTCGATGCGTCCACCATTGTTTGCACAAGATTTGTGTGTTACTGTTGGATTGATAACAGGACCTTCCACATCACTCAAACCAATGCGTTCTTGATAAAGATCATAGACACCTGTAGGATTAAAAGGGTCTTGACCTTGTAAGTATATGCTATAAAAACCTGAAGGAATATCGCTTATGTCTTCATCAGTAGATAGTGTTGCAGCATTAGGATTAATTCCTTCTGCCCAACGATAACCATTTAGTGCGAAATTAGAGCCATTGACTGTAATGTCGATTGCTCCGTTTGTACTTCCGCAATTGGGCTCGTTTTTTACCACAACAACATCTGCTACAGGTGAATAAGCTGGTTGAATCCATTTGAGTTCTTGTGTTGAAAAGCCCATTTCTTCTGCCCATTGTCCTAACTCTTTGTCGTAGGGCATTTCTTCGATGTAGGCATAGTTTACCGTATTGGCGATTTCTGTTGCTAAGGTTACGCCTCCGCTTTCTCTCAAGATATGACCTACGGCACAAGCTGTGTTAAAATCATCTATGAAATAAGGGATGGTGTACTCATGACGGGTATTGATGGGAAAAATTCCTTTTTCGTGGTAGGTTTTGAGGATGTCTAAGCCTTCTGTTCGGTTTGCTTTTTGTGCATCCGTCAAATCAGCAACATCTACGGTTCGCAAATGTTGTTCAACTAATTGGAGATGAATTTGAATCAGTTCTCTCTCTGACTCAAAAGACATCTCTTCTTGTAGTGCTGGCAAATCTAAATTATGATTTTGCCAGTATTTGTTTAATTGACAAAGTTGTTCATATAAGTTATCATTATTATTGGCGTGGGCTGTAATTGATTGAAGCCCTAAACAACTTATCAAAAGGATTAAAGTGTAATACGCTTTTTTCATGGGAAATATTATTTTTTACTTACAAAAATAAAATAAGTTCAGCAATATTAACACTACAATTATGTCAATATGTGCTCAAAAAACATACAAACACCTATTATAAAAAACTAATAATCAATTATTTAAAATAAATACTTGTACATAAAACCCAAGCATTTTTCCTTCTTTGGCTGAATAACTTTATGTCTTATACCAATCCATAGTTAAAATGCATCTACATAGGTAAATGAATTCCATCTTAGAGATGGAATCCATTATATTTTTAATGGTTTACTAGTTTAATTAAGGCTCGCTTAAAAAGGATTGGTATCATATCAATATTCAAAGTTTGGTTGTAGGCTTCTGTCGCCTTTTTCGTAAAAATCGTTGATGTACGTCATTACTTCTTCTATATCGTCTGTAACAATAAAGAGATCTAAGTCTTTTGCACTAATGTTGTTGTGTTCTTCTAAGAGTACTTTTTTAATCCAATCAATCAATCCACCCCAAAATTTTGTACCAAATAGGATGACAGGTACTTTTCCAATTTTTTCGGTTTGAATGAGTGTAATGGTTTCAAACATTTCGTCTAAAGTTCCAAATCCACCAGGCATCATAATTAAGGCTTGTGCATATTTGACGAACATTACTTTTCGGATAAAAAAGTATCGAAAGTTCACCAATTTATCAATGTCAATGTACTGATTGGCTTCTTGCTCGAATGGTAGCACGATGTTTAAACCTACGGATGCGCCTCCTGCTTCTTGTGCGCCTTTGTTTCCTGCTTCCATAATGCCTGGTCCGCCTCCTGTGATGACGCCGTAGCCTTCTTCTACCAATCGTTTTGCCATGTCTACGGCTTCTTGGTAATAGGGATGGTCGGGTTTTGTTCGTGCTGATCCGTAGATGGAGACGCAGGGGCCGATATTGTCCATTTTCTCAAACCCTTCTACGAATTCTGAGATGATGCGGAAGATTCTCCATGAGCCTTCTGCTTGTAGTTTAGTCCAATTTTTTTTCTTATTCATTTATTGATATTATTTTGAACCATATAAGTCCATATAAGCTATTCATTTGAGCTGTTTTTATGGGGTTCTGTCTGTGTAAGATAGACCCGATAGTAGTGGAAACCGATAGGTTTGGAACGGATAGCGGGACCATGTGTGACGACGGTAGCTCTTTACAGTTCTCTCCTTAAAACTTGTCTATTTAATTATGTGGTTTTTGTTGTTTGTGTTCCGTTTGAAATTAGTAATAGTCCTGCAAAGGTAAGCAATCCGTTTAATATAAGAAGTTCAAAACCAAATTGATAGCCTCCTAAAAGTGTTGCAGAATACTTGTTGAGATAAAAGCAAATGATTGGGGAGATTATACATATTAATGGTGCTAAATTGTCTTTAATTTTTAGATTTGTGAATAGTCCGAAGGCGTATAATCCTAATAATGGACCGTAGGTATATCCTGCTGCTTTAAAGATATTGACAATGACGCTATCATCTCCGATTTGGCTAAATAGCCATATGACGATGGCTAATATGACGGAAAAACCAATATGCACTCCAAAACGGGTGGATTGGCTGGCTTTTTCTGGGTGTTTTTCAAAGTCTAAGAAATCGACACAAAAGGAGGTGGTTAATGAGGTTAGTGCTGAATCTGCACTTGAATAAGCTGCTGCAATTAATCCCAATAAAAAGATGATTCCTGCGTATATGGGCAGGTGTTCAAGGGCTATTAATGGGAATAAATGGTCGGCTTTTGATGGCTCAACTCCAAGATGTGCTGCATAAATATACAACAATGCGCCTAAACCTAAAAATAATAAATTAACAAATATTAGTGATAAACTCATTGTGAACATATTTTTTTGGGCATCGCCAATGTTGCGACAGCTTAGGTTTTTTTGCATCATGTCTTGGTCTAAGCCTGTCATGACGACGGCAATCATCGCTCCACTCAGAAATTGTTTGACGAAGTGGTTTTTGTTGCCCATAAAGTCTTCAAAGAAGAATATTTGGGAATAATCAGAGTTTTGAACAGTGGCAACCACCTCTCCTATTGATAAATTCATTCCTTTGGCGATGAAAAAGATGGATAAGATGACGGATAAGAGCATAAAAAAGGTCTGTAGGGAATCTGTCCATACGATGGTTCTTATGCCGCCTTTGAAGGTGTAGAGCCATATTAGTAGGATGGTGAGGACGACGGTGACGATGAAGGGGATTCCGTAGGCATCGAAGACGAAGTATTGTAGGACGCCTGCTACTAAGTAGAGTCGAAAGGCTGCGCCGATGGTACGGGATAGGAGGAAGAAGCCTGCGCCTGTTTTGTAGGAGGCTGTGCCGAAGCGTTGTTCTAAGTAGGTGTATATGGAGGTGAGGTTGAGGCGATAGTAGAGGGGCATTAGGACGAGGGCGATGAAGGTGTAACCGACGAGGTAGCCTAAGACCATTTGCATGTAGGCGAAGGAGCTGCCTGCGACCCAGCCTGGTACGGAGATGAAGGTGACGCCTGAGAGGGATGCGCCTATCATGCCGAAGGCAACTAAGTACCAGGGAGATTCTTTGCTGCCGATGAAGAAGTCGGCGTTATCGGCGTTTCGGCTTGTTATTTGGGATATGGTGAAGAGTAGGAGGAAGTATCCGATGAGAACTCCTAATATTAGTAGTGGCGACATAGTTGGTTTGGTATAGGTAAATAAAGGGACGAGTTATGTGACAAGGGGGCGATTCGTTTTTTTATGGCACTGTTAACATTATCCAAATATAGAAACTTTGCAAATTAGAGAAACTTTTCTGTTTAACCATATTAGTTGTGTAAGTTTTTTTAAGTTCTTATAAGGTTATCTTGTGGGAACAAAATCGGTAAAAGGTTGTACCTTTAATGTCTTAATTTTTGATTATATTTTTTTTCATTGAAACGCAACGACCATTTATTTCAGCTTATTAAGTCGCTTACAAAATCGGAGAAGCGGTTTTTTAAAATTTATTCTTCTCGTCATGTGATTGGGGATAAGAATAACTATGTTGCTTTGTTTGATGTGATTGATAAGCAGAAGGTGTATGATGAGGAAGCGATTATTTTAAGGTTTGCTGGAGAGAAGTTTGTGAATCGCTTGGCGGTGGCAAAGGCGTATTTGTCTGATTTGATTTTGAAGAGTATGAATACGTATCATGCCAAAAATACGATTGATGCTCAGTTGATGGAGCTTTTGCGGAATATCAGTTTTTTGTTTGAGAAAAATCTGTATACGCAGGCGGATAAAAGTATTCGAAAGGCGAAAAAAATGGCATTGGAATATCAGAAGATTTCTATTCTTCCTGAAATTGTGCGGTGGGAAAAAAAAGTAATGAATGCAAGTTTTTATTCTGGTAAAAAACTCACTGAAATTGAAGCCTTAAAAGAGGAGGAAAAGTCGCTTTTGAAACAATTGTTAAATCTCAATGAATTCTGGTTGTTGGATGCCCGTTTGTATTACCAATACAATTTAGAGGGCATCATTCGGACAAGGGAGGATTTGAAAAAAATTGAGTGGATTATTCATTCTCCTTTGTTAAAAAATGAGGAGCAAGCACTTTCTTTTCCTGCTCAAAAATTACAGTATAAAATATTTTCGACATACTATTTTATTTTACGAGATTTCGACAAGTGTTATATTTATATTGCCAAATTGGTGAGGCTTTTTGAGAATCATCCGCAGCAATTGAAGCACGAATCTTTGGAGTATGTACAGGCTGTCAATAACTTACTGAATATGACGGGGTCGATGAGTAAGGTGGAAGAAACGGAAGCCAATATCCAAAAGTTGCGGCAGATGATACAAGATAGGGAGTTTCAAAAGTCTGCTCCTTTGCAACTCAAATTGTTTGAAGCCTATTACTATCACATTATCAATTATTACCGTAATAAAAAGACGCCTGAAAGTGGTTTGAAACATATTGATGCCATCGAAAAAGGATTGAATGATTATGGTAATAAAGTGGATGAAGTGGGGAAAATCATGTTGTGCTTTCACGCTTTTCAGCTTTGCTATGAAGCTGAACAACCGCAAATGTCGTTGAATTGGATTGGTCGAATTTTGGCGAGTCCTGAGTCAGATATTCATAAGGATATTTATTCTTTTTCTAAGATTCTGAATCTTTTATTGCACTATCAACTTAATGAGGATGGAACGTATCACCAAGTTATTCGACAGACGTATGCTTTTCTGTATCGACGAAAACATAAATATAAATTTGAGCAGCTTATCACGAATTTTCTTCGCCAATTGACGAAAACGGCTGACCAAATTGCTTTTATTCAGCTTTTAGAGAATTTACAATTGTCTCTTGATGAAATTGCGGAAGATCCTTTTGAACGAAAGGCTTTTGCTTACTTTGATTTTAAAACTTGGGTCAATAAGGAGATTGCTCGGCTTAAAAGACACCAGAGGATTTTAGGAGGGACAAGGGACGAGTGATTTAGGACGAAGGGACGCTTTTTTC